>JAAUXT010051112.1_pt1 | contig 34044 bp, 31 predicted proteins | sample 7278171 | NCBI WGS metagenome assembly JAAUXT01 (sample SAMN14350112, study PRJNA611818) | marine sediment metagenome | isolation source: surface marine sediment (1.8m) | place: French Polynesia: Moorea | collected 2018-08
CCCCCCCCCAATCCAATTTTCACTTTGAGAGTTTGATGCCAGTGGAGGCCGAGGTGCTGCCCCGCAGTGGAAACCGAAGTCCGCCCTCCCCCACCCTGATCCTGGATCCGGTGGAAAAAAGGTTCACAATGATCACGTGTCATGGATACAGATCTGCCACACGTGTGTGTCACGTGTCGTTTGTTACCATGGATACTGAACTCACACAACAATGGAATGATGAAACTTGAAGAAAAACAACACATTGTAGATCTGAGCTTTCCAACAACAACAACAGAGACTCAAATGACAAAGCTTCTCATTGGACACAGGTGCTGACCATAGGAATGGGGTCGGCTCCCTGATAAGTTCGATTTACGCGTGCCGGCTGGCCGAGTGAGCTTGAACGGTTGACTTCGCCCCACCTCCAACCCAGGGGCGAAGTGGCGCCACTTCCCCCGCGGCCAGCCGCAACGTGTACATCGAACACTGCCCGACGCGCCTGTGTGAAAATCGTGGAAGAGCACTTGATCGGTACATTGTGTCACGTGTTTCGCTGCATGAGGATCGCAGTTTGATCAAGGGTGAACCCAAGCGGAGGGGCTCAACCCTTTCCCCCCCCCCCCATCCAATGTCAAAAACTGTCCGGCCCACTGGGTCCAACCTTCCCTGGATCCATTTCATTTCAGTCCCCTCCCCGCCCCTTTTCTGGATTTGCCCTTCCTGGATCTGCCGTGTCTGCAGAAGCCCCCTGCCACCCCCGCCCTCCCTGAGAACCGCCTCTCTTGATACCATATCCACCCGTGAAAAAGACGCAACTTTTTGTCCCGCAATTGAGCACCAACACTTGGGGTGCGTCTTATACCTGTGAGATTTCAATTTTAATCCCCAAACCAGGAAATCCAGGTTTTCGTTTGGGTGAGTCTGAAACTTGGGTGCGACCAAAACACGGGTGAATACGGTACTTCCTTCCCTTGGTCCCACCCTCCCTGGATCTGCCCCTGTCACCACTGCGCTCAGTCGACGTTCAGCTTCTTGTATGTCCCGACCATGCAGCTGACGATGTCGTCCGTCTTGGAGGTCGAGATCTGTCGGTCCACGGCGATGGAGTACTGGAGCATGTCGCGGAAGAATTCCTCTTTACCGAGCAGGTGCTGCTTCCATTGCTGCAAAACAACAAGAATGCTTGTCAGTGTTTCAGCGAGCAGCTTTTTCTCCAATTTTGACAAGAGTTTCGTTGCACAATGGAAGCACGGTGAGAAAACTTCTGCTGCATTTTTTTCACGAGTTTGATCCTTCCCCAGCAAGCGGTGCTTCCGTTGCTGCGAAACAACAAGAATGCTTGTCAGGGTTGACGCGTGCTGCAGGAAAGGTGCAATGCTGTGTTTCAGAAAAATAGATGTCTCTTTTCCGGCAGGCGCTGCTTTTGTCGCAGAGACAAACAAGAACTCCGGCCAGTGTTGGTACGTGCTGTAGGTGTGTGCGTGTGTGTGTGCGGGTATGAGTGGAGGAGAGAATTCGTCAAGAAATGAGACAGTGACAACCAAATGAGGGAAGGATTCATCAAGGGTGGATGCCAATGTAGACCCCCCCCCCTCATAAAAGAGAATCCCTGAAGTCTGGCTGTACCTTGGCGAGTTCGTCCGATTTGCCGAGCGTTCCTCCCATCTCGTCCGGCAGCGCGTCCACGTCGAACTGCTTCTGCAGCTCCTTCAGGTTCGTCCCGTGTAACACGAACTGACAACAAGAGATCAGAGATCAACGAGCCCGCGGCCACAAATATGTGTACCAGGCTTCTGCGAGCAAGTCAACTTGGCCAAGTTGGTTTGCACAGGGGTGGGGGGGGATGGGTTGAGCAGCGAGATTTGAAACCAGCAGTGAAAATTGAGGCTTTTTCGTTCTGACTTGCCAAACGAGCGAGGTCTCCACAGACACACATACATGTATAGCTGGGGTTCGATTTGCCAACCCGGGTCACAGCGATCGATCCCGAGCAACCCAAACAGCAACCCTTCTCATTGGTGGGTTGCAGTGGGTCGAACCAGGTTGGCCAAAATGCGTTTTATTTGAACCAACCCATTGCTTTCATTGCAACCCGGGTTGCCAGATCGCGCAAGTTGAACGTTGCCTTACACGCGCAGACCTCACTCAAACCGCGCGTCTTCAAACTAGAGTGCTTACCCGCTTGATGAGCTTCTCCTTGAGGAACTGCTTCATGATGGTGAAGATCATCGTGATGACTGACGGCTCCCTCACTCCCTGAACCCCCTTGAAGCGAAGTGGAAAGGCGTCCTGAAAAACAAGAACACTCATCTGTGTTGGCACTGGTCTCGACCGAACGACTGACGCCTTCTTCCGTCTCGTTTTCCCCTCTTCTCTCCATCCCTCCTGTAAAAACTGCTGCTCACGCTTGTCCCCCACTCATGCTCTTCCTCCTCCTCCTGCTCCTGTTTACACTTCCTCTTGCGCTGTGTCCCCTTCACTTGCTCCTCCCCCTCCTCCTTCTGCTGCTGCTCCTCCTCCCCCTTCTTGCTCCTACTCTCCCTCCTCCCCTCCCTCCTCCTCCCCTCCCTCCTCCTCCCCTCCCTCCTCCCCTCCCTCCTCCCCTCCCTCCTCCTCCCCTCCCTCCTCCTCACCTGCAGCACGGCCGTGGTCAGCTGTGCGTACTTCCGCTCGAACGCCTTGACGTGGTCGAGTCCCAGACCGGAGAAATCCGTGAGAAGCACGATCCCGTGAATCTGCGACGACTCGTCCTCCTGCAAAACGCCCGGGTTTCGACAGACAGACAGACAGACAGACAGACAGACAGACAGACAGACAGACAGACAGACAGACAGACAGACAGACAGACAGACGGTGCAGTTTGATCTGACACGTGTAACCAACATCTCATTCTCCTCCTTCAAGTCGCCAACCAAAAGTGGCTACGCATTTCAACCAAGCTCTGGATCACAACCACACAACCAAGAGAAAAGGGAAACTTTGACGCAGAAATATCCAGGATATTTACAGCTGAAATGGTTTCAAAGTTCAGGACGTTCGTCTTGAGGACGTCGTAGATGGAGAAGTTGTCCGGGTGCCAGCGCCCTGAAAGGGAAGGGAACCAGAGGAGCGTTTATGGAAAGGTTCGGGTGTCAGGAACCAGAGACAGCATCAGAGTTTCATCGGTTCTCAGTGAAGTTCGAAGACGAACGTGAAGAACAAAAACACGATTTGGAGCGAACTGCCCCGCCCCGCCGGAAGCAGCCACCTCCCGGAAGTCGCCCCCTCCCGCCCCCTCGGTTCCGCCCCGCCCCGCCCCGCCCCACCCCGCCCCGCCCCGCCCCACCCCGCCCCGCCCCACCCTGCCCGAAGCATCCACCTCCCGGAAGTCGCCCCCTCCCGCCCCCTCGGTTCCGCCCCCTGGTGGGTCCTCCCCACACGCACCGGGCCGGAAGTAGACGACCCTCCTGCCCTCCTTGTCCGGCTTGGGCAGCACCTGCGACACGCCGGCGTCGAGAACGTGCGTCACGGCCGACGGCAGCAGCGTCTGCAAGAGGGCGCCACAGGTCAAGTGACACGGAAACCTGCGTTGGGTGCGTTGTGATTACACGCACACATGCACACACGTAAGGACCCAGTCGGGCACAAAATATAGGCGCAAACACGAGGCACCCAACACACTCCATCCAAAGAACACACACACACATACCACACAGACACAGGCACACACACACACACACACACACACACACACACACACACATTACAACGAGCCTTACGTCGAAGATATCCTTGTTTTGGGCCCGGACGGTGTAGTATTGGCAGATGAGGTCGTAGGCGCGGTCGTAGTCGAACTTACGCGCCCGTAGGAACCTGAGGACGAACGCATCGTCCGTCGGGCACTTCAGTCCTGCAAGAAAGCGCAACACGGGTCATGTCTTGCGGGCTGGCTGGTCTCGGGAGTGTCCCCCCCCCCCACACACACACCGCGCTGGGTGCACTCACCTGGGTGCGCTTTGATCTTCTCGCGCAGAGCCTCGATGTCGCGCGCTCTCCACTTGTCCTTCTCGTGCAGCTCGCTCTGCGCCTTCTTCAGCACCTTGTCCCCCAGGGTGAAGACGTAGGTTCCCTCACCGCTGCCCGCCATGGTGCTGCAAGAAAATACGTGATGCATTTCTCCCTGAAGAACGTGAAATCTGAGAAACATTCACTGAAGTTCACTTCCTTGCAGCCTGTCGTGGACACCCAGTTGAGAACCAGACGTACGTACGAGGGAGCAGAAACAAAACAGACAAAAAATGTGGGTCAAGAAGGGCAACTTTTTGGACGTGGAACACACGCCAGGGCACGAGCGGTCTCTTAAACGACGTCCCTCGTAAGAACGCAACGCCAAAATAGATTCCCTGTTCTGCAAGAAACCCTCACCTCGCCTTGAGTCACGATTTGTCTGAAATGGTTCTCAACGTGGCCTTTGAGAAATGCGACTTGTGCATGGAACTGCACGAGCCAGACAGCATGTCGTCACGGCTGACAGAAAATATCACCCAAATGCTGGAAAGATTTCACGCTCTGTTTCGCGAAAAATCACAGTGGCATAAAGTCCAAAGTTGAAGTGCCTGAACCCGGTGTTTCAGCTGCCAGCGCATATGACAATACCCCAACCACACCCACCACAACCCCAAGAGACAACCACAACCAAAACACTGGGCCATTCTCACCTCTGTCTCGTTTTCCAGGCAAAAATGTGCAAAAATCACAAGGAACAACAAAGTAAAAGTCTGCAGTGAGTTTTGCCGTTTTCTGCCACCGGAAGTTGACAGGAAACTTCGCTCAGTTTGCGCCATCAGCTCGGGCGACGAGCGGACGAACTTCAACGAACACGAAATGTTCTTCTTTTGTTTTGTGGAGTCTATCTGCTGGTGTCTGGATGAAAACTGTGGTAAGTTGAGTTGCAAATCATCTCCCCCAGTGCGCAGTTCCAGGGGAGTGGGATGGCATACGTCTGAGAGGGTTGTGAAAGCATGGTGACCCGTGTGTGATCATGATGTTTCCGATTTGTGCATGTGGAGTCCAGAGAAAAGAACGCGTGTGTGCAGCCAGAAGCCACAAGGCTGTTTGTAGCTCCGGGTACATATACTTGTCTATTTTTGCCAATGCTGACTCTGTTGTCAAGCTGTTTTCACATTGGTGACGTGCAGTTGTTTCTTTGACGTCGGCGTCAAAAGTTGACGTTTGTGAACCAAATTAGAGTGATACTTCCTTTTGGTTTGTGTATATGTTCTGCCGATCAACAACGTCCGAATATTGTGACGCTGACGTCACGCTTACACTGTTGACGCGTTCACGCATTTTTCTATTTTCCTTCCTTCGACAAATTTTATTCGAGTGGAAGCCACAAACGAAATGCACACAAAGCAACGTGGTTGTGCTGGGCAAAGAGTCTATTGTTTTCTTTAGTTTACAGAGGAACAGTGAGTGGTCAAAACAAAATATTTTTGACGAACTCTCGCAAAAACTGCCGACGGACGGCAAGCAACGCACCGTCGTACACAAGTGAAGACCACAGACTTGCAATGCATCTGTGTTTGGGTCTACGTTGGTTTTCTGAGCACAAGACAGCACCATGTGAAGAGTGCAAAATGCAACTGCAGAGAACACATAAACCGACTGAAAATTGCAAAACCAGAGGCAAATCTACTCGTTGAAAGACACCAAAGTTCCCTCACAACGGAGAACGCGTCGAAATGCAGGCAGTTCGCGCTTTTCATCGGAAAACGCAGTGCGTTCTGAACACTGACTTTGTTTCTCTCGCCGTCGGTTATTTGTTGGAAAAAAAAATCTTCACACACCGTGTTCCATTGTTTGCTTTTGCAGCTCAATACTTGCACAGTTACAAAACATTGCTTTTGCGACCACCTGCAAAAATTAAGCTCAGACGTTTTGTAGAAAAGTGCTTGCGTAGATCTACACAGTGCAGACACAAGTTTGCTTGAAATACTTTGCAAAATAAATGCAGGTGGAATCGCGTCCAAAACTAATACTTCAAATGGAATTTAGACTCAACAACGGTCGACATGTTTTCTGCGTGAGAAACAGCGGGTTTGGCTATTTTGATCCTCCTGACAAGAAACGTTTCTTTCCTTCAACGTTCAGTAACATGCGTAAAACAAAGAAATAAGAGATTCAAAGCGGTTGACAACGTTGCGATCTGCTTGCAGGTCCTCGTATGCGAGTACGATGTTGTTTTGTTCACCAGTCCACTGAGCAGCACGAATTTTCTCGGTGAACCGTTTTGCTCCCGTTGTTTGAAATTTGATGCTCGAGAATCTGCTTCGGAAACACGACTTCGATCGGAAACAACAAAATACATAACGTGGTAAAAATGGTACTTTAAAAACCTAGCAGAATGTACAAGCCAGTATTTCTGTGTACAACACAGAACATATTCACAAGTGTCGCCGTTTGCTATCTACGTGTGAGATGTGAGTGACAGCACGCACACACACACACACACTCACACACAAAGGCATTTGAGCACAACTTTGTCACATCATCGTGCAATGACATCAAGCAATGCACCCATCTCTCGAAACCTCACCAAGCCGTCCCCTGGCACTGCAGGGTGGGGCGGCATTTCGTGTGACTTTTGAAGTCGGTGGCATGCTGAGCTCAAAGTCCGCCACAAAACGCTTCAGTTCAAGTGCAGGACTTGGCTGTCAACCCGCTGCGTGAGGAATTAGCAACGAATATCCTGAGCAGTTCCATCCACACCCAACAACACTCCACTGGCCGCAGATTCCCTCGGGGCTTGAAGCCACGGCGTAGACCACTGAGCTGCAGGGACGAAGAAGTGTTTCGACCTGGCGGTCACAACCTGCTGAACTGTACGGGTTGAAGTGTTAAATTCGCTTCGTGAAGTTTTCTGGGAAGACGCCTCTCTCGCCATTTGAGCTCTTCACGCCGAACAACCAGCCCTCGTCCTGCAGCAAATGACGCTCAAGTCAGTCAGGGTTTTCTCAACAACCGAAACAAAACGTTCACGCCAAAGCAGCAAAGACGAAAATCATGTTTCGATGTCCCGCAGGTTGAATCCACGTGTTGTCGACGCGAGGGTCTCACCTGGTCGTCGGGGTCCTCGAACGGCAGCACGTTGATCACCTCGCCCGCGTCGAACGTCAACTCGTCCGTGTCTTCTCCCGCGTACGGGTGCGTGCCCTGAACCTGCAAACATGCGACGCTTGGAGCCACAGGAGTTTTCACCACAAACAAGGAGCGCGTCGCTCGCACAAATTTCCTTCTGCTAGTTTCAAGCGAGAAATAAAGGTTCACAGTTTACCTGAAACAGTACCCCCTCGGGGATTTTAGACGGATCGACCGGGTTGTTGGACTGAGGAACCTTGTAGATGTCGTCTTCGTCGGCGGCTGCTAGGCTGTAGGGAGACTCGTCCGCTGCTGCGCCGGTGGCGCCGCCGCTCGTACCCCGTACGCCGTCACTCATCTGTCAATCAAGCATTGAGTTAGACATGAAATGCTGGACGCCAGTTGGTTTTTCAGGTATTTTTCTGGCTCAGTGCACTCTGTGGCATGAACCTGAAATGGTTCATACCGATGGCTCACCACAGACGGACGATGAGACAAACACATTGGACAATTCACCCGTAAAATCAACTTGACGGTCAAACCACAATTCACAGATGTCCAACTCTGCCGGGACAGCGCGACAAAACATGAAAAACATCGCTGTTCAAGTGTTGCTTGAAAGTTTCACAATATTTCTGAAACAACAACCTGTCACAGAAACAAGTACACATCGTGCGAAGGTGTAGTACGTGCGACGTATCTACTGTTAGTCAAAACAAAAGCCGTGCAGTTTTGCGTAAATCATGCCTTTATTTGTCCAAGAAGTCTACAGTACAAAACAGGAAGAAATGAGGAGTGGAGAGATCTGCCGTGATTCCAGGATTTTGAACAGCAACGCAGCCAGAGTCGACAGAGTGGGAACCAGAAGCAGTGAAGGCCATTTCGGGGTTAGACAGCCCGAGAAAAACTGAACGAAATCTGTACAGTGCATTTTGGTCGCATGTGCAGGCAGCCAGGTTGACTTTGGGTCTCCGTGCATGTGATACGGTGTGCCGACATTTCTTCGGCAACGACGCAAGATGGACCAGTCACCGTATCTTCGCAGACCGCAGGTGTTTAAATGGAACCGAGAGAAGGTATTGGACAGCCACAAAATCCTTCACCCAGCCATGCCCACCAACGTGGCAACACAGGCCTTTTCGTTTCCTTGCAACCAAAATCAGGACAACCTGATACGTCTGCCCTTGCAGACCGATAACAAAGACCGTCGCGCACGCCCACACAACGGCAGACATTCTGTCGTGAAGTGTACATTGGTAGGATTGGGACAAAACGAACAAAAATTATTTTCAGCTTCAAAAATTTTGAAAATAACTTCTGGATTAAAACAAGGTAGAACTTAGAACACGGCAGAGCAAGGACCAAGTCAAAGCACATCTAGACTTACAAGTGTGACGAATACTTACAGTTCGAAAACTGAGATCACTTTATGAGCAGGTTCTACGCAAATTCAATGCATTTGTGGACGAACAAGCAAATGCTTTTGCCCGTTTGACTGCCCACTTCACTGAGTACTCGCACAACAGAATCCTCGAAACTGTGGAGCTTCACTCATTGTTTTCCAACTGCAAAATGATCTCTAGCTTTTACTTTACAGATTCCAAAATCAAGAGCAAAAGCGAAATGTAAATCAAGAAAGGTGAAAACAGGAGGCAACATTCACGGCGAGTACTCGGTTCTTCAAACTTGCTTTATTCGTCTCGACACTGAAGTTCTTGAATTGTGGAAACATAAATCAAGCCTGAAGAATCTACCAAAGCACAAAAATACAACATGCAACAAAAAAGAAATCTGAAAACTGAAAACAAGTTGTGATCATGAACGGCGCAACGATACAGCATGAAACGAACAATTCTGCCCACACAAGTCAGGAAATAAACACGCAAACTTTTCACAACTCAACTGTTTTCGAGTTGTCAACCCAAACTTGGCTTTGTACGATTCACGAAATGTGTACGCGACTTGTGAGTACAAACTGCGCGTGTTTCATGCGTTACTGAAACAGCGTGACGAAGGTACAAAAGCACAACTGCGCTTCCTGAGCGACAACGAAACACCACGAAACGCCACGAGGACTTCTCACACGCTCAACATTGGGAAAAGGTTCAACACACAATTCGTGCTGCACCTTCGAATCGTGTCCTTTCCTCAAATCCAAACCTTCGCAGCCAGCAAAGCAAAATGAAACGGAACAGACGACGTCTTCTCTCAACTGAACACGAAAGGAAGACCCAGAATTCCGTTGTACTGCATCGTGCACGGTTCATGCTGCTCCTCATGTTGCGTCCAGTTTGACCTCGTGCGCACATAAATGTACACGCGGTCATACTCGATTTGTCATGATTCCAAAGCCATTCACGAGCTGCGTCTGCAGTGTTCCAGAATCTGGGAACTAAAGGAGGTGGTGCGGCGTGACAGGTTGGCGCATTCCAGGTGCAAGTCAAGGTGGGAGTCGTGAAGCAAGCGTGACAACCAAAGATAACTGTAAAAAGTGAAATGACCTTCTGCCTTCAGCCCACGTTCTGCAGCTGCCTACTGCCCGTGCCATTCCTTTCCATTTCATCAAGTCTTCCTGCAAAGTACTGCTCTCCTTCTCGAAACGGACGGAAAACTATCACTGGGATCGGGGTGTCGTTATGTTCACCCGAGTCAGAACTCCGCGCTCAGATTCCCTTGGTGTCATTCGGACACACCTTCTCCACGACCACACAGATCTTTTGTTTGGGACTCTCAAAATTCCACGAATGACGCAACACTGTGAACTTTTATTTACAGCACAGCGTAGAAAGCACGGAAGGTGTGATCAACAAGAACACAATGATTTTTGATCTTTCGTGCGCGCTTCTGAGACATGGAGCCCAAACGTCCTCCACGCGAAACCACTCGTCCAGGCACTGCAGGTTTGTATTGCTTCTGCGTTTGCTGTTCGTCACTGAGTTGTTCAAGCAGAGTTTCGCACAGTGTCACACAAATTGAATCACTGCTTCAAAAGGCAAAAAATATATGTGTCTTGAACGCGCTCCTTTCACGCACGCCCAAGTTTTTTTCTGGTTTTCTTTTTTTCTGAAAGCAACGCACGTTTGTTTGAGTTGATTGTCAACCTTCTCGACACACAAACATATTTCCATACACAAATATAACTTGTGAAATGAATAAAGATTTACGGAAGAATCTTGAGGAACGGAGTGTTCAAGAAATCGTACCCCAGCATGCGCTGGAGACTCATGGTTTCTGCACCGAAGCAACAAAGCTTAGCCCTACATGTACAAGTACCGTGAGTGCCAAACATTCCGATGAGACTGAATACATATTTACAGATTTCACTTTGGTCGAAAGTCATCATTTCTTTTTTCCGTGTGAACAGTCCAAAGCGACCACATTCATTTTCGCCTCTGCCCAAGCTCGAAAGCAAAGTCGCTGGATGGTGACGACAAAACAGGTTTCCGTTTCCAACCCATCTTCTTCAAAACAGCCTTTCGTCGCACACACAACCTTTTTTCAACTGAAAGGGTTGTCAATGCCAACCACATAGCTCGTTCTTCACAAAATTCTGGAGCCTACAAATGGCAGTGAAAGTGGGAGCACAACCTTACTCAATAAAGTGTACAAAGGTAATACGAAACTCTCAGTCAAAAAGTTCTTCTGTACAAACTCTCAGTTACCACAGCATGCGTACGCACGTTTGTTTCAGTTTGACAGTGGGGTTGAAACACGAACAATCGCACAATCGGACAACCAAACCTAAGATTCGATAAGAATGACGCTTGTTCTCGTTTTGAATTGAACTTTGAATTTTGGACGAATAACAAAGGAACTTCCTCAAATTTGTGAAAAACAGTTGAGTTTGTGCACTCGCCACATTTCACACCCCAGTTGTCAGATCTGACCAATACACTTCAGAACAATTGTACACAAAATTATCTGCACCTCAATAAAATCACAGACAGCGAATTTTGGGAGACAATGAAACTGTTTCGTCTTGCAGTTCACTTCGACTCCGCCAAAATCTCTTTTCTTTTGAGCGCAAGCGAAACTCGTTGCTAGACATGTCGAAATCACAACACCTGCGAAAATCTGGAGCCTTCAACCTTTCAGCTTGAACTGCACTTTTTACCGTTGGAGACTCATCGCCGAATGGCCTGGTTGTTCTCAACAAGAATTCTCCGTCCACCTACCAGCAAGTCGTCCCCAACCTTGTTTTGCTTGCTGCCTTCACTTTCCAACAACCTAGATCTATCTTCCCCAAACTTGAACAACAGAAATATTTTTTTTTACCTTTCTGTTGAAAATTGAGAAAATTGGCGACTGTCGTACAAAAAAGAAAGTCCCTTTGAAAACGAAAAGCATTCTGTGCATATTGGAAACTAAAGTCTACGTGGAGCTGTTCTCTTGGGAAGCTGTGGCGGATTCCTGCAAGACAAAAACCAATTGCGTAGTTTGACAAACAGCACTCAAAATCAGACGTGATCAAACCAGTTTATGCGCGGTTAAAGCGACCCAAATGCTGATAAAGTAAAGAAAGACACTTTTGCTCAAAGCAGGACTCGTGCGCTGACGCAGAAATCTTCAGAATTCGAAAGCGAAAGTCGTAACCAGCTGAGTCGAAAAGGTTCGCTTCAACCGCGCATCTGAAGGCACAACGCAGCAGGCAAAGGGCGATGCCCACCAGCTGAATTCGATAACATTGTAACTTGGTTATGATGCCCAATATCTTCAGAGAATCTAAAAGACATCATAAGTATAAACTATCTAACAACAACAATTGAGTACAACGCACAAGGGTTCTCAGACGGAAATTAGGTTTTGGGTTTGGTCACAAAATGCACGGACGTTGCTGCCCTTCGACGTTCGCACACGCGTGCGCAGAAGTTTTAATGCTTCGACAGCATGGAAGTTTAGAATGAGGGTTTTCTCCCAGGGTCAAGAAATGGATGCGGAAGACAAGGAGAGATGCCAAAAACAGCAACGTGGAAGCTACACAGAAAACACCACAGCACAACCTCCTCCTGGCAGGCCTCTTTCACTCCACACTCTGGACAAAATAAGGAACAAATCTTTCGGAAAAGTAACAAGATGAAACAAGGGTCAGCCAGGAGAGGTGATGCTGCACATGGGAACAGTGGACTCGTTCTCTGTGGTCAGTTCGTCACGACAAAACGACAACAACAGACGGCAGTGTGGCAACTGTGGAGAAGGGGGTCCTTGATTGGTCCGACAGCCGGCGCGAGTGTAGACTTGGGTCAAGCTGATCTGCTCAGCAAATTTTGGGAGTTCAAGTGCACAGATAGGTCAAGCCTCCAAAGAACCTCTCCTTTCCATTGGAAGCATAGGCTTGTGGCAAATCTGTAAGCTGGGTTTGCCTTCCTTATTGAAGTAAACGAAGCAACTTTCACCAGGAAAAGAGTGCTGCAGGCAATTTTTGTTGGCAGCCATCGAGTTGTTCAATGACTCCACTCCAGAAGTTCGAGTCAACATATGTAGATAAAAACCATTCGTGTAAAATGTTCCAACATTTACAGAATAAGTTGGGTTCTTCCAAGTAACGATGTGTAAATCTGTTGTGTACCCTGTGCAAAACTCCATTGTGATATGTATGGCGAAGCAAAAAAGCTTGCGTGCTCATAAAAGTAACAATGCACGATAACAGAGGTAGTAACGATGTAAAATAGCTGCGAACTGTGCGTGGGCGGTGAGATCATGTCAAGCGTTAATAGCGAGCTGCTTTTCAAGCATAATGCGACATTCATCCTGATCATCTCAGCTGAGTATTCAACATGACAAAACAAAAGTTTTGTTTTCTGATTCCTGCGAGTCACACGTTCGTCCTTCAGATTGTTTCCTGTCCAAAACATGGGGACAGATGTGCACTTTCGAAATTCCTTGGGTTACAAGTCTTTCTGCACTGAGAGTGTAAAATCTTCTGTTTCCTGCTCTCCACCGAAAGATCACAGTTTTGAGTTTACTTCATTAATGCCTTGTTTGTGGTTGAACTTGATATGCATCATGTCTCCAGGTCCTAATGCCCTCCGTAACAATTCTGAGATCTTATGTTACGATCCAGAAAGTAATGCTTCCCAATCTCAGTGTTCCATCCGTATAAAATTTCAAGCAAAGACAGTCGCAAAAGGCGTCTAGAATGCTGCAATTGAAAGGTTCAATCAGCTTCCTCGCTACGAATGGTGGAGAGTTCCGTCGTAAAGCATGATCCTCTGCGGCTGCACAAGTATCTGAGCCTGTTGCACCTGATTTTGTATTTGTGCCTGTTGCATTTGTGGATGTTGCACCCGTGTGTGTTGCATCTGCGGGTGTTGCATCTGCGGGTGTTGCATCCGTGGGTGTTGCATTTGCCGATGTTGTTGCTGCTCCTGTGGGTCCTGTTGTTGCTGCTGCTGGACCCTGAGGTCGTGCTCCGCCACCTCAGCCAGCATGTTCATGCGCCGGATGAGCGCGTCGTACTCGTTGTTGTAGTCGAGCGGCGTCATCTCCTCGCGCCGCTTCTTCCGGTCCTGGGCGAACGTCATCGAGACGTAGGGCAGGTCGAGGTTGTCCAGCTCGGAGATGTCGCAGCTCTGGCTGCGGCGCACGGCGGGCCCCTGCTGCATCTCTCGGGGGAAGCGCGTCTCCTCCCCCGGCGTCCGGTCCATGCTGCGGCTGAGGCGTTTTTCCCGCTTCTGAGCCTCCGATCTACGTTTGCTGATGTCTCGGCGCAACACGACAACCGTGTCGTCAATTGTGATGGTGCCGGGAGAATTGGTTCCGTTCAAGGCTGCGGTGGACCCCGGCGGAGGAGTCTGGGGCTCGACGAACGGGTCGGGGCTTTTCTCGCGGGACCCTGAGCGATCGCTGCCGCTGCTGCGGCCACGGGACCCGGAGCGTGAGCGCGGCCGGTGCTTGTCCCAGCTGCTGCGTACGGCCTGCACCATAGTCCCAACTGGTTGGAAGACTTTTCGCAGCGCTTTGGGCGTCCCTCGCCGTGAACCTTTAGGTGTTGAGCTGGGGCTCCCACCTGGAGTATCTTGGGGAGTCACGCTTGGTGTGCTCTTGGGAGTTGACTCTTTCTTGGGGCTACCTGACCTCAAAGGCTGAAAATATCTCCTCAGCATCTTTGGAGTGTGTCTCGGGGTTGATTTGGGAGTTTCTGACGGGGTTGATTCCGGGGTTTTTTGAGGGGTGTTTGGAGGGGCTGGAGCTATGGGTTGGAACCCATTTGTCGTCTGTGCTTGCATGACTCCTTCGCTTCTTGACGTTTCCATTGAATGTGTTTGATTCATTTTCATGACTGCTCTAGTCTCTGCTGATTTGGCTCGCTTGTTCGAGTTCAGTCCGATTTTTGCTTTGAGCCCCGTGTCAGCTGACCTTGACCTCGGTTTGTTTTGATCTTGACCCCAACCTGCGGCTGCATCCACTGTGTTGTTTCTGTTACTGTCAATAAGGAGCCTCGCGCCGGCTGTGGAGATGGGCGGCTTGTGGCGCATGCCCGGCGCCCGCGTCACGCCGCTGTAGTGGGAGGGCGGGCGCTCTGAGCTACTCACACCGCCATCAGTTGCCGAGTCGCCACACGCGCTCTGCGCCGCCCCCCGGACCGCCACGCCGTCACCTCGGAGGTTTCGGTAATAATCACTAAAATCTATGTTGTCATAGTTGGTAACTCTTACCTGCTCTATGGAGGCCGGTGCCGGTGCCGCTGGTTGTTGCTCCTGAGCTGGTGTCGTTTCAGCTGGTTGTTGTGCTTCAGTTTTCGGCTCTTCTGCAGGCTTCTCTGCCGGCGCTGCTGCTGGTTGCTCCGCGCTGGGGCTGGTTGCATCCGCGGCCGGCGGCGCCGGCGCCTCCGCCTTCTTGCTGCCCGGGCGGAACCTCGCGCTCTGAACCTTCGACTTGGCTTCAGCCGCCATGCCTCCAATCTTTGCTTTCCCCTGATGAATTGCTGCTGCGATTTTACTCTCTTTCTTCTTTTCTTCCTTCTCCCCCTCTGTTTTCGCCTGAGCCTCCGACTCGGCGCTGGGCATATCCAGATCAACTTTATCCATGCGTTTCACTTTCCATTTCCCAAACTCTTCACCCTTTCCCTTCTCCGACTCCGCATCGTTGACGGCCTCTGTGCTCGCCTCCAGCTCTTTGTACTTCTCAGAGACTTTCCCGTCGTCGCTGGTCATGCTTTCCAGACTCTCCATCGTGTCCATCGACTGACGCAGCGGCGTCTCCGATCCAGACGCGATTTTCATCAGTCGCGCCTCCTTCGCCTTGGCCGCCTTCTTCACCTCGGGATCCGCTGGTGGCGTCGTGACCACAACCTTCACCCCTTTACCCTTTTCCGGTGATCTCTCCAGAGACCCCATGGCCTGCTGCACTGCTTGCTCCTTCTCCTTCTTAAACTTAACAGGGCTAATACTGTCCTCAACTACAGAGATAGGACGCCCCCTTTCTACTAGATTGGGATCAATTACCTCTTCTTGAACGGACATGCGTTTGTTTTCGTCGTCGGTGCTGGGAGGTGGCTCGCCCCGCTTCACCAGGTTCGGCTCGATCGAATCCTCGGCCACGGAGATGGGTCGGCCCTTGGTTTTCTCCGCCAGGGTCCCCATCGCCTCGTTCACCGCTTCCTCCTTGCCCTTCTTCACCGTCGTCGGCTGGATATCGTCCTCGAGGACCGACAGCGGGCGCGCGCGCTCCACGAGGTTCGGGTCAATGACGTCCTCAGCGACCGAAATGCGTTTGGGTTTGTCGGCGTCGGCATCGCCCGCCTGCTCGGCCAGCGTCTTCTTCTGCTCGAGCGACCCGAGCGCGTCGTCGACCGCCTCCTCGCGGCTGTCCTTGCGGGCGAGGCGCGGCGTCACGCTGTCCTCCGTCACCGCCACCATCGACGGATCTCCGCCAGACGCGTCGAACTCCGCCTTGGTCGACGTCACCGCGAACTCATCGCGCGGCAGGTACGTCTTCTTGAGGTAGTCGGTGGATTCCTCCACCATGTAGCTCTTCTTTTCCGTGATTTTCAGCGGCGTGTCCTGCTTGGCGGCGTTCACCTGTTGGTTGGTGCGCACGATGTTGATCCCGCCAGGTTTGTTGTTCTTGCCGTGCAGGGAACTTTTCGACGATGATGGTGGAAGGCCTTCCGGTGAGTACGCCGTCGCACCTCCGCTTTCACTCTTCTTGAACTTGACCGTTTCGTACGGCTTCTGCGCTTCGTAGAAACTGTAGGTGGCGTTGTCCATCTTTTTCTTCATGCTGCGGAGGACGCCGCTTCGTTTCTTCGGCATGGTGCCGGAGGAATCGACGTCTCCGTACTGCTCCTTCTGTTTGTCCTTACTGCGTCCCAGCGAACTGAACAGCTTCTTCAGCGAGTTGGAGCGCTTGATCTTCTTGGGCGCCGGGTCGACCCTCTGCAGGCTGCCACCGCGCGGCAGGTTTCTGCGCGGCACCTGGGCCGAGTGAGGGCGCTCGAGCGGGTACTGCTCGCTGTCGTAGCTGCGCAGCGTGTCCGGGGTGGCGCTGCGGCCCATGCTGCGCGGCACGGAGCGCTGCCGCGGGGCCCCGCGCACGTAGCCCATCCCGACCGGGGTGTTCGCCTCGTAGATGAGCTCCTTGAGCTGCGTCTCGTACTCCACCTGCTTCTGCCGCAGCTGCATCTCGAGCAACTTCCCTTCAATGGCGCGTTGCTGGCGCTCGATCTCGGTGAACTCGTCCTCGACCATGCGCTGCTGCTTCTGCAGCCCGCGCAGCTCGCCCTGCACGGCGCGCCGCTGCTTCTCGATCTGCATCAGCTCGGTGGCGACGACGCGCTGCCGCTTCTCCACCTCGCGCGACGCGAACATGGCGCGCTCCTGGTCCGCGGCGATTAGCGCCATCCGCTCGCGCTGCTTCTGGTCGAACGCTTCTTCGTTGAAGTCCTTGCTCGTCAGGATCACTGGGTGGTGGCCCTCGGTCGACCCTCCGGGCGGCACGTCGTAGTGCAGGAAGGTGCGGAACTGGGAGTCTGCTCCGGGCGGCGCGGGGGGCCGGGGCTCGTTGGGCGGCGGGAGCGTCGGTTGCTGCGGCTGCTGCTGCTCACGCGCTCCCGGACCCTGCAACCAGCAAATACACAACAGTGAACGTGATTCTTTGAAACAAAGTGGGGACAAGATTGCAAATCAATCAGGACTTTTGCGGAGGAGTGACTGCCTTTCGAACAGAAACGAGTGCTGCTTGAATTTTGAGCCAATGCAGGTCCAGAAATAAGTTCGTGCCTGATGAACAATGTCAAATTCTCTTTGCGCTTTGCAGCTTATCATACGCTGCGGACTTTGCATGATCGTTCAGAGAATAGATCTACCAATTTAGCAACTGTTAATTCTCAAGTGCACTGTCTGGAAAAAGTAAACAACATTAATTCAACGCAGCAGAAAAATTCCTCAACCTCTGTGACCCGTTTTGATTTCTGCTGTCGGCAAATAAAAACCCAGCACACATCCCAACAAGAAACTGACGGGGTCTAGCTTGGCCTGTACAAAGAGTGCACCTACACTGAAGTCACTGGTGAAGTGAGATGGAATGCTCCGTAATAGTTACACTGTTTGTCATGCAAACTGATCCTGTTAATATGTTAGTACAAATGAAAAAGAAACTATGAGGTACATACCTTCCGACAGGTTGACATTCACCGTTTGGTTAATTCGGACTTCTGAATGCAAAAAGCATGCAAAAACTTCCGCACAGGGCACAATCCTCAAAAACAAGGTGAAACTGCAAAAAACAAAAGTCTCAGGCAGTAGAAATGACTCAATGCAACGACAAGTGAAAAAAAAAGTATCCACGCAACTGCAAAAGCCCTAAATATGTAATAGAAGGAACAAAGATGTCTTGACCAATATCCCACGAAGACGTGTTACTGGACAGGCAACAATAGAGTTCTCGGACGCAACGACAACACGCGAAGACGTGCGCATGGAAATGCTCTGCGGTTCATTCGCCTGAATGAATGTGCTGCGTGTGAGCTAGCCAACTCTGAAGGCACACACTGCAGCTCGAACATTTCCGGATCTGCGCACAGTTCTTCTCTGAAGCTCAGAAAGAACAGGACAAACGACGCAGCCCCAGCTCTGGACTTTCGACGAACCAATTCTGATTCAAGCATGTTCAATTTCCACTGCTCACACCACTAACTGCAGTGGAAAACTTTTTCCCATTTTTTCCCGAAGTGTCTTGGGCTGCAGAAAGTGAACATTTTGACACAAGTCTCTTCTAACACTGCAAAAGCAAACTCGGTATGACTGTCTCAACACTGTCCTACAGGGAGCAGATGCAGTAACTGTAAGTAGGACTCCACAGACAAAGCTATGTACACAGCTGCACTGACCACGTCCAACGCAACAGCTTGTCGTGAATATGAGAGGGAGCCAGGCTGAGCAATCCACCGCTTCCAGCGATTGGGTCAAACAAATTTGGTTCATCTTCACAAACTGTCATATTCACGACAATAGCGCTGGAGCAGAAAGGTGTCGCAAAATCCTCAATGGCTCGAAAGAATTCTTTTTCGCCTGTTCAAGCGCAAACCACGCATAACAATTGCGCAAAATTTTGTCGGCAACTGCAACCAAGATTGCCGAGAGGATTTTGCCACACATCTCTGACAACCGTGGTCCTCACGAATCCGAGCAACATTTGTTGTTGTGGCAACAAACCCACTCGCAAGCGACTGACCTGCGCACCGACGCTGACGGGTTCGTACGTGGCCTCCTCGCCGTGGCCGGACGTGTCGGCGTGCTCAGAGCCGCTCAGGTCGCCGTTGGTGACGGGGGGCGGCGGGGCGGGGCCGGCGGGCGGCGCGTCGGGCGCTGCCGACTCGGCCATCGCTGCGTCCTCCGGCGTGATGACGTCGGCCTGCAGGCTCGAGTCGGGAACAGAGGACTCCGTCGCTGCGCAAACAAACACGGAAACGGTTCTTTCTTGCGTGATCTTGCCTTTGTTCGTCACACACCAGGCAACAAATTAGCCTGTTCCACACACAACTGCTGCCAAAGTGTCCACTTCGGGTGAAAATTTCTTCGATCACTGTTTTGTTCTGTGTGAAGGAAAACACTGATGCAACAAACTCAAAACAGTGACACCAAAAGTTTCCTCCCAGAAGAGAAAGATTGCTGCAAAGCTTCAAAGCACAAACAGCAAGCAAGCAAAACAATTATGGCCTGGAAAACGTTCAGTCAAGTCAAGCAAAATGTCTCAGGCAACGAAGACAGTTGCTCTCACAAATGTTGGTAGTCACCCAAATACAAATGCCATTAAAACGGCAGACAAAAAGTTGCGACAAAAAGTTTAGATTGTTCTCTTTCGACAACTTTCTGGCGCGGGTTTCGTGATTGTTTCGCACATAAACACCGTCCCCTCAACACCGCTGAGAAGAGTTGAACTCAAGTCTTGGGCAGGGATCAAAGACACGTGAAACTCGGCGAGAAGCGCGCACCACAAAATGAACCCAAACGGCCGCAAACTGACCACGCTTTGGTCAGAAATCCAAGAGGTTTCCCAGTCTTGCACGGTCCCTGTTGTTCATGCAATGTTCAAGCCTCAAGCAAACGGAAGTAAAGTGACTTCGTACTGAAACGCCTCAGCAAGCTGCAAGTGGTTTGCGCACACTAACACCACCCAAAAAACCAGGAATCTTCTCTGATGACGAACTGCGAATGATCAATCACAAAACCACTTTGAAACTCCAAATGAAAAAGGTCTATCCACCACAATAATCTCTCCGACTTCACAAAAGATGATGCACATGCAAAAATTCAAAAGCGTGTCCGTCAAAATTTCAAGAGGACATTCACATTCAGCAGAGACTTTCAAAGGACGTGACTGGCAATCTGACAGCGAAAGTATCTTGAATGCAAAGCTTGCTAGCACCACTCCTGTGAGCACTGAGACAACAGTGAACCAGCCAGTGCGCCCGCCGACCGACCGGCGTCTCAGCGGCAGCAGCCATCTTACTGCGGACGACGCGGCGCTGCCGCGGCCGCCCTCTGGTGGGCGGCTCCTCGTCGACGTGCAGGTCGAGCGTGGGCGGCGGCGTGTTGCTCGCGTCCACGTCCACGTCCACCGACACGGAGCTCTCATGCACTGTCAAAGGCAACCACGCCGTTACAGCGGGACACGCTAACTGAGCTCTGCATCCCATGACTCGTCTGTGTACCAGACCCGTGGCGTGTTCACACTTCCTTGATCGGGCTGTTCCTCGCCAACATTCCAAAGCAGGAGTTCAGATCACACAGGGAGATTGTCGTACACGATAACATCAGCACTTGGAATAACTCGCCAGCAAAACAGGGAAAGCCAAACAGATTAGAAAGCATCTTTCACACGGTTATCGGTTGACAAAATGCACCAGTTCTCAATCACCGTTGAAGTACGTTGCGGGAGGGCGTCACCAGAAGGGTGGAGGTGTGTTGTTCGGGAAGGGGGGGGGGTAACCAGGGAAAGGTGAGTGCTACTTTGCTACTTACTGGACGCTTGGTGGGTGGGTATGGGTGGCTCGGGAGAGTCGCTGGTCAACGACACGTTGTAGAAGGTCGACTGACCTCGGCTCATGTCCGCTGTAGCACCGATGTCGTTCACTTCTCCGTCAGGTCTGAAACACAAATCCAAACTTCACTCCCATTGTTTTCTTTTTTGTCAACGGACAAGCACAGATGAAGTGAGAATGTTTCTTTCAGGCTTCATCGTGGAAAGTTTTGGAAACGGGAACACAGGATTCCAGACAATGTGCCGTTGAGATTCTGCTGGTTACATGCGTATTCTTCCTACCTGACCGGGGAGGTGAGAATGGCGGGTCTGAAGCCGCTGTGGCCGCTCTCTCGGGAGAGCCGCTCTGACAGGTCTGCCAGTTCTCCCATCAGCTGCAAGTAAAATCGTCACGTGGACAATTTCATTCCGAAGAAATGGTTCGCCACGACCAAGCCCCGTGGGAACGAGTAACTCGGTGCTTTCAACATCTTTTTTCAAAAGTCGACGTGCGACCAACACCCAAGTGTAATGCTTTTAAAATGATGCTCTGCCGCATTTCAACGTGCACTGTCTGTGTCCAATGCCACTGCGTCAGCGGGTAGAGCAGAATCGTTTCTGATCGCGTGGACAAGTTCACTCGCAGCTTGCAAACGCAAGATAATGGCTGATCACAGCAGACCTGCACATGTTCCCTTTTCCCTAAATTTGCTTTCTGCAGGCAACTCTTGACGTTTTTACAGGACCCATAAGGCTGCATGTCAGGTGGCTGGGGGCCTTGGTCTTGCGGTACGATGCCCACACAAAGGGATGATCAACTGAATGCAGGTGGCAAATACGAGTATACTGGCAGGGTTCCTGGTGAAAAAGTTTCACCAAAATTCAAGTTCATTGGCGAGAATTTAATTTTGCTACAAACTGCGAAATTAAATTACTCAAATGTAACAACGTATCTTGCAAAGTTTTGGACTAGATGCAAGTACAGTAAGACTGATGCGTAAATTCTGCAACAAGACGTGAAACGTTAATGTTGGGATATTTTGATAAATTTTTCACAGCCTCAACGAATCTTGCACTAAGCATCGAAACCACACCAATTCACCTTGTGCTTCCCAAATTTGAAATGTTCTCTTTGATCCACTGTTGCAAAAGACATCCTGTCTGTTCGGATTCCCAACACTAACTGCATTTTAATGTGCAACAAAGCGTACGAGTATGGTACAACGAGAGAGTGGGAACATCTCAAACAAAAAGTCCGTGGAGCCCTCCGGTTCTGATTCATTTTGGGGAGCGATTCTGACTCCCAAGTTCTTGTCGGTCGGGGTTTCCTCTTGTGCTTCTTCAGCGAGGAATTTGTGGACATCAGGGGCCAAGCAGAAAAATTGTCCGACTCGCTCCAAATCCACAAAACGCCTTCCCTCATTCTTTGTCTGTGGCGTGATGAGATTACAAATGATCAAGACTCTTCAAAACTGGTGCATCATCGCCCAAATGCTTTTGGCCGCATTCCACACAGAACAAGGCTGTTGAATCAAATATGACAGCTTGGAACATATGGCTAGCTGAGTGTCGACTTCGCAATTTAGGGTAAAATTTTGCACAAGCTTGTCTTGTTTTCTGTTCAAACGATGAAATGTCCCGAAGGCTACTGTTTTCGCTTGTCCAGGGTCTCCTTGTGGGGCTTCACTTTGTCTTCGCCCGATTTGTCTGAACCCTGTGGGTAGTTTGTTCCTGAGTCGTCAGTGGTAATGAAACGAAAGACACGGCGAGTCCGCAGAAAAGAGTCGAGTGCTAAGCTAGCCATATTCACACGAGCTAATTAATGAAAATGTCAAGAACAATGCCATGACTGCTATGTTGCTAAATGGTATTGAAGCAACGAGGAAAAATGGCTTCCAATTCCGATTCGACTTACAGCATATTTAAGTCTCCAATAATCCTGTACAAAAACATACAGTGAAACTGTAAGCAAGCCTTCTCTCTCTCAGAAAACAGAAAAGAAAACAACCATTGCAATTCTGTGTTTCCTTCTAATAAATATGTACACGGATTTGCTCTGGTGCGCCAAAGTTTCTGTTCAATTCAATTCACAAAATTACAGGCCTCAAAGTTCTCCAAAGATGTCTCCTGAAAAGGCGGTGCGACAAAAAACAGATCCGAAGCCAAAACAAAAGCAGACTGAAGGCCATATTGTTTCTTGTGGTATCTTTTGCACGGTTACACATATTTATTAGAGGAACGACCATTATTTTGACTCGATGGAAAATTAAAATCATGTGTTACACAATCAAATTGGCTTTCATGATGTGGCCAACAACCAAAATGGAAAATGAATTTGTGAATATATGAAGGAAACAAAAATATTATGTGGTACACACTACTTCATGAATGTACAAATGTACCAGCGTTGGAAGTGATTGTGAGGTGATTTCGCAATCGCATACCTTTGAAATTTCCTCAGAGAACTTTGCCTCTGTGAAGAACAGGGAGTGAAATGTGCTGGATAAGGCATCTATCCGGCTGAAACAAAACAAAAAATACATTTTTGTAAAACACTTTCCATTGACAATGTGGCTGCAGAGCATCTCAACAACTGAAAACAAAAGTCGTCAGCATGGGCCTCAGATTGGCTATTTCACCAAGCGAGTGGTCAATCAGTGATTCGAACAAAAGCCAAAGTTCAAAATCAGCAAGAAGGCACCTTTCGTATAATGCTGGCAGTTCCAAGTGTAGATCTGTGTTCAGTTCTTCGTACACTTTTCTCGCTTCTCGCAGCTCTTCTTGTGACTGCAAACAAATGTTCCAACGATTGTCAAAATCAATCACCCGAGCAACAATCCGAAACGCCAGTCGACACAAAATGTCCCCTTCGAGCTTGTTCACACTTCCTTTATCTGATTGGAGGAGGAATTTCTTGACATTTCACTGCGAGATTCAGGGACCGTCAGTGCGGCAGAAGCGGCGCCGGCGCCGCCCACAGCTCACCTTGAGTATTTTGCCCTCATCGCGCTTCTTGCTCTGATGCAGCTGGTCGTAGTTGTGTCGCGCGTGGTCGAAGTCCACCAGCTTCCGCCCGCGCTTCGCTATCTTTTGCTGAAAGGGGGAAAGAGAGAGAGGTGCGTTTTTCAGTTGCGTGCCTCGTGAAACACTTCAGGTTTGTCCAGAGGCACCAGACATATGATTTCAAGAAACTACCTTGGTTTCTGGGAAGCGTGATGTGTAGGACTGAAGCGGAGACTGGACCGTGTGGATCAACTTCTCCAGGTAGTCCTCCCACAGGTAGTTCAGCGACTGAAACAAAGAAAAGGTGTGAACCTCCGGCAACATCTGAAGTTTGCCGATGAACTCTTGCTGAGTTGTGTTTTGACTTCGAAGAGGTTCACTCACTCGTGTGTCAAGTGAACGTGCATCCAGCAAGAGAGGTAGTGGTACCAACCAAGGGCCGAAGGTTGGACCTGGTCAGGGTATGGGTCCAACCAGAGGTCCTGGACCCAGCTGAAGGTTTGAACTTCTGCTGGGCCAAGCGACAGCAACACTCACTTCGACAGCTCTTTCCACCTCCTGGTAGCCCAGCCAGTCCGGCTCGTACGCCTCCCGCACCGCCTGGTAGAAGTGCTGATTCGCGAGCGACATGTCTGTCGATCAAACAAAACGAGAAGAAGAGTCAATCACAAAGGAAACCGAGATGGTAGAAGGCCCACGTCCCAAAACAACAAGACTGGGCTTTACTTTCTGAAGAGAACGTCGTCACCATTTGTGGAGAAAAACGCGTTTTGCTGATGTCGCAACATTCACGCAGAAAGCAAATCTCAGGATTGAGCTCGGAAGAAAAACATCGGTTCCCTGCGGGTACAGTTTGTGCTGAAAAACTGCATAACTTCTGTTCCACGACACTCACATTGTTCACAGACTTTGAGACCACTAACTGCTGAAGCACTCAGCACTGAAGTTTCAAAGCAGGCTTTTTGGGCCAAATTAACTTTGTTGGATCATTGCATCATGAATTAATTTGCTTTGCACGCAAAGAACGGGACCAGGCAGCTGGCCAGGTGAGCCTCAGCACTGGGAACCAAATGTTATTCGTGCTCAAAGAGCAAGCGTGGCGGTTGAGCCGGTCCGCTCCAAAATCTTTTGTACTTTTGCTGAATATGTATCAAGCCCTCCCCACATCAAGGTTCACCTCCCTGCCAGTTGCCAAACCCCTGAAAAGCTCCCCACCCACCCACCCCCACACATACAACAGCCAAGCACACTCCTGCAACCGAGTCCGCTTGCATCCAAGACCCACCGGCCAAGCTCCCCTATGGCCAAGCTCCCAACACAGCCAAGCCCCCCCCCCAACTGGCCAACCCCCCTGCGTGAGAAAATACAAAACATATGTACATGCAGGGATGGTAACTGATGGCCAGCAAGCCCCTTGTCAGCGTGGCCCCTGTGTGCGTCACAATCCAGTGTGAATGTGTACACGTGTGATGTCCTCCGCCTTCTCTCTACTTGTTGACAATATACCCCACTGTGGTCAACTACCTCCGCAGAGCCCCCTGGTGATGGACCTCCACCCATTGCCAATCAACACCCCTTGGTTGACACACGCCGCTGTTGGCAAACTGACCTCCCTCCCCCGCCCCTGTCGGGATCGCCGTGCGCAAACAAAAAAGTCTTTTTGGTCTCCTTGAGAGTCACATTGTTTTCAAACCTGAAACCTCGAGTTATCCACGCCGAATCTCGCGGTGTTTACATGGGGCTGTTTTATCGCTCCGACCTGTTTTCTATCCGGTGTGCTCTCCTGTAAACAGTTATATTCGGGATATTGTTGGCACCTCATCCTCAGACGGCAGTGGTTCACACGCCAGGTCTGCTCAGCGCAGCACGGGACTCTTCGAAATCGGACGCGCTTTGCCCATTTTCACCTGCAGTCCCTACAGACTCGTTCGGACAAGCCATGGAACAGTGATCGTCGCTGCAAACCCACTAAACTCACAGAGAACCAAGAACCCGTGAAAAACGGACAAAACGTTCTAGCCTTGTTGCTTTCCTTGATTGAAACGCCCAATCTTCGATCCCATGATCAGCTGATCAATTCAAGCAGTTCCCCCCAAATGCACCAAACGGACGGCAACGGCACAAGTTTTGCTCTCATGCCAATCTTTCTCAGCGAAGCTTTGCAAATCTCTCAACTCTGTCCCAAGTTTCTTCTGGTTGCACTCGGTACACCAACAAACCTGCTGTGGGTACCTACAGACCTGCCTGTGAAAAAAGTGCTGCAACACAAATATACACAGACATCAGGAGGTTTGCAAAAGTATTGGAGAAGACCAGGATTTGAGCACAATCTCCGTTCGAGAGCCAGAACTTCACTGCTTTTGCATTGCTTCACAGAGACGGAGCACGTGGTCCGATGTGGACGCATGATTTCATGCTTCGCGTGTAACCCAGACAACGTCCATGCAGACGACTCACTTGAGGATTCACAATCGCTCACATTATTTTTCCTTCAGTAACCATGCCCATTGGGTCCCCAGTGGCTGATGCTAGCTTCTTGCAGCTCCACCAACAGAAGAAAGTCAGCCCCACAGAATCAGGCTTTTTTTGCAACGCTGGGCACTCAACAGAGTTTGCGCAAGATGTGGCACGATACACCCTCACTGAACACAACACTGGGCGTGTCCTCCAGCCAAAGAAGGATTTGTGTCGTGATTATGAAGAGTCGATAGGGAAGGAAGAAGAGGTGTTCTCGCCAGCTGAAGGTACACACCAGCCAGAAGTCAGCAGAGCTGATGTGGTGGAACAAGCAGAACCAGCACGAAGTCTTCAGACAAAAAAGGATCACAACACCACAGTGAACACTGCTTCTGCTGAATAACCTCTGACCAGGTGCAGAAGCAGCAGACAAATGGTTCACAGACATCTCCAATCCAACTGCTGGTTAGCTACACTGACAAAAGGCTGAAATTGCCAGTCGTTGTCAGGTTCACATGCAAGCTGGTGGACAATGCTCTCAGTATGAGAATTGAGTGTCTGCACCCGTCTGTGGTGAGTCAGTGGCACAAAACAAATTGGGAAAATGATGAGACTCTGATCAGAATCAGGGGACCCACCCTGCAAGTAGGTCTACACCTGCCAATCGCCCAGCACCACTTCATCATCTGGAGCTGCACAGTATCGTCGAATTCCACCATGTTCACGGACAATGAAATCTGCACGGTGTAGAATCTAGCTCAAAACTTTCATAACCCGCAGACGCTCGATTCTTGCTTCCATTTCTCAAGTGGCTGCCTGTGAACTCTGTGGTTGTTCTGGCTTGAGACTTCAGCACAGCACTTGAGACTCCGTCTGCGTTGAGGCATCAACTGTGTTCTGCGAACGTCAAACGAAAAGCTCAATTGGTTTGCAACTCATAGAAGCGACAGAAAGTTATGAACGTCCCTTTTCATGCACAGCCGCGCTTCGGTCCGAACGAACGAGAGCTCTGCGACCCAGGGGTCAGACTGTACAATGGCCTCCCAGTTGAATCGACATGTCTGATACATGTAACCCTCTTGCTCTTTCACTTTTCGTGAAACCAACATCTGATGTGCGAATCCACTGCACCTTGATCATGCTGAACTTCAAAGCAGTCTCTTCCATGTAGACGGGAGTTTCAGCGGGACGCCGACCTGGCAACGTTCCTGCGCAATGAGAACCTTGTTTCCTCACTTGCAGTTCAGTATAACAACGGACGCAATGCTCACCTATCTTTCTGGCTTTGGACGTTTGGATTCACAAGAATTTTGCGACCGCAGGATTGACTCGCATTTGAAATCGTGCAGGTGACTTGTGGAAATGTCCGAGCGCTCCGCAAGTTTCACCCACGGTCCGGCAGTTGATCCAGCTCGCTCAACATGAACCCACTTCAAAGTGTAGGTACCTGCCAGAGACCCAGTCACTCTCACCTACAATTACAACAATTACTCTTCCTCCCCCTCGATTCAGGTGTGTTGGGATTAACCTGAGAAACGTTGCCAAAAGCCTTGTTGGGCTGATGACAGAAACTCGTGCGCTCAGGATGTTTTCAGTCGAGGACAAGACGACGAACCATTTCCAGTCTGTTCGCTCTGAATCTTGCTGCGTCTCAAATGTGATGAAACCTGAAAGCCTGCAAATCACAATGCTGACTTCTTTTCGTGACACTTGCACTGAACAAAAGCCGACACTGCAGCCGCGAGATACTCGCACAAGCTTTTTTTCGGGGCAATTCTTCACTTTCCCCCACCGTTTCAAACTCTCTGACCTGATGAATCTGCACTGCGTCTCAACTTCTACCACTCCAAATCACGGGTGCGACACAAATCCACCATGGGAGGAATTTCGACAATTTCTGCAACACTACGCTTCACTTTACGCAGACCACACCAGAACCTTTAGCTGATTTGTGGAAGCACGAAGTTCAGGTGCAGCGCGCTGCGGAGTGAGCTCGGCTCTCAGGTCAAGGATCGCCCAGCACCGACGAAGCATCGAATTGCAGTTGGGAGACCACACAAGTACACCACTTCAGACCTTAGGTCCAAACTCATTTTCACGTGGGAAATGAACACGAAACTTTGGTATAGCAAGGCTGTGTGCGTAAATTCACGGACACGTAAACGTGTGTGCGTGTGTGTGAGTTTGTGTGTGTGTGTGTATGTAACCAAGACACAAGTGTGACAAGCCTGACTTCAAAGACGCCGTTCAGTCATTTGCACATGACACCCCAACGAGAGAACGAACGTCCAGATCCTCTCCCACGTTTTTTGAAAGAGGAACTTAAAATCCGAAATTTCGGCTGACTGGACAACCCAACTGGAAACAACGATAACCTTGGAGGAACTCGGGCTCGGGTTCGACGGAAGGTGTCACGCTGGCAAAAGAAACAGAAGTGCTCTGATCAGGACAGCTCCACACCAAGGATCAAGGCCAATCCGGCAGAAGTGAAGATATGTCCAACAGCAAGCGAATATTTTCTACGATCAAACACTTGAATCCCAGCTTTTCCACTTCACGCTCAGTTTTTGGTGAACCACGCGTTTCACAAAAAGAAGGGTGGGAAGAAAATCTTTCCTTGTTTCTGTACAACACAATTAAATCAGTGCAGCTCTGGACAAATATTTGGGATGTAACATTTTCTGTTGGCATAACGTTCATGTTTATTGTGGCAAGGCTCTGGCAGTGTTTTCGGAACTCTATTCTGGAAGCCAGAGTCGGACCTACCCTCACAACCAGATGCACCAGTATTTTATCTGACTACTTTGCACACAATTTAGCAGAGACACCACGGAGTGGGCCGAATTGCAAACAGAACCATTGACGCCCCAATGAAGAATAAACAACCCAGCCAATGTTCTTCGGGGCCCGTGGTTTCTTGGTTGTAATGCGACTTCAGACGGTCATCGATTGTCATCAATCGCAAAGTGTCCTCCACGGCGTGTTCTCAAGCGTCAGTCGTAGGGAGATTTTCATCTCACTCTCTCTTGCCAACAGACACCAATGCCTGTCAAGCAACTCGCCTCCTGCACTTTTTCGCCGAACTGAAATACAATTCAAGACAAAGGAACGAGACTTCTGGCTTTGAAGTTTGAAGAAGACCCGAGCACTGGTCCGCCGGACTTCCTCGAGCAAAGAAAGGAGTGGACACCACAGCCATTCTCCGAGTAAACATCAACGCTCTGTTCAGCAAGGAACAAACCAGCACCTGTCCACGGCTCACACCACACCTGATGACACTTGTGGAAGCAGTGGTTCAATGTTGAGCACAAAATGCCAGAAACAAAAGCTCAGTTTATCATCGTGTATCGATTATCTGAGCATCTCCGTTTCGCCACATAAACGCCGGGTAAACAATACCCCGAGTAGTTATTGTACAGATACACGGTTCATTTACTGCACTGAAGAGACGGAAAAGCTGGTCGGAATGTCAGAGCCTCCTGATCCGTACAAAACATCTTCAGTTTGTTTGAAGTTGGTCATCAAAGTAACCTGTTGCTCTACACGACGAAAGATTGCGAGAATAACGCACAACAGTTGCAAGGCAAAGTGATTCTTGTGATGAGTTGGGTCTGATAACATTCGGACATACAGGGACTGTAGAGAGCTGCTCCGTGTCTGGAATCCACCTCATGTCACCTGGCGCATCCGCAGGAGCACTGACCGGAAAACAACCCAAGCTGATCTCGCGCTCCTGATCTCTTCTGAGGCTCGAACTGCTAATTCGCCTGCACAGGTGGTGCTGAACCATCGGCTGATCCCTGGTAAGAAAGTGTGGATGATGTGTGAAGGGGAATGCACATCGGGTATCAATCTCCTCCCTCTTGACCCGCTAATGCAACCTTCCTGTTGCTCGTGTTGCTTTTGCTTCAGGAGGGAGTTTGCTTCAAACACTGAATTCGCTGAGATGAGCAGTTTTTAAGATTCCAGAAAATAGTTTGGCTGTACGAACACAAAGAACTGAAACCCTTGAGAAATTGTAACGGAATGCATCGAGGAGAAGCAAGCATCGAGCTTGATGCGCGAAATAAACTGAGGGAAGGAATGCAGATGGGCGTGCTCTCCACGGTGTTTGTCAGCAACTGAAAACGTGAGATCCACGTGAATCGCAACAAACATCTTCTCAGGTTGAGACACTGTCAAAGTCTCGCTTCGATGTGTGTTGCGCGTTTCGAGTTGATTCCGTGAGCGTCCAAGATTGTTTGTCCACACGAAAACGGTCCAGACTTGCACGATCCCACGGTGTTAATTCAACTACAGCCCGCGCGCCGTGTCGGTCAGCTTTGTGGTGGACACCGGAGACGCCTCACTCGTGTCTCGAAGCACTTTGGAAAACGAGGCCCCACTTCATCAACAGCAAAAAATAGCCAAATCTGACGTGTTGTTTCACCTTTGGTCACCAGATTTGACAACTGAGATTGTTTGAACCAATTATCACCGAGAAAACCAGTCGGGATCAGAGCGTTGAAGCTCTTTGAAGCGGCCGGTGTTTTCAGAGAGAAGCAGATGCGGAGACGGCGCGGTGGTGAGTGACGCGCGCAAGCTGCGAGGATCCAGCTCCTCCCGGCCGGGGGCGCAAACAACGCCGAACCCTCGTATATCGTGCCAAACCCCCAACACATCTCACAACTTCTGTTTCACCACGGTGCATACAAGACAGCGGAAGAAGAGATCCTGCAATTCGGGTTGCTTCAGCGCGGCAAAGAAAACCATCAGACCCTGTTCTCGGTGAAGAAGTTGTTTGAGACTCCAACTTGGAAGTTCTTTTCTCAAAGCACAATCAAGAACGTATCGGCGCTCAGCCAACTGATATTGCATTATCGAGCTGCTCGAGGACAGAAAAGCCATGGTGAGGAGGATTCGGTTTTGTTTTGCAGCAGAAAGTCGGAAAGTCACCGTTCCAGACGACCCATCCGACGTGTTTTCCCTTCTGCCCTCGTAAGCGAAAGAAACAAGACAGGAGGTGTGGAGGTGAAGCCCATCTGTCAGCAGAACAAGTGCGAACAGCGTGGGGCTGCTGAAAACTGAGCAGGTCATTGACCAAGTTAATTCTGTCAGGAGCACCGCCTGTTGCTCGTGTGCTGAAATTACCACCAACAATCTGAAAATAGGTACAACTCAAAATCTCAAGACTCTGATTCGCCCACGAAGACCCTGGAACAATCTGGTGCTCACCATACAGCACCGGTTTCCTGGTTCACACTGTCGACTGTCCACTGAACCACACCGAGATCGCCACCATGTTCGGGCGGCACGGGTGCACAAGGCAGAAATCATACTCGCATGTCCTGCGATCCAACAATCGATCACTCCACTTATCGAGCTGGACCGAGCATTCACACCTCATCACGCACAGGAAATCGTTCACCTGCTCACCCGTGGACAACCTCGGACATCCATCAAGTCCGCAACAGACCGATATTTTGACAGGAACACCAGATTCAGGTCTCGTTCAACACCATTTGACGCACAGATTCACTTACAATGCCATTTTGGGAGAACTGGGGAACTGCAGCTTCTCAAAGACTGAAACCATCGCCACAGGTGCTTCATGGGTCCTGAATAGCGTTGTGCACACGCACACCTTCCAGGACCCTTCGCTTTTGGCTTGTCTTGACCTGTCAATGAATCCGAGGAACCACAGCTCAACGACCACCTGGTTCGGGACTACAATTCAATCGCAACCTCACTTCCTTTTCCTTGTGCAAAGTCAAACTCGACCAGAAAGGAAGCCAAATCAAACTTCGGCGTCTCTTCTGCAAGCAAAGGTGCCAAGTTGACAAAAAGATTTCACATCTGGCTGCCTTCGTTTCGTCTTCCACCAACACCCAGAATCCCGCCGAAAAGCAAAAAGCTGAGTTTAGGCAGCGGAGCTTCAGACAACTGAGGAGAAAATTATGACCGAGCAGGAAAGAAAGAAGCTGGATGAAGAACGAGGCGCCTCTTGTTCCAGATTTCTAGATATCAGAAGGTGCGTAAATTACACAGGTTTCGAGATAGGGGAAATACTCTCCTCATTCACGGCCGCGTTATTTGTCTGTTCGCCGCAGTTGTTCCCGCAATTATCCGCGTTGTTTATCTTGCTGCAAAGAGCCGACATGTTTCTGGAATTCCACTGTTGTTTTTATTGAGGTAGGGGTGAGCCGAGGTTGTGGTAGACTCAGTCGGACCAAGCATAAAAAGGGTGTCGTCGACAGACAGACAGATGGACACACGCACACACACACACACACACACACACACACACACACACACACACACAATGACGCTGTGTTCTACCTCAGCGTTTTTACCTCTTGTTTGTTGACTTTTCCATTGTTTACGAGCGCTTTGCATACCGTTCGTACTTGTGCCGCAAGCCTCGATACTCACGAAAAAGCATCGGCACCACAGACTATTGTGCTTCAGGGTCTGTGGGAGACCAAAACAGAAAGCCCCCAATCTGCAGCGTCTTTGAAGTTGTTTTTGCAAAATATCTGTCACTTGAAATTTGGAGTTCACTGAGCACTTCTGACAAACTGGCCAAGATTTCAGTTCGGCAGTCAACATTTTTCCAAGAGGAGACTCTATCGTGTGTGAATGGAATGAAAGCAACAGACGACAGTCGTTTGAAGTCCGTCAGGAGAACGTCTTCACTGGATCAGCGGGGCCAAAAGCAACAAGGCTCAAAACATTTTGCTGTCATTCTTCTTTTTCAGACGAGCAGGCGCGAGCTGGTGCAGGGATTCTCAATGGACCATTTCCGAGGCAGAAAGTTGACATGGCATCTGAGCAACGATCCCACGAACTCATTTGAGCTGCGACATGAAATACGCCCGCATATTCTCACCACGCAACCACGAGAACCACATGGCCAAACTTTTCTACCTGGAGAAAATTCATGATCAACACAAACGCGCCTCTTGTGCTGCCGTGAGACCTCTGTTCGCCCAGGGCCCAACGCAAGAAGGGGAAATTGTTGCTCCACGCGCACAGTAAATTTTCTGGCTCGACACGTGAAGCACGCCGGAGCACTCGAAGCGCAATCGGAACGCGCAGATGAAGTGGCCCCGCTTCGCCGGGTGAACGTTTACTGCTGCGGAAACGCCTGTTGTGCCACCGGAACTGGGCCTCGGCCTGAAAACCTGGACACATCCAGAAACACAGCTCTCCGCAGCGCAGCTATCCCTGAGCCCGTGCACTTCAAGGCACAACCCGCCATCCCTCCACCACTAATTGTGACCCCACCACCAACCCGATAATTTTCGAGCTGTCAAATGTTCTATGTGCCTTCCAGCTTTTAATTGCATGCACACAGCTCAATGTTTGTTGCACGGGTGCATAACTTACGAGAAGTCCACCAGGTACAGAACACTACACGCTTCCTGGAAGTGCAGGGGAATGGACCCAAGCAAAAGCCAAACCCGATTCATCGCTGACACAACCCGACGTTTTCACTCCATGACAAACGAGCAACCACTTGGTAACATTTCTCAACTCCAGACTGGATGATTCAGAATTGCACGATTTTCTTTTTGTTGTGCAAGTTTGGCCACAGTTACCACTTCGCAGCCCGTGGTGAAGACCAGGTAACAATCAACAACAACGAAGTTGCTGATGTCCAAACTCCAGAAAATCGGGGAGCAAATCTGGCGCAAAAATACAAATTGGGTTCGTGAAGCATAGGAACACTGGGTGCTTCTGCTGAAGGTCTGGTCTTATTTATGCCACCCAGCTGTACAGCGAGGCTTCACAGCTGCAGAGCAGAAGAACCTCGCTCCGTCAACAATCAGGCTCTCAAAACATCGCGTCTTCGTTATCTGAAGAACCAGCGCGAACACCAACAATCGAAGAACTTCTTGAAGATCACTTATCCACTCTTTGATCAAATTGTGAAAACAAGAGAAGCAGTGCTAAGGCAACTGCGGGTGCGATGTCCCCCTTTGACCTTCAGGATTTAGCCATTTGCATCTGGTTGCTAGGGAGTTTTGCATCTGGTTGCTA
>JAAUXT010072595.1_pt1 | contig 34033 bp, 40 predicted proteins | sample 7278171 | NCBI WGS metagenome assembly JAAUXT01 (sample SAMN14350112, study PRJNA611818) | marine sediment metagenome | isolation source: surface marine sediment (1.8m) | place: French Polynesia: Moorea | collected 2018-08
AGAGCAAGCCAAATCAGAGCAAGCCAAATCAGAGCAAGCCAAATCAGAGCAAGCCAAATCAGAGCAAGTGAAATTTCCTCAAATCACCGTGAGCTCCATGGAGCTATTTTTGCCACAGAGACACAGCATCTTGATATTCTGGAGATGCGAGACTTTGATTCACAAACAATTACGTGATGCATGTTCATCAGTGTCGGGTAAATGTTAATCCTTCTGTGTGTTGGTGTACTTGCAGTGAAGTACCTGCGGGAAGTGACGCCTTATTTCCGCAAATCATCGGTGCTCAACGACGTTGGGTGGGGCGGCGGCGTTCCGGGCGGTGTCCCCTCCCCCGAGACGAACCCCAAAGGCGGGGTTCCCGTGGCTGCGTCTCCAGCGGCCGACCGTCGCATCATCCCCCTCAAAATGTGCTACCTGTGCCGGAACCTGGCCGTGCCGGACCCGCAGCGACGGCTGCTGGAAATCCACTCCCCCGATGCCAAAAACTCGTGTATTCTGCGCTGTCCGGATGAGCACATAGCGTCGCAGTGGTTCAATGCGATCCACTCAAACATTCACATACTGACTCAGATCGCCATGTCGGAGGCGCACAGCATCCTCGTCACCTCACCCAACAGCACGATGGATATCAAAATCATGGGCTGGCTCGCTGAACAAGTAAGTAATTGACGACATACAACATGGAAAAATTTGAACAGTAGTTAATTTATGGAGAGACAGCGTGGTTAAAACCCAGCACACCAGTGAGAACTCCAGTGAGTCCGACTGTCACGAAGCACTTCAGCTAAAAACAAGATTCTTCCCCAGTCTGGTTCGTGGCTGCACATGTCAGTTTGGGCTGCAATTTATTCACAACCGCGTGTGATGGTGCTCGATTCCTGTGCACTCTTGTTGAGAGAGGAAAAACGATTTTGACACCAATTTGCTATCGATCGCACGAAGCGGCTCCAAGTGACGACGGCAGCTCCGTGCGCCGTAACGCTCATCTCGAGCACTTCTTCCTTTCCCAACATCTCAGGGACTGCGAAACAAATCCCCAACAAGACGAAATGTTCCGTACCAAACTGACAAGCTATACTACACTTGTTCAGCTGTGACCTTCTCAGGTCTTGCAAACAAAAAGTATTTGACCTCGAAACGTGGACCCAGCTACTGGGGCAGATTCGCTTGGAGTTTCTGATCAGTTTTCCCCGTGAGACTCGCTGCCAAGACAGATCTGTGTGGTTTTGTGGGTCTTGCAGAGAGAGTCTCAGTCGGAGTCACGTTCTCCCTGTCCTTTTTCTTCGTCACCATAAATTTGTCCCACACTTGAAACCCAAGTACATCCCACCGTGGTCCCAGGAAGCTATTTCATTTTGGTGATTTATTAAATTGCATGGGAAGCACATCAAGTTTGATTGCGCTTTATGAGTGCGGAGAGAGTCGATATTGGCTGCCACAGTAATGAGCCTTTTGTTGGGCTGTATTATCTGTGTGGGCCTGAATCGCTGTGCAGAGCCTGGTGTTCACTAAATGCAATAAGGCTGATGGAGACAATTGAATGTACGAGCCAAGTTTGACACTTCCTTAGCACTTTATGTTCGGCCGAAATATCCAGTTTGACACCCCTGAGAATGGTTTGGGGGGACTGGATTGTTGAACGTCACTCACAGCAGTTCAGTTGGTGCCTTTCTTGCATGTGCGAGTGAAGCTTGTACGAGAATCTTTTTCCACCTGTTGTTCTGCACACTGAGTGAATTTTCTGCGTGCCTGTGTTGTGTTCACACATTGTTCTGTGTTGGGTCCAACCAACGATACGAGTATTCACTCGTACAAGTGCAAGATTGGTTCAAAAGCTCGGGGGTTGTTGCGTAGTGTTCTCTTCTTTTTGCCCTTCTCAACTTCATTCAAACTCCAGAAATCCTTTTTTCGAGAGATAAATTGTGTCTTTGGTTCTACTGAAGTGCGCGGGGATGACCGGCTTTGGCATCATGTTTTGCAGCTGGTTTGGCTGGCCGCGTCAAGCAGCGCTCATGTGGGATTCGCTTCTGCGGTTGGACCATCGATGGCAAAGCCAGATTGGGGCAAATGTATTGTTGTGGAGGTTGCGGAACGTGCGAGGGGAGCCCGACTTGTCTGCTGGCGAAATATCTCGCAAGACATGACACGGGCAGATTAGCTTTGATGGATAATCGTGAACCTCGTCTCGCGGCAAGAGAAAGTGAACACAATTCGTTTTTGTCGATATCCAAGAGATGCGGCGAGCGGCACTTTGTTCTGTGAAGGTCGATGTACAGACAACATTTTGCCTTTTTTTGCAATCGTAAAGGCACCTTAATCTCATTTTGGGCGCTGTGTTCAGTCGCTGGTGAAGCCGTCGAGCTGAGAGTGCAGTCAGTGTAGCCTGCTGTTCAGCGAGTTTCCTCTGTCATCCAAATGAACAAGTCAGTTTCTTCACCACGAGTAACGCATTCGTGATTTGTTCTAAGATACCGAATTGAGGAATTCCAGGAACTGTTCCTGATGGTTGTGTGCGAGCTGAAGGCATTGTCCTGGAGCCGTGACCTTCTCGGTTTCACCCCGGAGGATGATGGCTCTTCCGGGACCAGCGCAGCCACAGAGTGGCGGCGTCGTGTTTGACGTTTATACCCACGCGTGATATTCCGCTGGTGGTACGAGGCATTAAATCAAATCCCAATTTCCAAACAGCAGTCCTTCCTTCCTTGTATCCAGGTAATGACATTTGGCTAAAAGGCTTGTTACTCGCAAGCCTCCCTTGACACAAAATCAATGCTCAGGATTGTGTTTCAGACTCACTGCCAACTGGTGTTTTGTAGTCTGTAAGACAAGTCTGTGATTTTCTTGTTCTGCATGAAGGATCTTTGCCAACAGCTGGTTGGGATTTGCGGGGTTTTGAAAAGCCTTAGCGTTGACAAATTTCGAACTGTGCGTTGGTACGTACAACGCTCATGTCTGCAAGTAACCTGCTGGACGTGTGTGGACTGTCATTGGCACAGAAAAGAATCCATCTTTGGACCAGGAAGACCAACCGGAAATTACATTTTGCATTTTGGGTGCGGCGAAACATTGATTTTTGAGAACAGACAAATCACGCTTCTTCAATTGGCCTATGTGTCTTTGATGAACCACTGATCGATCGCGCTACCGCCTTTACAGGCGTCTGTGTTTCTTTGCTCAAAGTGTGGTGGGTTTCTTTATCTCGCCCCTGTGTATTGATCAGCTCATTGTAGTAAATGTTGCGCATTTGACTGTCGTGGTGGAACGAGGCCATTGCGCTGAAGCTTGTTACGTGAAAAGTGACGCAGCGGGGCGGCGGTGAGAACCCGACTTCCGGCGACACCGACGAGAGCGGAACTTCAGGTGGAACTCGATACGCGCGGCTCGCACTTCTCGTGCAGGAGCTTTCACTGCTGAGGTGCGCACCACGGCGGGGGAACCTTCCCGGTCGTCGCTTACGGTTCTTCAAACGCTTGACATGAGCAGCTATTTGGGATCATAATCATGCTCATTCGAACCACACCCTCGCAAAACAAAAAGAACGTTCAGAAGTCTGTTCCAAAAATATCCATTTGGAGTCTTGAGCGTGAACTGCTGGTGAAAATGACCAAAGTATGGCATTCGTCCGAGCAAACATGCGAAGGGAAATTGCGTCTCTTTTGAGTTGGGAACAGAGGTGTGCGCTGAAGACACTGACGGGTCACGGGGAGCGTCTCTTGCAGGCCTCGCCTCAAATCCCTTGACTCCCTGGGCCTGGGAAAATCTCTGCGTCGCAATCAATTCTGAGCGAAATTGGGCTTTCATGACAGAATTAGAAGCAATTTATCTTCACATGTGCGAACTCCAGAAATTTCTGCTCAGGTCGAAGCTTTATTCTCTGATGCGCTTCTGGTTCCAGACAACAAATTGGAACAAAACAAATAAATGTGCTCCAGACGTTCGATGGAACTGCAGTTCACAATCTGGCCAGGCACGTGTTCAGTCTTTGGAGAAAGTGTCTTGTTCGGCTCTCAGCCGAGCATAGTGGTGAACAAGATTTCTCCACTGACACAGACCTTGGAGAATGTGCTTGTCCTTGTTGAAGGGCCGCACGGCTGATCTCGGAAGCTGCGTCGTCAATTCAGGGTGTACCGTCTCGTGGGGTGAAGTTCGTGTTTGTTGTTCATAACCATCAATTTTCAGAACAACAGCGTCTGAAAGGAGAAAACTTCACCACTGCAGTGAGTCCACAAGGACTGAAAAATTGTTGGACACGAAAGAAAGGACCGTCAGTTGGAGCTCCACAAAAAGAAACAAGAACCAGTGCTCAAGGCATCTGCGAGTGCAAAGTCCCTGTTCAGTCTCGTTGCAAGCGAGATAAAGGAAGAAACAAAACAAAAAGGAAAGCAATAGAAAGACAAAATGAGAAAGAGGAGAGAGACTGGGCCTATTGCCTGCCAAGGGGTGTATTGGCTGCAGGGCATGTCTTCACCTGTTGGGGTGGCATTTACCAGGGGGGTGAAGGGGGAGGGGATCAAGCAGGACAATAAGCCCACCTTGCCTGTACCCACGATCACTGTGTGCTCCTCCCTGAAGGGATTTCGCACAATTCGCTGTGTGATCGGGCATCGCTTTGGTGGCGTATCTTGACGGATGTCATCAAAGTGGAGTTTGTACTGAAAACGGGAATTGCTTCGTTAACAAGTTGTTGGAAATTTGATTTTCGTCTTTTGTGATGCATCGGCAATGTCATTTTCACATCCTCGCTCAGAGACATACTCATTAGAGCTCCCCTGATTACATTTCTGCTGTTTTGTTTCGCACTAAATGTTCACATCTCGAGTTGGAAAAATAATCAAAATTCATCATCAAGTCTTTACTTTTTGTGTCACACACGCCAACTTTGAAGTACACACAGACAAAAGCGTCAGATGTGATGAAATTTCATTGAGAGAAAAATGTGCCTTTTCTCTGGCGAAAGTACGAGCAGTTTCGTAGCTCTTTTCTCCTCCCCACAACTGTCTATGGTTCATTGAGAGAATTGCTTGTGGCCGGAAATGCTTTGATTTGAGCTCACATAGTTCCCAGGCGTTTCCTTTGAGGTGCCACAAAGTGAGGCAAAGGTGGCGAGTCGAGACGTGAAGCTCACAGGAGGCACGTGTCCTAATTGGGCTTTGACTGAGATAAATTCTCTCTGATTGCGAGCTGGGCCGGGCCGACTGATGTGGGCTGTGATCACAACATGACAGCAGGGAATCTCAAGAACATGAAGGAAGAAATACCTTCCCTCGGCATCAAGACGACTTCTGATTCTGTTGAAGACAACACTTTCGAGAAAGTACTTTGTCGGCTCCCGTGATGCTCGAATATTTTTGCAACGGCGAAACTCTGCTTGGATAAAGTGTTGTGTTGTGCATGCTGGAGAGGCTTCCAATTTGTTCACAACGAAACCTCCGTCAGGGCGGACTTTCAAGATATTTCCAGACAGCTTTGAAACTCCCGAGAAAAAACATTGGCGCTTCGGTCCTGGTGCTATTCAAATCCGGAGGCATTGATATGGAAAGCCTTGAGCGAGGAAGAGACGTCCAGGATTCCATGGAGTTGTTCAACACTTGCGGAATAAAGCTTCAATCGGCCCATTTCCTCGCCACTTCATGTTTGCTTCGTTGTTTGTGAAAGATGCAGAGCGGGTCTGCAGAGCTTCTTGGATCAGTCTGACGAATATCTCTGAAGCACGTAAGTCTGGACTATCTCGGACCGTTGTGTCTTGTCAGTAATTTCCCCAGAGAGAAGAAACCTTGCTTTGCCCCGTGGGTGCCTCGTATTGACACAAAACGCATTGATCATGTATCCATCAAATTCAGCACTCCCGTGCAATATATCGCGACGAAAGTCTCGGTCTGACGATGCAGGAAATTAGAGGATTTGCTTTGCGTCGCGATAATGCTAAAATTGCCTGATATCAATTTATTATTCATATTTTCTCTGGGGTTGTGGACTTGAATCTGAGTGGATGTTTCGATCCATTGATCCTTTCCCGTGGGGCTGCAACATGGATCTTGGCAAGCTCGATCACTTTGCAGGTAAATAGTGAAATGGATTCAGTGCCATTTGTCCAAATGGTTCCCAATGATTTCAGTAGCCAAGAATAAGTTTCCTTTGAACGTCCATCGTGTCGTTTGACTCAATCCGAAATGTTTTCGCTGTGAGCACGCTTCTGTGAAGGGTTCGGACAAAGCTCATGAAGTTCCACCACACAATGTATTGAAATACGAGTACAACTGCACTTTCCATCACTCGCGGATCGCACATCTTCCAACGTCTTGCTTTCCAAGTATGGCAGATGAACTGAAACTTATTTCTTGTTGCCCTGGATGGCGTTGTCTAGAGTTCATGTTGTCCGACCTGTTGCTGAAATGTCGTCGTCTTGTTGGCAGCTGAACGCGGAGCGAGAGGGCGGCGCGGCGCAGTGGAAGCCCGTCTTCGCCGTGCTCACGGAGCGCGATTTCCTGCTCTACGAGGCGGCGCCCGTCACCAAGGAGCAGTGGGCGGCGCCCTTCCACACACACGCCGTCGTCGCGACAAGGTGAGGGCCCGCGATCCCTGCAGTGGCAACTCCCCCTCCCTCACTACCATTTCCAGAATTTGGCAGTTTCCTGTCAGGCCAGGTTTTTTGGACATGGCGGTTCGGGTGATTTGTCGATTCCGGTGATTCAGCGTGTGTCTACACTGCCAAGTGTTAGATCTATCGTTTTTCAAAATTCGCCCCGATCTCAATGATCAGACCTCGGTCATCACTGGGTCGGCGCCCCTGCCCCATTCCTTGGGCTGAGAGGACACTGTCTGGGATGCAGCGCAATACTGTTTGTGTCATTCAAATGTGAACCACAACAAAAAAAAAGTCCCACAATAACTTTTCCCAGTTTTTGCTGTTCTGCATGCAAGACCTGCAGCAACCCTCAGTCGTGTGTCTGGCAAGTTGAATTGCAAAAGCTTCGGTTGGCTCCCAATAGACTTCGAAGAGATCGGATACAAACCTTTGACTGTTCCCAGGCTTTACGCAGGCCATGAATAAAGCTCTCAGTGATTACGCCAGTGGAGGGATTTTCACGTACACAGAATGCTAGAGAAAGAATAAGAAGCACTTGAGTTGTTTACCGCAGCTGCGATCTTGGTCTGGTTCACTATACTCGCAGCTGAGATGAGCGCGATGCAAAACGCCTGGTGGGCGGCTTCCTGTGCACTTTCTGCTGGCCCGTAGGTGTCAAAACAAAAAGTGCAGGGTGCCACCTGCTCGATCCAGCACTTGTTTGAGAACTCTGTGTTCTTGAACAGCGGTGGTATGAACGGCTTTCCTTCTTGGTTGGATGAAGTTGATGCCAAGACCGTTGTCTCTGGTCTCCACCAGAAATCGCTGCTCGGTTCGCTGAGATTCAGCTTCGTCAGGGCGGGTTCTTCTTCCTCGTACAAGACTGTCAAGGAACGCTGGAGTGGCTCCTTTTTGCGTCCCATCAAATGAATGTTTGTTCTCTGGCAGGTTGGTGCACTCGGGGCGGCAGATGACAGCGCTGAGCGGAAACGAGGTGCTCACGTTCGGGCTGCGCGCGGGGACCCGTCAGGGCATCGAGGCGCACACGTTCCGCGTCGAGACGCAGCGCGACCTGTCGGCGTGGTCGCGCGCCGTCGTGCAGTCTGCGCACAACGCCGCCATGCTCATCAAAGAAGTGTCCTGCAGTGAGTTGGCTTCGGTTTCGTGTCGCGAGTTCACGATGTGGCAGCCAGATTGTCTTGTCAAGCATTTCGTCGGAAGGTCTCTGAGAAGGAGTCTGGTTGCTCAACTGAAACGCGCGAGCGATGAAAAGGCCGATCCCGCTCCTTTATGTTGACTCCGGATGACATGTGGCGCGACTTTGGTTGCAGACGTGACGTGGCAAGGGCAAGAGGCGCGGCTGACGCTTCACTACGACAACGGCTTCACGCTGTCCGACACGCGGCCCGAAGACGGCCGTAAGGCGCAAATCTTCTGGCACTTCGCGTTCGAGAAGTTACGCATGTCTGCAGACGACGGAATCCGGCTGCTCTGGCTCGACTTCGGCGAGGAGGGCGAACAGGTGTGTGTGTGTGTGTGTGTGTGTGTGTGTGTGTGTGTGTGTGTGCGTGTGTGTGTGCGTGTGTGTGTCTTTTGTGCTCGTGTGAGTGTGTTGCGTTTCTTTAGGGAATTTCCTCTTGTATCTCGGCTGACTTACGACGTCCTAGTTACCTACGCTCTGGACCTCCAGGATACCCCGTTGGGGGTGCGGTACAGTTGACCTTCAATCCAATTTCGATGCGGCGGGGAAATTGTTCACAACCACAATTTCTTACCTTCTCGAGCGTGGTTAGTCCACAGTGTTCATTCCATGTGTGATGTTCTTGCGACCTTGTGTCGATCGAAATTCACAATTGCTCACGTTTTGATCAGCAGAAGTGTGGGCGGAATCTTGGCGAGCGTTGTTTGTGAATTCAATTGATTTCATCAAATAAATTTGTCACAACTCTCGAACCCGCGCACGCACACATACGTGTACAACAATGATTCAACAATGATGGAACAAAGCGCTTGTGGTGGTTCTTTTTGTTGTTTGTCTGTACAAGTTGATTTGCTCAAGCACTCCTTTATTTTCAGGAGCTGGACACACACTCCAGTCCGAAGCCGATGGTTTTCATCCTGCATACGTTTCTGTCGTCCAAAGTGAACAGATTGGGATTGTTGGCGTAGCCGACAGTGGCATCGTCTCACCGGAGAGTGACACCTGTGACGACTCCTGTGACACGAGAAGTACCTGTTGAATGTTGACAGTTTCTGAACTTTGTGCGAAGTGTAATTTGCGGCTGCGTAAAACGGTGATCTTACTGCTAGCTCTAAGTAGAATCAACGACCATTGTGAACAGCCACGAAGGACCACAAAAGTTCGCTGCAAGCCGCCAGCTTTCCGCCAGATGGTGAAGAAATAGAAAATCGTAGCCAGGAAACCAGTCTCTGCGCCAAAATGGCAACATGTAGAGTCTAGTATTGACAGAGGACGACCTTCGTGTTCGCTCTGACAAAAAAGCTCATGACACTGAATGCGTAGACGAAAGCATTATTTTTGTAAAATCTTTGTTAGCATTAAGCGTGTGTGTGCAGAATCATTTTGACGCATTTAATTCGGGAAAACTTGCGAATTCCAGAGGCTATTCTTTGATGAGGAATTTTTAGGAAGTAGTCGAGTGGATGAAAGTAATGAGTAGAACTCGAATCCATTCGCGTTGTTACTTATTTGTTTCCGTTTGCACACACTACTGCCTGAATCGCATCTGTTTTCGGATGTGCCTCTACCGTCTTGCGTTTTGCTTTCCGTCATTTGGAGTCCTCTTGTTCGGAAGCTGAAAATCTCAATTGGAACTGCACAGCGATTGCTACAGAATCCTGTTTCTCAGTTGTACCTGCATCAGAGTCACACACTGTGTGCTAAATATCCATCTAGTCACTGTCAGTTGAGTTTTATTCTCTCAAATGTCACAAAATATGGTGCTGTCAAATATTTTTGTGGATTCGTGTACTCAGCACAAAAGCGCTCGATTACTTTGTTGTCACTGGCCCTGAACATGAGATGCGCCGGTTTCTCAGTTCCAGAAAGTTGTGGTGGTAATTTTTGCGGACGGACACACTTCCTGTTGCGTTCAACGACTCGGATCATCCTCTGAACCACGGACACGACTGCAGACCCACTTCCTGATTGTTGAGCGAATGAACGAAAACACTGCCCACAGTAATCGAATGCAGTCGAACTGTGCTGTCGTTTGAAGCATTTGCGCATACCGTGGTGTTCGTGTGTGGAAAAAACAGAAGGGCATTTTGTAAATTTCTGAAGTCGCGGTTGATCTGTTGTGAGGCTCTTGTGTTTCTTGCGGTACCTGCAGATGTGTCCACTCGATGCGCAACTCGAGCGAAATGGAAGTTTCTACCCAAGCTCAACAAACGCGAAATATTCGCGCTGCCCGTGAGTTCCTCGCACTGCGGTACGTTCCTATTTCGTGCAAAAACATTCCAGTCATCTGGTTTTTCGTTTGGGAATGTCTGGCGAAAAATGGACTGGAACTGACGTCCCCAGTGGGTCGACATCCAAGCCTTTCGTGTTCCGATCATTTGTTTGTCACATGAACGCTGCATTGTCCACAGATCTGTTAAAATTTTTCCAAACAATGATCGAGAGTTTGTCGCTTTTAGATGGGACTTAGTGCATTGCAATGAAGGACAAGCTTTACAGACCTGCATAACCTGTACAATACAGAAAAGTGCATTGTTGGATGTACATTTACAAAAATAAATCACATTTGTACGAAGAAAAACAAGTTTTATTGTGTCTTCTTTGCGAATCGAGACACCCATTCACACGAAGTCGGGTGTTACGCTAGCTCCGTCCATCGCCAGCGCTGCCTGCGTTTGAACACCACCTTCATCACACGAAGCAACGCCTGGGAAAAGCGAACTACAGTACTGGACAATCCGACGTGCATAGTTCGTGTCAAATGTGACGGACTGTTGGTTTTACACACTGACATTTCGATAAGATTCGAACGCCAAATTGTTCGTCATTTTCAGCAAAGTTCCTAGCTGCCGGCCCGGCCCAACCTCAAAAGTCTGAGGAAAGGCCAATCCTTTGTCCCTTTTGTACAACATGTGCATGATTTGTTCCCACTTCACTGGGCGGCAGACTTGCTCCACCAAATTTTTCCTCATTTCATCAACCGCGTTGTGTCTCCGCGTCGTGACGTTTGAATGGACGTAGATGATTGGTGGCTGAAGGTCAATTCTCTCCAGAGCAGTCTGCAGCGGCTGTTTGGCGGATTTCATCAGGTTCGTGTGGAACGCGCCACTGACGGGCAGCCGCTTGACTCGCCGGATTCCGAAGTCCTTTTGCGTTTCTTCAATGAAGTCCAGAGCCTGCAGAACAAGAGAACAATCACCGTTCTCTTTTGAACAAGGCTGTGGGAATGAGAACACAACAAGCAAAAGCTCTGGAATCGCAAAGTTCTGAACAAACCCGTTTGCTCACCTCACTATGGCCAGCAAGTACTCGACACGTCGTGTACAAATAATTTGCCACCTGGCAAACTGGGTTCTCAATGTGAATTCTTCCAGTGCAATACTTTTGAGCGCACATCATGGCGAGATTGAGTTTGTGGTCGGCGTTGAGGACGACTGACATCATCCCACTGTCCACCGCTTGGCTGGCTTTCTGCATTGCAGTGGCTCGAACTTTGATGACTTCGACAGCTACAAAAGCCAGTGATCTCAGTTCAGTGACTGAAGAAACACGTGGATGATTTTCGGACAACCTGTCACACCTCAATATCCCGAACGACATCATTCTGCCTGATCCAGTGAGGCACAAGGAAGGACAAATTGAACCAGAGCTTTGAATACAGGCGCGATAGGCAGTGGCGATCATCGCTTATCACTGCCGCGAATTGCCAGGAAGGATTTCAAAATGTTTCAGCAGTCGTGACCCCTGATCACGAGAGGGCAGCCACCAGATGGTGGAGCTACGTTATTGGCAGTGATCACTCCTTGATCGCTAGCAGCCAGTGGGGGGCGGGCCACAATCGCTACTGCCTCAGTGGTGCTTTAATTTTTGTCCGTGCGTTACACAGGTTTGTGCTTGGAGAGCGTCTGTAAAAAATGAGGTCCTCTGGACGTACCGTCTTCGAATGACATTGCTCCAGCAAAGACCAAAGCTGCGAATTCGCCCACACTGAAGCCAGCCGCACCAACACATCGTTCAATAGCCTGCAGAAGTTACAAGAAGAATGCTTCACATTGAACACTTGGCGCATTGCCAAAGAACGCAATTAAGTAGCCGGCGCGTCGGGGTGTGGTCGGGGGGGGGGGGGGCGCACGGCGACTGAGAAATTTTCTTTCTCCATGACCCCTGTGATCCAAGGACACGATGGGAAGTGATTCGCTGCAAGACAACGACTGTACAATGTATGGCTTGGTTGAAACAGAGAGCTTTGAAGAAGGAAAGAATTCCACCCTCGTTTCCTGCTGGATATCGGTTGTTTCAGAAAATTACCTTCGGATTCTCTTCTTTTAGTTTCTCGACGGCAGCTAAAGATGCAACCAAAATCGCTGGCTGACAATGCACAGTTTTGTTCAGTTTTGCTTCTGGTCCTTTGGTGCACAAATCCAAGAGATTGTAGCCCAAAATTTCACTGGCCATTTTGTACATTTTTGCAACATTTGGGTACTTTATCAGTCCTGCTCCCATGCCCACAAACTGGCTTCCTTGACCGGGAAAAAGCAAGATTGAAGTTTCTTGTGGATCCACTGCCGGTCGAAAAGCATGTTTTCTGTCGTCGAGTCGTTTGTCGGATGGAAATGGCGCGTGCTGTGGTCCGACATCCACGTCCAGAGTTTGTGCTTCTTCGATCACATCCACAGTTCTTTGTTCATCTTGGTAGTCTCGCATCAAACTTGAAGATCGAGACCTGCTGCCTCTTCTTGCTTCAGTAACAGCAGATATATGGACCAGCCGACACCGCAACTGGCCAACTGTGTGCAGCAGGGTTGCTCGTAGACACAATCCAGGTCTCAACATCATTGTGTCGGATGCTGACAAGCTGAAATGAATTGAGCACTTACATTGATTGTCCGTGCAAAAACCACCTTTGGCGACGGAACCAAAAACATTAAACGAACGCGCGCGCCCACGCACGCACACACACATACACACACACGGTTCTCACATTTCAATGCAGAAACATTCCATGGTTGTGGAACCCCCACCCCGAGCCTCTTTTTCAACTTACAGATTTTATCTGCTTGGGAAACATGAATCACTTGTTTTCCTGCGCTTGTTTCAATAGATTCACAAGAGCCTGAAAATCGAACTGGCGAAAATTACGGAACAATCTTTACCCACCCCCAACCGAGTTGCTCGCAACTCCACGTTTCTCACCAAATTAGGAGTCACACGCGCGATGATCTGGACCGTGTCACCAAAAATTTCCTTCACCGAAGCACCCCAATTTTCTCCGCGCGCAACATTTTTTCGACGATCTCGTATTTCGACGGCTTTCCACGACAGTGTTTCCCCGACAGTTTAAACAGCAGACACGAGATCTACGTTGGGCTGAACGTGTGACTCTACTCACCACGATCGACTAGATGCTGACCTGGAGCAAGAACAGCCCAACTACACGACTCTATGTGTCAAAAAGTGGATTTTCACACTTTCAGGTGCAATGCCTCTGGCGTTGACCAGTACCTCATTATCGCTCAGCGCACATGTACCGGAAATCAGCTTTGTTTTCTTTTGCGACATCCAAAGTGGCGGGAAAAGTGTTGTGACGGCGCGAAAATAATAAGAGATTTCTTTCTGTCAAACATTTGAGTTTAGTGGGAAACAACAAAGCAACGAGGTTTGTATCAAAATGTTTTGCACTCCGTGTGTTTGAAAATGCTCGGAAATTGGGCTTTTGTTGTGTGGTGTGTATTGTGAGAACCGTGTATTAGACGGCAATCAATAAATCGGTTAAAAGCAAAAAGCATTCCTGCAAAGCGAACTCAATTTGGAATCTGTCGCCTCAACCTGATTGATGTTGGAACTTCCGAAGCCAAACTTGTAAACATGCTCCGGCTTGAAGGTCTGCGTGAGTCGTGCTCATCTGGTGGTCCTCTTGTAGATGTCGTCTCCAGCGCGCACCCCCAGTCGGCGCAGTCGTCGTGGTCAGGCGGCGGACGAGCCGGGCACTCCGGACAGCACGGCGTCCGGCACGTCCACCCGCAACACCCGGTCCGGGCGCAGCACGCCCGCCACGCCGCAGGCCAAGGGAACTCCTGGGCGCAAAGCGGCAGCGAAAGGGACACCGACAACCACACGTGAGTCAAATTTCAGAGAAATGCAGGTGGGGCTACTCGTAGACCTACTCGAGGCAGGAAAGCGGACCACAATGCTCGAAAAGCCACACCGCTTCACTTGACAGCTTCCTGTCAGCCAGAGTATGATGGGTTTGAAAAATGACGAGCTGTCACTTTCATCGCAGCGTCCCGGCGGAGCAAGCGTGGCGCCGAGAAGGACGATTCGGTGCGGTCGCCACCGTCGCAGCGGCGTCGCGTGGACGCCTCGCCCGGCGGGGAGCTCGCGCCGATGCCGTCGTCGCCGCCGTCCTCTGCGCCCGTCAATCCGCAGAGCGAGGCGGTGCTCTTCTCCAGCCCGGCGCCGCCGCCGAGGGGACTTGGTTTGTGGATAATATTTGTTTTGAATCTCCTGCAACGTACGCTCGTACCACTTCAGTTGATATACTTTCAGTCCAGGCCGAACTTGATTTATTTATTGAATTGTTTCGGGGATGTGATTTTGCAGGCACAAGTGAGATCGATCTGAGCTCTCCACTCAACTACGGGACACCGAGTTCGCGACTGGGCGGCGGGACGCCGCGCACCCCGGGCGCCGTCGGGACACCGATCCGGCCCCGCGCCGACGTGCGCAGCGAACGAAAGATGAGAACCGTCAACCTCGGCGGTGGCGGTGGAGGAGGATCTGAACCGGTGTGTTTACGCGTTCATTCAGTTTTGCAAGAAACTCTCTTCTGACTCATAAAAGTTGTTTGACAAGCACAACCCCGATTTATCAGAACACGATAGTCTCGACAGATTCTTTTTTGAGAAATTGTTGATCACGTCAGATCAGGCGTTGCAATTGGCTTCTCTCGTCAGGACCCTGCTCGTTTGGGGAGCGAGGTGTCGAGCGACGCGAACGCTGGCGGCCCGCAGCTCGTCATCTGGGGGACGGACGTCATCGTGGACCAGTGTAAGAACAAGTTCCGACGCTTCGTGCAAACCTTCATCGACGCCAACATCGCTGCCGACGAGAAGTTCGAGGGGATCAACCCGGACGAACCGCTCTATCTTCAGAGGCTCGAGGAGGTGAGGAAGGAAACGATGGAACATTGGAGTTTGTTGTTTCAACACCCTCTCACGCATGTCAGTGCAAAAGACTTGTTTTTGACGCGTTGATTACAGATCAACGAGATTGGGGAGCCTTTCCTCAACTTCAACTGCGATCACCTGAAGCAGTTCGACGCAGATCTGTATCGCCAGCTTGTCAGCTACCCACAGGTGAAGTTCGAATCATTTGGGAGCATTTTCGTGTTCAAAGAGAACTGGTTGTACGCTGCACAAGCTCACAAATCCATTGTTTGAGTGGAATGAAACGATTGTTGAGGGCAACTTCGTTCAAGTGAACTGATTTACGACTCGTATCTATTCACAGGAGGTGATTCCAATCTTCGACATGGCTCTGAACGAGCTTTTCTTCAGCAAGTACACCGAGACGACTCTGGAGCACCAGATCCAAGTCCGCCCCTTCAACGCGGATCTCACCAGGAACATGCGCGACCTCAACCCAGAAGGTAGGCGTGATGCGAATTGTCAAGTGGGGCCACATTTCACCAGCCATTGAAATCCACGAGGCGTCTCAGAAAGGGTCTCGATTCTGAACAAGAAAGCGGCACCTGCAAGGTAGCATCGTTTGTGTTTCGTCGTGCGAGTTTTACTTCCATCAGATTTGTTCTTCGTGTTTGTTGCAGACATCGACAAGTTGATCACGATCAGCGGGATGGTGATTCGTCTGTCGAACCTGATCCCGGAGATGCGGGAGGCCTTCTTCCAGTGCTCCGTGTGTCGCAACACGGCGACGTCCGAGATCGAGCGCGGACGCATCACCGAGCCGACGCTCTGCCAGAACTGCAGCACCAACCACTCGTTCCAACTCATCCACAACCGCTCCCAATTCACAGACAAGCAGCTCGTCAAGCTTCAAGAGTCGCCAGGTGCATTTGGAATTCCAACCTCTTCCCTCTGAAGGCTCAGCGGCCACGTCATTGCACTGCGTGTTGCTGAAAGCCACACTGCAACACCACGCAATTGTTTCTCCACAACAAAGTTTGAAAAGAATCGCTATTGGCGTTTTCAGACGACATGCCGGCTGGACAGACTCCGTACACTCTGATGCTGTTCGCTCACGGCGACATGGTGGACAAGGTGATGCCCGGCGACCGCGTCACCATCACCGGAATCTACCGCGCGCAGCCGCAGAGACCCAACCCCAAGATGCGCACCGTCAAGGCCGTGTACCGAACGCACATCGACGTCGTGCACTATCGCAAGATGGACCAGAAGCGACTGCAGGAAGTCGGAGACGATGACACGTGAGGAAACTGGAAACTTCGTCTTTGTGGCTTCTTCACTCACAACGAAAGAGAATTGTGGATTATTGCCTCAAGACAATCCACGTTTTGCATTGCCATTCTGGCCACAGACGAAATATGAACGGACGAAAGTCAGTGTTGTTTTCAATTCCAGGGTTGAGGGAATGAAAATTTCGGAGGAGCGACTCGAGGAAATCAAGAAACTCTCAACGGAGCCCGATGTGTACGAGCGGCTGGCTGCAGCTCTTGGTGAGATGTTCGTCTCTGACCCGAAAATATGCGAAGCTTTTACCGGTATCTTTGCCCCGTTTCCATGGATTCCTTTGGCGAAGGCCGTCTTTCTCACTCTGCGTAACGTCCAAATGCTGTTATCTTTCAGAATTGATTATCTTTTACAGCCCCGAGTATTTACGAGAATGAAGACATCAAAAAAGGCATCCTGCTCCAGTTGTTTGGTGGTGCCAAGAAAGACTTTGGACAGACAGGAAGGGGTCACTTCAGGTAATTTTGAATGCTCCCAAATTTTGCGTTTGCAGCTGTGGTGAATCTTGTTGTTTGTTGCGCTTTTTGCCACCGCCTGTCATTGAGATGTTGTGATGCAGAGCGGAGTTGAACATCCTGCTGTGTGGAGATCCAGGCACGAGCAAGTCTCAGTTGCTGCAGTACGTGCACAAACTGGTGCCGCGTGGACAGTACACGTCCGGCAAGGGTTCGTCCGCGGTCGGCCTCACTGCCTACATCACCAAGGACGTCGAGACCAAACAACTCGTCCTGCAAACGTGAGTCTCTTGCGCCCAACTAAACGTAGATGTGTGGGTGGTATCAACATGTGCGCTTTTTCTGCCGGTGATTATCCTGGACGCAGAATGGTGAACTGGCGAGTTTCAGATTTTGCACTTCGACGCAGCTTACTGTTGTGGTCCAAAGTTCCAATTTTGGTTTCGTCATCACATACACTTTCTGTTGGAAACGTGTGTCGAGGTATGCGTCCATTTTCCCGTTTACAGAGGCGCGTTGGTGCTGAGCGACAATGGTGTGTGCTGCATTGACGAGTTCGACAAGATGAACGAGAGCACGCGGTCCGTGCTGCACGAGGTCATGGAGCAGCAGACGCTCTCCATCGCCAAGGCCGGCATCATCTGCTCGCTCAACGCGCGCACCTCCATCCTGGCCGCTGCCAACCCGATCGAGTCGCAGTGGAACAAGAACAAAACCATCATCGAGAACATCCAGTTGCCCCACACGCTCATGTCCAGGTGAAGTGCGTCCCAGTCTTGCGTCCAGAGTCGAGGGGGGGGGGGGAGCAAAACTGTTGCACAATACTGCAGCTGTTTGTCCCGATTTTGCACGTGTTATTTTCTTGTTGCAGGTTTGACCTGATTTTCCTCATGTTGGATCCTCAAGACGAGATATTTGACAGAAAACTGGCGACGCACCTTGTTTCCCTCTACTACAAAACTGAGGATGAGCGGCAACAGGAGAGCCTTGTGAGTTGCCAGAAATCTTGCGTCAAAACATGCCCCAGTCGTTGTGGATGCGCGTTCCGCGGTGCACGGGAAGGTGACGTTGGCTGACCGTTTTTCCCTCCGGCCAACACCTCGCTGTGTCACCCAGAACCCTGCGGTGATGGAAACATTGTGGACCTCTGGTTGTTGCAACAGGCGGTTGCCTGCACTCGTACTTGTCTCAAATCATCAACGCGTGGCAGTTTTGTGTTTGTCTTGCACTCTGCACCAAATTGACACTCTCACGCCTGATTGTACGCAGGACATGAAGGTGGTGAGGGACTACATCCAGTACGCCAAGACTGCGATACACCCGAGGATCGCCGAGGATGCGAGTCAGGCGCTCATCGAGGAATACGTCGAGATGCGCAAACTCGGGAGCGGCCGCGGACAGGTGAGTGGAAATGAACACACGCTCACGAGTGTGGCCGTGAACAGATTCAGCTACTTTCTCCAACCTTGCGATAAATGCGCCCTGAAGGCACCGACCGGCTCACGTTTCAATTGGACTCTTCAAAGGAAACTTTCTGACCGGAGTGTGTGAAAAGGACAAGTTCACTGCGAAGTCCTCAATCGGGTTTGCTGTCAAGGGTGGTGGCTCTTAACCGTAGACTCGTGTCAAAATTCCAGGCTGATTCTCTGTTTCGACTGTCTGCAGGTGTCCGCGTACCCACGACAGCTGGAGTCCCTGATCCGCCTCGCCGAGGCGCACGCCAAGATGCGTCTGAGCAACGTCGTCGAGAAATCGGACGTGCAGGAGGCGCGCAGGTGAGGAGGCTGCGTTCAGCCGCTCACAAACACGACCTTCGCTGAATGAAAAGTCGCAGATCAGGCCAGTAGGCGTCAGAATTGACAGTGGGGCGAATCACAAAACTGAAACCAGCGCACGGAAAACTGTCAGAGCGGACGTGACTCTGTCGTGTGGCTCCGCAGGTTGCAGCGGGAGGCGCTGAAGCAGGTGGCCGTGGATCCGGCGACGGGCAAGATCGACTTCTCGATCGTGATGACCGGCATGAGTGGAGACGCCCGCAAACAGCGCGCTGAGCGCGCGCATGCGCTCAAGGCACTCATCAAGGAGAAGGGCAAACTCGCGCTCAAGTTTGATCAGCTCTTCGAAGCTTTCCGCGACAGATCTGACGTGGTGAGTGTGTAGGCACGCCGCCGAACACTGTATTTTGAGGAAAAACAGAATGGTTGAAACGCACGTACAGACAGAGTGTCTTGACGGACGCTTTGCTGTTTGCAGCGAGTGTCCCGGGACATGTTCGAGGAGGCTCTCAAAGATCTGCAGGACGACGGCGAGATCATCCGCGTCGGCGCGCACGTCAGACTCTGCACCTAAAACAGCGGCGCCGCAGGTACTGTGTTCCGCGCAACAAGTCGCTTTCATATGCTGATTTTGAAGCACGTACAGCAGCGTGGACTCAGCTTTCTTCTCTTTTTTTGCCCAAAACAAATGGATATTGCCGTAAAACTTCGCTTTCGTCATGAGTTACACTCTTCACAGGACGATTGTACTCCTGTGCGCTCATCAGCAAAGGTGCAGAGAGCCACACGTGTGCAGCCTTTGAATCTTTCCTTGTTTTCTTGCAGGCAAAACACGATAGCTTTTTCCTTTGGAAAGGAAGGTCCACAAAAATGAGTTCAGTGCTGCATCATGTTTGACAGTTGGTCACCGATTTGTTGTGACGAAGAAAACGAGTCGCTTGTTGTCGCCGCTTGCGACGCAGACGATGCACGCGAACAGAACAAATGTGACTGGGAAAACGCAAGCTTCTTGAGACAACACTTTGAATGGCGGATAATTTGTCTGGAAGAACACACAAACGGATTTTTCAAATGCAGTGTGAGATGGAAGATCACAAATTGGATATAAGACCTAAGATCATGAAAAAGAACCGCTTGACGTTGACTCTTTGGTTGGTGAGCAGCAAAGGGAGAAATGTGGAAAACTACACTGAGAAATCTCGCAATGCCACCGGAATCCGGGGAAGAACCACTTGAACACGGAGCTACAGTTGAAAACCCGAGGCGAAAATCGGATTCTCCGTTTGACGGTAAGCGTTCAGCCGGACGTCGATGATTGGGTTGACATGGATTGAAAACTTTCTGTCATTTAGAATCGTTCAATACCCAATGGGAATTTTTGCGGAGCGAAAATCTGGGAATTTGATGGGCGGCAATTGAGCAAGACGGAGCTTCTGGTGCTGTTCGAAGAGCAAAGGTTCTGGAGTCGCTGACGGGTTTGTTTGGCCAAACAGCGTGATGTTCGAGGACGTAAAATCTTTGGGAGGGGGGGTGAGCGTTTGTCGTCAAGTGGCCTGCGAATGGTCTCTGCCTCTACTATACTGGGGTCATGAAATTGTGGAGTTTTCTGCGATTGCTCTCGTTTTCACTGCTTTTCTTCGGATCATGGAACGGTCGAACACTGGTCTTTTGTTCTCTTGTTCGCTTTTGTATTTTTCAAGTAGTTGGGAACAAATTGCAGTTGTGATTATTTGTAAATAGTACGGTGCACGAAATGAATCAACGAGAAATTCAAAAAGATAACCCATGTACAATTTTGCATGTAAGAAAACAGCATCATTGTGTCACTGCTGACTCTTTCGCGATGAAGACAGCGCAACAATGCGGTCGGTTGTGCCTTGTCTGAAGTCGATTTCTGTCACTTATGTGTTTCACTGTGACTGTCTTGTTCACCTTCTTGTGAAACAAAACCTCAAACAGCAGTGATTGTGTAACGTTTGGCGTCTTCAATTCGGCCACAGTTGACGACGTTTGAGATTCCTCGCCACCAAGTGGCAAGTCTTCATTTGATCAGTTTTCTGATTTCGCCACACCGGTTGCAGGTGACACTCAGTCAGGTCCACCAAACCAACTGGTTTCACCCCAAGTGGAATTGACAAAGAGAACTGGTGGTTTGGATATTTCTGAACGCCGCCAGTTGACGGTCCTGACGTTTGGTCGAACAGTTCCGTTGTTGAAGAATGATGCCCAAACGTTCAAGGTTTTGGTTTTGTACAATGATGATTGGCGAAAAAAGGTTGGCTGCTGCTCTTTTTTTTTTTTTTTTTTTTTTTTTGACACTGAACAACGTACAGCAAGAGGAATAAAGGAAAATATGTAAAAGTAAACTGGAACTGTACATATCACAGATCGCAAACAATGCAGATTCCTTTCGACTGGGATGCAAGTGTTGGTTCTCGAAGAACATACCGGTAAATCGCATTCACAACCACAGTGGGGCCTCGTTCAACAATCGAGCAGCAGGTCACATTCTGGTGAACTCACAAAACAGCCGGCAACAGCGCTTCGTCTTTTGCGCGCGCTGAGCCTCTCAAAAACGAACGAAGCGGGTTGTCTGCACTCAGGTGTTGGGCTGAACTTGAGCGGTCTGCTCAGCTGCGCTTTGCCGCAAGGAATATCAGAACTAGTGGTTGGAAGGAGTGAGCTTCACACTGTATGACCAATCAGGCCAAAACAGATGGAAGTCTTGCAAAGAGAGGAGGTGCTGAGGGAAGCGTGCTTCGCGAGGCCGACAATCACACGACGCATTCGAGGCACAGAGTAAATTTACGATTCGACAACTCAATCCATGCGTGTAACCAACAAAGAAAAAGGTGCACAAGCTCTCGTAGCAGAACACACGGTCAAAGACAGTTGTTCTCTGTATACGAAAGATCTGAGGCGATTCCCGCTGGTATATTGCTTCGTTTGTGTCTGAACAAAACTGCCGCGCACGCGTTGCCTCCGCGACCTACGTCTCAATGAAGATATTATCATCTGCCAGTGAGAATGTGTAGCTTCCATAATTCTGCCGATTGTTAACAAACTCACTTCGGCGTTCAGGCTCCACCATCACGGATTGCGTGTCCTGGCAGTTTGCGTTCAAGCTGGGTTTCCAGTGAGACTGCTTCTCCTCAGTCGTGCCGTATCTGAAGCTGCTGAACTCCAACGTGGGTTTTCTTGTGCGTTTGTCTGTACTTGGCGAGATCTTTTCTCGTCACGACACCCACCACCTGAGGCGACACAGCAGACGCGTAAGATTGGAGAATGCAATCACTCGTAACATCTGTTTTCCAGTTTCTTGGGTCACGGGTGAAAGCAAAACTTACCTTATTCTGTTCATTGACAACAATAAGGTGCCTCAGACCAAGGCCTCTGAAAAGTCGAAACATTCTTGGCATTGTGGTGTTCTGAAAGGAGAAGAACGGCAACATTTGATCAATGCGCTTCAGAACCCTGCGCGTCAGAAAGTAGATGCCTGATGCGCAGTCAACGTGAGAGCTCACCATGGACACGGTGTAAGGCGTCGGGTTCATGAAGGGCTTGAGATCCATCCAGTAGGTGCGCTCCTCGTCTGAGATCTCTATTTCCTTCAACAAAATACATCGCAAAGTGAAATCGAGCAATGGTCTTCAAAAGTGCTGCCAAAGTGGTGAGACATTCAGTGACTGGGACACTTACAACAATCTTCATGTCCCTCGTGTAGAAATCCCTGAAGTCTTTGAGGCCCAGCTCACCGTCCAGCTCGTCTGCCTTCTGGTGCTTGTATTTTCTGAATGCCTGAAGATGTAAAACGTTGACATTTGTGTGAAGCATTGATCGTCAAATATCTATTTCTCGAACAAAAAAAAAATGCAGTGCGTGCTGGATGCAAAGGTGGCACAGTTTGTCTTTTGTGTGAAAAGTTCTGCCAATTATGGCACTTCAACCTGGTGTGGCATCCAAACGAACTGAAACCAACAGTGAACGGTTCCAAAAAAAACCCCAAAAGACTCTTACCTTGTGTTTCAGGAGTAAAATTAACTGAGATCTGAGGATGAGACCTTTCAGCTGCCCGTACTTAACGATCTTCCCCTGTAATGACGTGCAACAAGACGCAAATTGCGACACGCCATGGCATTTGTGGCGATGAGCCTTGTGCGCTCTACCAACGCAACGGAGTGACGACAGTTCTCTCAATAGAAAGCTACATTCTTTGTCATTCCCTGCATGCAAGTGCAGTGACAAAGGAGGCCAATGCTCGTAGTCGCAGCTGTTGTCCACACATGGAGAGCTGACCTTGTTGTCCTTGTCGCCGGCGCTGCGGACTCGCGGCTGCTCGGCGGCCTCCCCCTCGGCGTCGGGGTCGTAGTCGGCCTCGTCGACGACGGGGAAGCCGCTGTGCGCGATCGTGTCCAGCACCGTCATGACGCGGTCGACCGTCTCCTCGGACCGCAGCACCGACACCGGGCAGTTCATCACCTGGCTGCACCCGCCGGGGAGGGGGCAACAACGGAGAACATGTGAAGTGTTCTGTTGTGGACACTCAACTGGTGTGAACAGTATTCATGGGGAACAAATGTTTTTTTCCCGCTTTGTGGCGGATAGCGAATACGGTTGCAGTGCGAACGCGGACCGAATCACAAAGGAAAACAAGTGTTCGAAAGACAAGGGGACGTGTGCAGACATTCGCACACCAGTTGGCAATTTGAACAGTCATGTCTTGGGTGTTTCACTTTTCAGACCCTCTCTGGAGAGCATGGAAGGTGTGTCAACGGTAAACCGTGAACTGCTTGAACGCCTTGTGGCAAATATCAACTTTCCGTCAGAACTTGATATTTCTGACACAGAGCTGAGATTTTGGTATTTGCCCATGGCATGAAGAAGGCCAAACTGCGAAATTTCTGAAGTCGAATGAAACTGACCTGGCAGTGAGGTCGTAAGACATTTCTGGTGGCTCCCAAGGCAACAGAGGAATACCCATCATCTGTATGTGCAAGTCGTACAGTCCCTGCAAAATATTCGCTATTTTTGCGAAGAGCTGTTTCCAAATTGCGGTAACAAGAAGAGTGAAGTACCTCCCGTGATTTTTCGTGTCCCTGGTCATTTGACCTACTTCCCAGCAGTGACCCCTGAATGGTAGATTCTTGCCTTACAGGTATCCCTGAGTTCTAAATTTTCACGCAAAAAGTGAATCCGCTGACTCGCTGCAGCACATTCAGGAAGCAGTGCCCGCCTGATTTGCACCTGGCATTGGGTTGACGGAAGAAAACTGCAGAAACAGCAAGGTTACGTACAGTGTTGAAGAAGTCTCCGACCCATTTGGCAATGATCAAGACCATGATGATGGGAAGCCCGAATGTGATATCACCAGTGCACTCCAGCAGTATGACGGTCAGACTGATGGTCATTCTGACGGTGCCGCCCAGTTGACAGGCCGCCCCGATCAACGCGTACTTGGCGACGTTGTTACCCTGCAAGAGCGCACAGAGAAGCAGGTGCGCAGTGCTGAAACAGTTGGCAGTCGACGGCATTGTCATTTCTGCCGGACCGCTGCTTGGCGAGGAGCAGACATTTTCTGGTCCACGCAGAACCACGACAGAAAAAAAACGAGCGCATTTGAGTGAGGATCCAAGGCTCAGACAATTTTTACCCTCCATGGCACAAACACAGTTCTCCTATCTGCATGAGACATGCTCAGACTATGCACTTCAAACATTAAAAAAACAACTGTTCATCCACTGATCAGTTATTCCCTGTTCGTACCACTTACACAATGCACAACTGAATCAAGGCTACTTCTCAACATTCCAAGAACAGCCAATTTACAGATGATTGCAATTGTACATTCAAGACACCGCACAAAAAAAGCAAACAGCACAATGTTTTCTATCTCTACCAAAACACCAGCTTCTGTGTAGTACGATTATTTCAGTACGTGAGTCCGAAAGGCCAAAAAGTCGACGTGCATCTGCAGTCAGCATTCTTTCGTGCTACAGACGTGAATGAATTTCCCATACCTGGCTCAGTTTTGAATGATCATCGTAATGATAACCCTAAAATTGACAAAATATTGAATATGCATTGAAGGAGATTCACAGATCTTGGAGATCGGTTGCTTGCATCGCTGCATGCTGGGATTCAAATGAAGTTTCGCGCAGTCAGTTCGGATTGAAGGTCAAGGAGCCGAGGTGACGATTTTTCGGGTTTGTGCCCTGGTATGTAAGGGGCAAGGTGAAACAAATATGAATTTCTGTGGCGTGAATGCCTGCGTTCAAAAGAAGGAGTACTTTGGTGCCATATAGATCTACTGTTGGCGAAGCTTTGGGAAAAGATGCATACAGCTTGCAGTTTGACTGTTGGCATAAAATACATAAATGCGAGCTGGGGTCTCCAAGGGGACATTGCGCGAAGAGCGACAATACTTCTGACTGACCATGTGGGGGAAGAGGTACATGACGCCCATGCCGACGAGGCGGCCCCACGCGGCGCCGGTCAGCAGCGACGGGATGAAGACGCCGCTCGACACGCTCAGTCCGTACGTCCACACGGCGAGCAGGAAGTAGAGCGCCGAGAAGAGACCCAGCGTGAGCACCGTGTACGAACCTGCCGGGGCGCCACGTCAGAGAGGCGAGCGTTAGTCAGGAGCTTGAGAAGTCACCAGGATCGAGAATGCAAAGCTGATTTGGCCTTCACGAACATTCGTTGAATATGCATCGCCCACAAGTGGTGCACGTTGCCGAGCAAATTTCTGCAAAACCTGTGGGCTTGTGTTGCGAAAATGTAAAACGCCAACACAATTTGTCTGTATGCATGCATCGCCAAACCTTCCGAGTCGTGCAGCATCCCGATCAAGCTCGCCTCGGGCGTCTTGAAGAAAATTCGTGACATGACGTTGTGTTGACCCTCGGGACAGTTCAACTGCAAAACCAATGGTTCCACGCATTCTGATGTTCTCATCACCATCACCATCATCGGGCAACGGTCGTTCATATCTTCCTCGACGGACGATCGCACGAGTTGAAGGCGAATGTCAGATGGCGTACTGACCTGCACCCCGCCGGGGTGGTGGTGCACGTCGTCGCCCTGCGGGTCGGCTTTGCAGTCGTGCACGCAGACGATGAGCAGGAAGCCGAGCACGGCGCTCATCACCGACACGATCACCGCCTCCGCCACTTTGGACCACTTGCTCAATATGTACCTGCAAACAACACCCATCAGTTCATGTGTCTCCGTCACCCACCAAAGATGCAATGACAAGTACAACAGGTGAACGTCAAACTTACTTCTTTCTGAATACTGTAAGTTTTGCATTCAAACCATTGAAGAGGGCTCCGGAGAGACCACCTGAAAACATGCAGAGAGGCCGGTCACCTCACTGAACATGGGACTTGGTGTTGGATTGACAGACGCGTTGTCTCAATCAAAAATGTGACATACCTATCACAGCCATCAAGAGGAAAATTGGTATTTCTATTGTGTGATATGTGATGTGCTGCAAGAGAACATTTCAATTCAAACAGGTAATTTGAACAAACAACCAACCCCACCCATGCAAAGTCATCATTTTGTTGCACGACTGCTGCATCGTCAAGATAAGATGCAGCGCCTGTGTTGCGAATCATCACCCTGAGCCGTTCAGACAGACCCCAACCCTCTATCCTCGGCCCGTCCAAGCGAAATTTGAAAATAAACCAATTAAAATTTTTGAATCCACCCACAAATGTCTTGGGACTGGGACTCAAAGGACCTTGCTTAATTTGAAGACAGCCGCCAAGTGCTGTGCTTTAAAATTATTTTGTTCTTGTCGTCTTCTTTTGGGTGAATCGAAAAACATGAACCTTGGTGTACAAGTGGGAACTCACAGAGAATCGACCGAACGAGATGAGGCCTGGGTAGGAGAGATCGGCCGGATGACCGTGCACAGCGCTCAGGATCAGGTTCACTGTGAATGTAGCCACCATGGAAGCGAAAACCTGCGAAACAAAGCCAATTTCCGGACATTATCAGCTGCTTGGAGCGCTGCAGGGCTCAACGCGCGTTTGCAAGGAATGAAACATGTGCCGGTGCGCCTCAGGTCGTCTGTAATTCTGTGCTGGGTTTGTTTCCTTTGCGTGAACAAAACGCTGTGAATCAAGCTGCCGAAGGTGTCGGAGTTTGGATCGTAAACGCGAGTCCAAAGGATGCATCTTTTCGTCCGAACACTCGGTACAGTCAATGCCCTTCCACGCAGGAGCTGTTACACACTGCGTGAGAAATCTGTGTACGCAAACAGTTAAAAAGAACGGCAAGACGAGTACGTACAATTCTCCATGTGAGGAATTGATTCCAGAAACTAGCACCTTCTTCCAGACTGAACAAAACACCTCCTGTGCAAAAAGAGATCAACTGGTTACTCCTGGCAATCTGAATCACCCATTGTTTTCTTAGTTGAAGCTCAAAGTGTGCAGACAGTACGAATCGATAAACCCATTCGTGCAAAAAATATTCGATCAATGGTTCCGATTTCCCAAGTTCACCCAGGGGAGGTTGCACAGACTTGTACGGCAGTGCATAGTCTGAAATTGCCTGCAGCTTGTGAAGCCTGCACGAGCCTGCTCCACGAACAAATGACACAGGTTCCGTTTTCCTATGGTTGTATTTTCCAGCAAATAAGCTCCTGACACATGTCTGTACTTCTGCCGGTGCAACAGGCTGAAGTGGCCGTGCAGTGCTGAGTGAAACGCGGACTACATGTAACCGTGACAACCAGTCACCAACAACACTGAAAGGGGTTGCACTGCCAGACCCTTCCTTCTGGCCGAACCAATGAACAGGGACTGACGTCAGCCCTGCACAATTGGTCTGTCTGACTGTGTTATGACGGTTCTCGCGGGTGGGGACTCTCTGAGATAAAAAATGAACTGCAATGTACGATTGCACCGTTTTATTTGTTCTTTCGGAGTCTCTCCCACTCACTGTGGTCAGACCCAGGTTGGGCCCGACCCGATCTGCTGGAGTGAGGAGGTGCAGGACTCACCGACGGGAGCGCCGAACGCGGCCGACACCCCGGCAGCAGCTCCGCCCGACACGAAGTCCCGTCTCTCCGTATCCGACCGCAAATACTCAAATATCTGCCAAATAGAAGCTTGAAGTTCCAAGGAAGACAACTGACTGCCTTCGAATTGGTCGTTGTATGTGTGTTCAACAGGCGGAAGGGCTTTCTGAGCTCACGGTGGATTCAGCGGGTGAGACAAGATCTCCGCTCCATGACCCTTGAAACAATCCCACCAGAAACTTTGTGTTCAGATTTTCGAGTTGAGACAGGGCCACCCGAATGTCGCCTGTTTGATGACGGACAGTGCAGTTAATTCATGAAAAAGTACTGGTTGCAGACTCTCAGACATTCGAGCCACACATGGCACTGCAGTGTCACAGCGCATGAATGGTGCCTGTTTGACAGGAGTGCGTCGTTGAAGCCTGTAGCTGCAAATAAACCGTGTTGGTCTCCACAGGACCTTCTGTGCTCTTGTTAGACATTTGGGAACATTACAAATGGGAGTTTGTGTTCTCACTTTGAAGTCTCTGTTGAGAACCCTGGATCTTCCCTGAGAAACTCCTGCTGCTACAATTGCTCCTGAGTGGATCATTGGACCCTCCTGCATCAATAATAAAACAGCACCATCATCAATTTCATGCGACACAAAGTACATCACGTGGAAATTGATTGCGAGGTTTCACAACTGATTCTCCAGGATCGGAAATTTCATGTTTGAATGAAAACCTCGACCCAGTCGAGATCAAGCTTTGGAAAACTCTTGCGGAAGCTTCCTCGACAAAGTCCACAACTTAGTTTTGACATTTTGTCCAAAAGGTATGCATCTTTTTCTGCATGGTTTGTTTCATTTCTCTTGAACAATGAAGCTGACTGAACGGTTCTTTGCCACGCAAGCCTGTGCAACACTTTCCCTGATCGTGGAACAACTCACATGCACACTCGTGCTTGTGTGGGGTTTCACACTTGAAAAGAAGGTACACTAGTTTCACACACCTTTCACATTCGTTCACTTGCGTGCATGTGATTGGGTGCATGAAACCACGATTTTATAACTCTGCAGTCACAAAACCTGACATAAGTTTGCACCAAGGTGAAAATGGGTTCTCACATCACAAAAGGTTGGTTCCTGTTAAATATCACACAACTCTTCTCTTGACCAAAGGTCACGAAAAGTGATTTCACAGGAAGTCATTTTGTGCAGTGTGAGAACCTTGTCATAAGACACTGATTCTTACCTTTCCACAAGCGAGGCCACCAGCTACAGAGAACACAACACCGACAGATTTTGCCACTAGTGCTCTAAATGAAAGCAACCCTGGTATTTTAACCCCGTTCAGGTAGCACTTGATCTGCGGGATGCCACTGCCCACTGCTTGTGGCTGCAAAACAAAAAGAAAAGATGACATACAATTTACCCGAGAAATACGTCCTCCGGTTCTTGTTGTCTCACAACAAAACAAAAAAAATCCTGCTGATCCCTTTGTTTCCATGCACATGTGACGCGACATCATCTCGGCAGGGAAAACCAACCAACTGAAAGGTTTCATTGGATTTCATTGGATCATGAGATTTTGTTTTGGGTTTTCATTCCAGTCTTTGTTTTGAAAAGAAACACGGAGTAACCTCAGTCGAAAGGCTCCGGAGAAAGCTGCAGCATGTCGGGGACAGGTTATCAATTGTGAAACAGATTTAATACGTTTAGCTTCTCCGCCAAGAGTACTGACACCGTGGCTCAATTGAATTACGCTTGCAATGGTTCGCTGAAAATTATATTTCAGCTTTCTAAATCACTTAGGACCAGAACGTTGCACCTCCGTCCTGCTGTGCATAGTGAGTGGAACGTCAATCTTGCACCTTTCAACGCAACACCATCAACAGGTAGTACAAAGCCGACTGGAGAGTTCAACCTGTGTTCACAGGATAATGCTGGGCCGAGTGGTCGAAGCGGCTTGTAACTGTATCCACAAGCCGTCCACAAAGCAGCTGCACGTATACAGATATTCGTTTGCCAGGGAGTCATCGGAGCTTCTCACTCTCGCATCATCGACGTTTTGCTTGTCATCTGGCCCAACATCGATGAAGAATGGACAGAGGTATAGAATGGCAGCTGTATAGTGGACGCCAGCTTCGCCTTCCAGCCTTGTTTCAAGCCAGTGAAATAAAACGTACATTTGGGGATTCACGATTCTGTCTGGGTGCTCCCCAGGCACTCCTTTCGACCAATTTAGGCATCGTGTTATCTGCAACGAATTCGCAGAGTCCCGCAGCGAACGCGCCGCTGCGCCGCCGCTTCTGCTGGACATCGACAGTTTATTGATGTTCACGCTTTACTGCTTTGTTGGGGATAGACAATGGCTTTGGTGATTCCAAGCCAAACTTGAAAGCCATAATTTCTCTGTGCCAATCAGAAGTCAGTGAAATTGACTGCACCACGCGCCATTTGAGAACTATGTTGCAGTGATCGATGGCACGAGTTACCTGGTATCCGGCTCCAATTTTGGAGTCTTCTGTTTGAGCAATCCATCCCAGAAAGGCGGAGTGACTTTGACATCTCGACGTAACATCAAAGCACCATTGTTGAGGTCTTTTGTGAGAAAAGTTTTCACTTCTGTTTGCCCCACACAAAGTTGCTGGCAGCGCGAAACGAACGCCAGAACGCCAGTGATGTTTTCTGTATGACCCAAACAGATTGATTGACGTGCACAAAGTGGAAGGATTCTGTTAGAAGGATTTGTGAATCTAAAGGCTGGCAATCCCTGTTACAAACTCTCCCCAAAGTGTGCCAGCTGGCATCAGAGATGTGTCTGAACACACAGAAGACCAAGAAAAGGCCTCATCGTGCGTGATCTCTGTGACAAATTTGACTTGCGGCGCAACAACTTTCCAGAAACCAGGATGACCCCACCCACAGGAACAACTTGCCACTTGATGCCCCGGAAGTTTCTGAAAATTTCATCTTCTGCCACATATCTGGGTTGCTGAGATTGGCACCAACCTGACAAACATTCAAAGTGTTCCTTGCACCAGGGGCATCTTGTGATGAGAAAAGGCAAATGTCCGGTTTCACTCAGTGGTCACCAAGCAAGTGCTGATGTCATTCCCTTCACCCGTCTCTGCTCACCCCATCCAAGCCATCTTGGGGACACCGCCTCTTCAATTGTCTCCTCCATTCACAACTACTCCACAGCACACTTTAATGACCCCATTGTGGCACGCGCGACACTTGCAGACAAACCGTTCCGGCACGTTGTGAGGGTTCTTGAACGCTCGCGACAACACGCCGGAAATGGTTCCTGAACTGCACTTCTGGTCTCGAGTACCCACATTTTAATGCAGTCTCGCCAGCTGCGCTGTCTCGACAGCCTTCAAAACGTGGGTTCTCCTGACCAGTTCTGCCGTTCAGGAACCCTTACATCACCCCTGCACTGAGGTGTTCCAGGAGATCAAGTGCGTCTAGCCATTCAAATCACGGCAGCTGAAAAAGTGACACGTGCATCTATCTTTCACTTTCCATCGAGGTGCTTTCTAGCACTGCTCGGGATGAAGAAAATTCTGATAGGAAGTCAATTTTCATCTGGAAAAGTGATGATACTTCTATCGACTAACAATAAAATAGTCTCATACAGCGTCAAAAGTAATCGCATTGGTCGACACTTTATCACTGCCAGGGGAGTCGGGTGTGGAATGGTGAAGAAGTCTGCTGGCGCGTGAGCCCTGATATTCAAGTCATTGTGTGAGTGCAGTGCACATCTCCATGGCGCTGGGAGTCCAGTTTGTGGGGAATGACTTCGTTAATATGCTCTCAAAGAAGGATAAATGAAAATCTTCGAAGACCAGATTGCAAATTTATTCACCCACTGCATGTAATTGCTGCAAAAAGTATGTTGTTGGCTGCAGCTGAGGATTTGTGCAGAGCCTGATTGCGCCACGAGGAGAACAACCCTTCCCCTGTAAATCTACATATTGGTCCCCAAGTTGCTATTAATCTCTGCTGCGGGATGAAACATTGTCCTTGTGTTTTCTTTGATTGTATTGCTTCAACGAGAAACCAACCGCGGGATTTATGTGCACAGGTAATAATTCTCAATTTAGGAATCTTCAGTATGAAACAGTGAGACGGTTTGCAAGTGAAAGCCAACAGTGGAATCTCAAGAACATCAACTCCACACGAATCTTCTCAGCCAGTGAGTTCAAGGCTCGCACAGCATTTTGCCAAAATTTGAGGAACAGGGTGGTATGAGGGAGGGCCACATACGAGAGGAGGGTTTCCTTCCAGACAAGCTCGTTCAATGTGGCTTTCGTACAAGTTTGCACTTGTGTCATGCGGCCCCAGCCAAGCCGGGGCCTGTACTGCCTTACCACCACCATCACCACCACCACCACCACTACCACCACCACCACCACCACCACCACCACCACCACCGTGCACCCTTTTGCCAATTCCCCTCCTTTCGCTTTCTCAGAGAAAACAAGGACGACCAATGCAAGCAATCTGTGAAAGGGGAATTTGCTCATGTCACTGTTCTCTGTTTTTGCTATCATGAATGTTGGTTCTTGTGATGTGCACTTACCAAATTGTTCTGTTTCTTGTCAAAAGGAAACTTGTTCCTTCTCCTTGCTCTCAAACTTGGCTGAAGTGCTATGACAGATCGCACGTCTGCACCACACCCTGAAGACCGGAGTCAATGACTGGAGGCCATGCAGGGCTTAAATTTGTAAGTGTTGACTCGGCACTCTTCACTTGATTTTCACTCCGAGACGCACAGCTGTTTCACCACCCCGTTGTGGTGTTCTCACGTCAACACAGACCAAGACCACACGCGACTGCACCTTTGCCTCCAGCTTGAGGCTGGCTTCTCAAAGCGACTGTCACTCACTTCTCGCAAATTCTGGAGCCCAAAGTCCTCGATTCTTTTCGTTTCTGAACAGCAGAAAGGCGCAGTGACTAAAACATGTGAACAAAAGGCAGTGTGTACACTGCAGACAACAATTAGTGAGAGCCACAAGAACAATCGTGCCACGGTACCAGTACCCATGTCGCATCGACACCAAAACGCACACGTACTTTGCATTTTGGTGGAGGATCAGAACCTCTCTCTCGATGTCAGTGTGGCTTGGTTGAAGATAATCAGCCACAAATGACGAAAAAAGAAGATCGACCGTTGGCTTGACCACTGCATGGTTGCCAGACATGTAAGCAGAGGGCAGACTGACCTCGACGAAGGTGACGAGTGCGGAGCCGAGGAAGACGAAGCCGGCGTTGATGGCGATCCAGACGAGCAGCGGCAGCACGATGCACGCCCCGCGGCTGCAGTGGTTCAGCACTGAGGGCTGTCAAGGAGTCGACCTCAGGGTCTTGATCCTCGGCAGACAAAAACACAGGATTCTCATTGCTGCGTGTGGTATCCCACTTGGTCTGCCTGTCTGGATTGCGGTTCGGTTCTTTCTTTTCTTTTCCTTTCTTTTTTTGTTTTGCAGAACACGGCGTGTTGCACGGAAAAAGAATTTGGCCCATCTGAATGTTTCTCTTCGTTTTGTTCAGACCAATTGAAGCGCGAGACCAAAACAAAACAGGTCAAAAATGGAATTGTCATGAAATCTTAATGCATGGAGGTGAAAGTGGTTCCGCCTTGTCTTCAAAGAATTGCGCCAACTAAGTAGATCTGAAACCCTTGCAAGAGTGGGAAGTTTATTGCAATGTCATTTTACGAGACAGCTTGGGGCGTCTGCAAAGGATACAGGCCATGATGCCTTTGAACTTGTATTCTGCTGCGTATTCAATGCACACTTCGATGAAAGTCGCCACCAGAGCTGTTCCAATGCCAATCAACAAGTTGACAACCCAGCGGGCGAGCCATTTTCGTTGCACTTTCTGCAAAGAGAATGCCTACTGGTACAAAGGAAACACACAGCAAATTTTGAGGATTATGTTGCAGTTGGCTTCTTGTGCAGAGCTCTGGACAAAAAGCAACAACATGCAGGTGCAGGGTGCAATCGCGATCGAGGGAACATGCACGTTGTGTCACCAAGCACACGTGTAACACAGATTTAGAGAATGGAATAAATTACCACAAATTATCTAAAATTGTGGCAATTATGAAGTATCTCTGGACAGATATCAGGGAGAAGAAATCAGGGAAGAAATAATTTGAACACCTGAAACAGTAAGAAACAACTAAAACATTCTTTTTCAGAATGCAAAAGATTTCTCTGAACTTTTCAAGAAGTGAAGCAGTGCTGAGGCAACTGCAGGTGCAATGTCTCCCTTTGATCTTCAGGATGTCAACATGTTTTTGTTGATGGGTAAATGTTATGAGGGATATTGACTGTAAATGTGATGGTTGCTAGGGAGGTTGTCATGGACATTCTTTTGAAACTTGACTGCAAACTACTTTCAAATACCTTTCATATGAGCCACAGATCATGTCTCTATCACAAAAAGAACCTGAGATTTAGCCATTTGCATCTGGTTGCTGAGGAGTTTTGCATCTAGTTGCTAGGGAGGTTGTCATGG
>JAAUXT010109297.1_pt1 | contig 34010 bp, 39 predicted proteins | sample 7278171 | NCBI WGS metagenome assembly JAAUXT01 (sample SAMN14350112, study PRJNA611818) | marine sediment metagenome | isolation source: surface marine sediment (1.8m) | place: French Polynesia: Moorea | collected 2018-08
CCCCCCCCCCCCCCCCCCCCCCCCCCCCCCCCCCCCCCCCCCCCCCCCCCCCACCCCCCCCCCCCCCCCCCCCCCCCCCCCCCCCCCCCCCCCCCCGCCCCCACACATGTTTCTTTCCAGGAGGCAGCAAAATATGTTTCAAGTCCAAAACTCTAACATTCAGTTTCTATGACAGTGATGGGGAGGTCACATAGGTTTCTTTCCTGGTGGCAACAAAAAATTTTCTGAGTCCAAAACTCCAACATTCAGTTTCCATGACGTAGTGAGGGGGGGGGGTCACACAGGTTTCTTTCTCTGGGCAGCTCAACTTCTCGATGACATTGTGACCCCCCACCTCACTATGCCATGGAAACTGAGGTGTGTGCAGACAGCGAGACACACAGACAGAGGGATACCGATCACTGAAGTCGCCCTCGCGCGACTGAAAAAATCTGTCGCTGGATTCAAGGTGTTGTCACCACTTGGATGCCAGCGAGGTAACATCTCTTGCAGACTCAGTTCACCAAGGGCCGTGTTGCCGGCGGTTCGGCGGGGTTTGGGACAAAGTGTTTTGAAGTTTGCAGTTTCACCAGAAGCAACTTACGACCATGCCGCACAACAGCTCTGCAGTTTGTGGTTGTTGCAGCCTTCGACTGCAGGCGGTCCATTCCGAACAATTCGCCCCTGAGACAGCTGTCAGGGAAGACTCTCAATGCGGCCCATGGTTCCACAGAACAGAGCACAAAAAACTTGCTGCAATTTGTCTCGCAATTCATACCGAATATCGTGATTGTACTGTGCCCGCGCTTGGCTGACAAGCTGCGGGCGTGAAAAGTTATCAAGTCCACAGACCAGTGCGACGACATTATTTGTCGCAAAGGATACAAATTCGCTACATCGTTGGGTGCTCGGATTTCCATTGCCTGGAAAGAAAATCAGCGATACCCTGAAGCCTTTGCTGTGTGAACAAGACAAGGTGTTTCCGAAAGAACATCAGTTCCACTGACAACCACCTGCCTTCTTCCCACAAAAGATAAAAAGCGCGAAAACAAGCTCTACAAGCAAATGAACAATTTTCAAAACGTACCTTCTCAGCACCACTGGATATGATGATATTCTGAAACAAACAGCAACAAGATTTCCAATGTGTGAATGACGAATGCAAACGGAAACGTTCGTTGCACATATGTATCCAAGTGAAGTTGGTGCTTGATACCTTGCCTTTGCAGACGTTCATCAGAGCTTGCGCATTCGAAATGATGTATCGACGCGACGTCACATCCCTTATTGCTGGAGCGTAGCAAATCTCAAAGAATACACCTCTTTCAATGGCCTGGAACAAAGACATTGTACATTACTGCTTGGTTAAAATGTCCACGCAGAAAACTCCAAATAATGACATTCTCATGCTCACCGAATTTATTTGTTGCCTCTTCAGACTAAAGGGCAGTCTTTCACCGAGATTCAGAGAGATTATGTCGATGTCAAGATTCAAACAGGATTGCTACAATGAGAAAATGATTTTGTGTCTGCAACCCTTTCACGATTCTGCATGAATCGAGACAAATATCTGGCACAAATTTTTGTCAAAAACCTGGAACGTCTTTTCAGAAGTCGGCGTGACTGCGACAACATCGAAAGCCTGCACGGCACTGCTTCTCTGGAAAAGGTATCAATTTTCAAGACGAGAGCAAGAGGGAAACACACTTGTCAGTGCGATGCCATGTGCCACTTACTTGTATCCTGTATGTTTGGTCGATTGTGTTTATCACGGTGCTGAACCTGCTGTACTGCTTAATTCCATCCGCATCCGTCTGAAAGAGCACCACCAAACAAGCGCGTGCAACCATTCTCCTCGAGTGCGGTCGAGATGCGCATTCAAATTGAGGTGTATTTGGAACCAGCATGTTACCTTCCCACGACTGCCTGCTGAAGTTTCCAGCAATATATCGCTTGGTTGCTTGATTTCTATCACCTGCAAAACCAAACCAAAACAAAACTTCAGTCTGCTGTCGCTTATGAAATTGTACGTCGTATCGGTGTCCTTGTAATGGCTGTTCACGAGCACCAGTGTGACGAAATTGTCAGTCTGACAGACAGCGAAACCAGGAGGCACAGGGCGAGGGCCCCAAGCGTGTGCCGACGGTCAGGCAGGTCTCACGTAGTGCTTCCTAAAATTTCAACTCGCACACCTCGTATCAGTTGGCACAAGCTATTCTTAGCCTTGACGAGTGTCTGGTCATTTCAAGTGAGAACTGAATTGATTAGGCACCCGTGTCTCCTGATTTCGGGTGTCTGACCATTTCATTACAGCAGTAATTCTCGAAGAAACGACTGAATATTCGGTCAAAGTACGCCACCAAAGCACCACTAACTCGGCTGTGTGGGCAACCAACTGGTGTATCCTCACACGGATGACAGAAAATACGGAATCTTACGACGATCAATTGGGAGAGAGTTCTGCGAGGATGTTTCAAAAAGTTGAGTCAGTCACATTCACTTTGTTTACGTGGAACACAGAGGTCATAGCTGAGCATTGCCCCCACTGTTCTGAGTCTTTCAGAGCATGACGGACAGACAAAACTTTGTGAAACTGCCCTCAAACGCTTCCTTGCACCTCTTCAGGGTTGTTCTTTTCCTTTTTGTGCTTGTCACATTTCAACAAATCTTCGACAGTGTAGTTGAAGGTAATCGCTTCGTATCCAACTGCAGAGAAAGGAGAAAAACTGTGAAATACACAAACACACACACACACACTCAGAGAGAGGCTAACAACAACTCATTCCGATCGGCAACTTTTATGTACATCTTTTATCGCTCATTGCTGAGACCCTAAAATCAATTAGCCCTCATTGGCAGGACAAGGTAACTATTTTAGAGTAGAGCAACACTAATATACTGAATTACTGATATCTTGTTTGCCTTTTTTTGCAGTCTGACATGCAGAGTGGAGCCAAATGTTGTTCTCAGACCACAAAACGTTCATGTCCATGGGAGCAGCCATGTTGAAACCCCGTTCCTCTCTGGTCTTTATAGCACTGCCTGTGGGATTTTTCAGGGTTGATTTTGAATGAATCTTTTGCGACTTGAAACATCACTTTCCTCACTTAGCTTATTAATTTATGGACATGCTATAGATATCTACGCTTGCATAAATTGAGAACAATGTGGTGCTTTTTATTGTGTTCTTTGAACAAGTGTTTGAGCTGGATGCCGTGTTGCTTAAAGAATTGAGCCGGGACCCAGGTTGATGACGTCATGACGTCCGGAACAAGAAGAATTCTCCGTCCAATTGTCGAATAATTATTAATCTTTCAGTGAACAAAGGATCTGAAACTCAAATCAGTCATGGAAATGGAACTGGAAATGAAGTTTATTGGTGACGAAGTGGAGGAAATAAAGAAGGTGTGTGCTGTTCTTTGCATCTGAAAAAATCTCTGCCAAGCAAGTCTGCCATTTTGAGACTTGTCCCGTGAACAAATAAAGAAGCCACAGCCACCTGCTTTGTGTGGAAGTTGTTCCAGTCAGGTTTCCATTGTCTTGGCTTGGGTCCTGGCATAAAAGCCAGGTGTTTGAAATCTGACTGAAACGACATGTTTCTGGTGGCTCCAGCACGCAACTGTCCATTGAGCCCTGGAAGTTTCATGACTGGACAAATGATCAGCAGAATTTTTAATCGGTTCCCACAAAGGTTGACGAACCTGATCGACAGCGAACTTTGTTTACACGCATTCTCTGTCATGGTTGATAGAAGGAGGGTGTGAGGCTGGTCGTTTTTGACACTCCCCTTTCATTCTTGCCGGCCAATTAGTAATTAGATCCAGTTCAGTGAAGACAGAAAGGTGACTGTGACATCATTTGGCTGTCGAACGGAACCACTTCAAATCTTTGTTTCAGGCTCAGAGTGCTGCGGTGATAATGAGTAAAAATCCTCGCAGAACTGACCCATCCCCAGACTTCCCAGAAGAGCGAGAGACTTGTATCGGATACTTTGACAATTGGTCTGAAATAGAACAAGTGGAATTCGTTCAGCATTTGCTGTCGCGTATGTGCCATTACCAACACGGACAGATAAACGCCTTCCTGAAACCAATGCTGCAAAGAGATTTCATCACAGCGTTGCCAGGTGAGTGCAGTTGGTGTGCTCTTTCGTACACCGTGAAGATATTGAAAATTTTCTTCATCTCTGAGGTGGAGTGGGAAGGGTCTTGTTTGTGTGGAATGGACTCTTGCATTGGAATCAAAAACACGCTTTCTTTCGTCTTGCAGCCAAAGGCCTAGACCATGTAGCCGAAACTATCTTGTCCTACTTGGATGCCAAGTCATTGTGCGCAGCTGAACGGGTGTGCAAAGAATGGCTCCGAGTGATCTCAGACGGAATGCTGTGGAAGAAGCTGATCGAGAGAATGGTGCGAACCGATCCGCTGTGGAGAGGGCTGGCAGACAGACGGGGATGGTGAGACTTTCTCCTGTGGAGTTCAATCTGTGAATTCCCTTTTGAACACGAAAATGTTTGTGTCCTGCATCATTTCGCATTCACAAAGGCAAACTACATCTTCTTGTTCTTGCAGGGGCCAGCACTTGTTCAAACCAAAACCCGGTGAAGTTCCGAAAGACAACAAGTTTTACAGGCGTCTTTATCCTCAAATCATTCAAGACATAGATGTAAGTTTTCGGAATTTACATGTTGATTTCTGCACACAAAAACGGTCACGCGAGTAACTGGTCTGTAACAGTTTTGAAGTTGGTACAAGCTCGCCGACACATTTGCGTGCTTTAGTTTCGAAAGTTATGAGGAAATAATCTTTCTCAAAGTGTACTTGTGACTTGCAGCAAATACATGTGACTGCAAAAGCAAACTTGAGCAATTGTGTCGTCTTTCAACTGAACTCAGTGCCACAAATCTTGTTCAAACAAGGTACATTATTTCATTGCAGAGGATCGAAAACAATTGGCGAACAGGTCGCCACACTCTGCAGAAGATCCACTGCAGAAGCGAAACCAGTAAAGGCGTTTACTGCTTGCAGTATGACGATTCCAAAATCGTCAGTGGCCTTCGTGATAACACCATCAAGGTACCTTCAGTTCAGATTCTGTCAAGCGTAATCGTACAGAGCGACATAGTGATGCCTCACACACACACACACACACACACACACACACACACACACACACACACACACACACACACACACACACATGCAAGTGACACCGAAGGGACAACCTGAAGTCGACCTATTTCAGGCCAAGGGGTTCCGGCTGGCTTGTCTCCCCCGGTCTTTGCTTTCACGTCTCTTTTGTACAACTGTAGATCTGGGACCGTCAGACATTGGAGTGCGTGCAGGTTCTCACTGGACACACAGGGTCAGTGCTATGTCTCCAGTACGACGAGAACAACATTATCTCCGGCTCCAGTGACTCCACAGTCAGGTTGGTGTCGGAACAAGAGGTCTCCTACATTTGTCAGTCTTCAAGTGCAGCGCAGTTCATTGGGAATGCAATGTCTTTCTCTGAACATTCAGGGTATGGAGTGTCAAGAATGGAGAAATGCTCAACACTCTCATACACCATTGCGAAGCGGTGCTACACTTGCGGTTTTCAGACGGAATTATGGTCACCTGCTCAAAGGTACGTTTCTCAACGGGAACACGAAGGGGCGACGTGCTCTGTTCTGAGCTGTTTTCATTTATACTAGTGAGAGCCGACGCCTTGTCCTTCCGGGGGTGACGGAATGTCATCCTGGTGTGCATCCCAGTTTTCAGATGTCTGTCACCCAGCAGGACGTTCGGATATCACGGATACGAATCTATGTTCAGTAGGTAGCGTTCTTGTAAACAACGAAAATTGTGTGTGCAGGACCGATCCATCGCCGTGTGGGACATGCAGTCCCCCACCGACATCAACCTCAGGCGGGTTCTCGTCGGCCACCGAGCAGCCGTCAATGTTGTCGACTTCGACGGCAAGTACATCGTCTCGGCTTCTGGAGACAGAACGATAAAGGTGTGTGGTCAGTTGTGTGTGTGTGTATGTGTATGTGTGTGTGGTTGGTTTACGGCTCCTTGTTAACTTTGTACTCCAAGCATCTTTGGCCGTGACGTTCTTGAACACACTTCGTTGCAGGTTTGGAGCACATCCACATGTGAGTTTGTGCGCACACTCAACGGTCACAAGCGAGGCATTGCCTGTCTGCAGTACCGCGACAGACTTGTTGTGAGTGGAAGTTCAGACAACACAATCAGGTTGGTTGCTGCGAAATCAGAGTGAACCATCATGTCATGTGGAATGTATTCTCCCCAACATTTGTGAAACATGCTTGTGCTTGGTTGTAGATTGTGGGACATTGAATGTGGTGCCTGTCTGCGAGTACTTGAAGGCCATGAAGAATTAGTCAGATGTATACGCTTCGACAGCAAGCGCATCGTCAGCGGAGCTTACGACGGGTAACTATTTTCAGTTCTTGAAAGTTTCGTGTGTGATGGAAAAGAATTGATGGGAGACTTTGGTGCATAAATTGCGTGTTTCCTTGCAGGAAAATCAAAGTGTGGGATTTAGCCGCAGCTTTGGATCCAAGAGCTCCAGCTGGTACTCTTTGCCTCAGAACCTTGGTGGTAAGTGGGAACAGTTTGAAGAGTGTTGTTGGAACAAGGCTTCTTTCACCTGAGGTGGTGGGCGTTCCAATGTCTGTGTCACAAGTTTCTTGGAGGTCTTGTTCCTTGAACGAGACCAAGTGCACCCTTTTCGTTTGCTTGCAGGAACACCAGGGGCGTGTGTTCAGGTTACAGTTTGATGAGTTCGAGATTATCAGCAGTGCCCATGATGACACTATTCTGATCTGGGATTTCCTCAACGCAACCGAACCGACTCCTCAAGACAAATGTAGGATATGAAACTTAGAAGTTCCCAGCAATTCAGAATTAAATTAAATGTCCAGAACAAATGTTCCTTCTAACAGCTTGAGCTTTTCTTGGAACAAATCTTTGGCATGCGACCTCATCTGGGGAGATTTTGAGGCTTTGATGTGGCACGCAAGTCAGAAGGAGTGGTTCACTGGACGCGATATCTTTTGTTCTGCTTTGAACTGTTAGTCTTTATCGAGCGGCTTTGCCAGCGATCGGTGTGGGAATTTCTCACCTTTGTATGGTGATGAACGAAAAGCACACTCGGATGGAAACTAACACTTGCTCGCTTCGGTGAATCACTCTTGTTTTGTGAAGTCTTGTTTTGTCACTGAAATGAGAAGAAAGTTTCTGTTCTGCGTTGAGCTTCCGGACCAAACCCCCCGTGAATATCTTCTTCGCCTTCCATGACAATCGGTGTGAATCATCCGAATTTTGTGTGAAGTCGCACTTTTGTATCTTCTGTGTCTGGTTCCCAAATCTGAACACCGGGTCGTCGGATCTATTCGTCAAACATCACACAGGGTTAACGAGTTCACACCTGTGGCGTGTGTTGCAACACGCTACAACAGTGGAAATATCGCACGCGCTGATACACATCGGCAGTTTGATGTGCAGGAATTGATTCATTTCCTGGTGGTCTTCAGTGCCTGTTTTTGGTTTGACTCAGGCGCCACTCCTTCCAACACAGGCGAGTCCTTTCGAGCGAGTCTTTGTTGATTTGGCACTGAGACAGTAGTGATCACCCTTATGATCACTACTCAGGGAGGGGTTGTGATCACCACCCTTGTGGTTATCCCCTGTCCCTCGGGTGGGGGTGACTGAGTATGGGCACGGGTTGACCACGACTCATTGGCAGTGATAACGGGTGCTCTCTGCCCGATTGTGCTCCCCTCGACACTGAGCGCTGGTTAAACGTGACCGCCTCTGAGACGATGACTTGGTGGCAATTGCGCTCTTGGCGAAACGCCTGTGTTCAAAACTCTGCCTTCTCGTTCAACACCGGCCCTGTTACAGATTTGAGTAGTGAGACACGCCAAGGTGCTCACCGAATGGAGCCGTGTGTATCCACACTATGGGTTTCCATTGTTGAGTGGAAGTTCCTGAATTCGTGTTCAGCACATTGTGTTCTTGCTTTTGTTGTCCAATTTGCTTTGGCCTCAGTTTTGAGGGGGTGTGGTGATTTTCGCTCGGATTTCAGTGTGTCTGGTTCACAAATATCTAATGAATAGAAACCAATGTCGACTTTCCTCTTCTCTTGTCGCAGGAACACTCTGGGAGGGTTTTCCGCCTGCAGTTTGACGAATTCCAGATCGTGAGCAGTTCACACGATGACTGCGTTTTGGTTTGGGACTTTCTCGATGTGCCTGTCGCCGACGCCAGCTCATGCTCGCCATCTCGCACGTACACGTACGTGTCCAAGTGACGTTTCGCTGTGCGTCACCCATCAACACATTCCTTTGTCAAAGCATCTACGTCGCCTTCATATCAGCAGACATTGCGTCGCAAACATCGCCGTCACTGGACACGTCCTAGTCACCCTTCATAGTTCCAGCGTCACAACAAAGCTTCGTGTCTTCAGCCCGAGAAGAATCTTCTGAAGATGGCATGAATGACTTGACTGCTGGTTCAGTGGCTTTCTTCCGTGTGTGCTGATGACCAGCCCTGTCTAGTTTCTGAAAGGAACCCGTGCCGTGCTTTGCACCAACTTGCCCAGTGCCGCAGTTTGCGTACGGACTGGGAGTGTGTGGAACTTCAACGTGCAATCATCACCTGGCAACCAACAGCCGGAATTTGAAAACTGTGGACAGGACTTGACACGCGACTAAACTCGTGGTCGCCACACGGAAAGGACAGGTGCTTGTGTCATAAAATTGTTGTGAGAGACAGGTCTGTTTCGTTTGTTCCGTTTCTTGCACACAGCAGTTGGTCATAAACGTCGCTAAACGATCGCACATTTTCTTCAGCCCGTTGTTTGCGTGGAGTTCCACTTGGAGTTTTTGTTCGTTTTTGGTTGAAACTCGTTCATTGTTCAGTGTTGGGATTTCTCGAAGGGCGGGTTGTTTTTTTTGGGGGGGTGGGGTGGGGTGGCGAAGCCCATGCAATCTCTCATTTGGACGGTGCATTGGAACAATTTCGCCAACACCGCAATGTGACAAATTCTCATTGTCGTTATCGGTGAATGCCGGGTAAGTTTTATATTTGTGGTGTTCTGTGTCGGAAACATGACTGCTTTTGCTATATTCCCCACAACTCTTTTCTTGTGGAAATTGCTACAATTCCCGTACTTTCGTGATGTAACAGCGGAGTCGTGAAACCGATACAAAACGTTTCAGATGTTCTTGGATCAGTTTGTGTTGTTTTGTGACTCGTTTTCTTTTGTGTCGCCGGAGTTGCGCACATCGTGTGCCTTTTGAATCAGCGCAATGGGAACTCGCTCGGTTTGCTCTTTCTTGGTTTGAACTCAGTTTTGGGGCTTGATGGAACTCAGCGTTTCGTTTCAAATTGGGTGTGGAACCAGGGAGCAGCGAAGAAATGTGCTATTGAGCGTTAGGAAATATTTATGTCGCGAAACAGCGTCTACCGTGTGTTCTGTGTGTGCGTGGAAGCAACTACAATACTTGAAAAAAGAGAAATCACTGATGTACGTGTGATATGTTTTTGTTGTGCTGTGTGTTTCCGGTATTTGATGAAACGTATGTATGAGTGGATTTGGTGTCAGAAGTTTCGCCGGGAATTTACTGGACGCGTGTGTCTCCGGTAAAAGAAATCCGAAAGCTTGTTTGCTGACAAGTGAATCTGATCGGAGTTCCTTTCTTTTCATTGCACAACTGGTTTGCAGTCGCGGGTTCGTCGAATGCGTTCGTTTGGTTTCCCTTTGCAAGGAAAACAATGCCGAATTGAGCTGAACTGTATCAGGTACGCGCTTTGCCAATTGTGAATAATGTTCCTCAATGTCTAAACGTGCTATCTGTAAAGTACGAAAACGTTCCGTTTGAGACCAGTTCATGGTGAATCCCATTGATGTGAATGTTACGAGTATGTAACAAGAATTGAGTATTGAATAAACCATACTGTTACGAAAACTTTGCAGTGGTCCAAATGAGATCAAGTCAACTTGCAAGACCAAAATAGATGTCGACAGTGCATCATGATCACGGAGAATGGGGTCCAAATGCTCTGGTTTTGCACTCTGTCTGGAAAATCTGGAACCTTTCCGCTCAGCGAAAATAGTTACTTGAACAAAAGACGGAGGAAGCCAGGGAAAACAGACCATTTACCTGTAAAATTTTGGGAAAGAATGTCTGGAAGTGAAAAAAAAAGGATACTGACAGCAGTTTTTGAAAAGCATCTTGTTCTCAATCTTCCGTCTTTCTATGAATTTATCTTTTGCGTGCAGGCAACTACTTTGGTGGAATTTTGTGAAATATCTGTAATTGTTGTGTTTCACCGGGCATGTTGAGCAAGCCTGCGTGTGTTCAGCACTGGGAATATTTGAAGGCATGATATTCAAAGATTGGGGGTTGGACCCGGACTTTCCGGGGGGGGGGGGGGGCTGGAACACACCCAATATCGGGGGGGTCCTGTTCCCCCACTTTCAGATAGAATTTTGGGGTGGTCCTTGGGTAGGGTAGGCTCAGCCAAAATTTGGGCGGCTCCCCACCCCCAAAAGAAGCAGGCCCCACCCGAGCACCGACCTCGAAAATGTGGGACGGCCGAAAGACCTCGGGACATGCTTGTGCCCGAAGTGTAATGTGACACAGCTCTGGGCACGCAAGTGACAGAGCGCACCTGACAGCCATCCACAGGAAGGGTTCTTAGCTGCTTCTCGCGCACTTCTGGACACTCGTGTCCAGGGAATTCATCCTTCAAAACTTTGTGCTGGCTCCGCTGACAATACGTCCCCCCCCCCGAAAGTTTTGACGGAAATCCGCAGTTTGCTGCTTCCTTTCTGGAGCGTAAAACATTCTTTCGTCACAAAATATTTATTTGTAACACCAGAAGAAATCTTCAATGCAGATGTAAAACGACCAGTCCCACAAGATAAAACCAAAATCAAGGGAAATATTCAGATACTTCCTCTTCGTTCCCTCAGATCATTGGCGAAAAGAAGTTCGTGACCTTGGATTTGCACTCGCCCAACATAATTCAATTTGTAGAATGCACCCAGATCAGCACGAATGTGAAAAGACACTTTCATCATCTCAGAAAAGCGACGCATATTCTCGATGACTGCTCAAGAAAAGAAAAAAGCTTCCACAAGTGATCACAATTCGCAGAAACGACGAATACAATTTTCCACCATGCCCAAGAGTTTGTCGCGACATGCTGTTTTTCCTTTCTCACGTCGACTTCCATTCCTTGCATGGATAAGAAAAGCGAACACATCGCAGTTTCAGGGTAGCAATAGTTCACATAAATGTTCAAAACAAAACCAGGCGAACAGGCTCTCGTCTCAGGTGCATCCCCGGAACCCGGAATCCCTTTCGATGAAGCCCAATCGGATGATGCTCGGGGAGAGGAAAGGTGTCGAGTCTCGCAAACCAGAAAATTGTCTTCGCAGATGAAACAAAAAGTTCGCTTGTTACGCTGAAATACAAGACACGTGCCTTGTTGCCCTGTTCGATTGCTCACTTTCACTCTGGAGAAAGTGTCGACACGCCGCTGCTTCTTGCTGCGGTGCTGAAGCGAAGTCAATCCATTTTTTAACAAGTGTGTAACCGACAACAAAGAAAAGAATCTTTTTCCCTTGCAACGAAACATCAGGAAACTCCCCTCGGCACGTGTCTGATCCAAAATGTTCAGTTTGCGACTTAGTCAGAGAAAGTACTGAAAACTGCAAAATTCGACAGCACAGCTCTAGAATATGAATTGTCAGTGAACTTTGAAAGTTGCGACAAGAACATTCAACAGGACACACAAAACACTATCACAGATTTGCTGCTCACTTTAGACCTTGTAAAGAGGCAAATCCACTTTTCCGTGCAAGGAATTTCAGGGCAAGAGAAAAATTCACGAACCACATGATAAAATTGTCCCTGTTCCAAGTTTTTTGTTGTTCACACTCCTCAGCTTAGCAGACAATTTGGCATATCACCCGTGTCAGGAAAAATGCTGCAATGTTTTGCGCCCCAACATGAACATTTCACGTGCACGGTTTCTCCACTGGTTTGGTCTGGCTGCATGTTTTGGTTTTTTTTTCAAACTGCGTTTATCAGATCAGAGCAAACACATTTGACCGCAGAACCACTCTCCTGCAGATGTCATGATGACATGTTCGTTCAGAGGTTTTTCGACAAGATCAAATAGCGCTCGACGAAAGGCAATCACCAGTGAAATAGAGAAAAGAACAGACCCACAAACACTTCGTTTGGTCCCTGCTGGTTTTCTCGTCACCTCCCCGAAGCAAAGACAGTTTTCAGTACGAAACGTTTCTCTCCCAAAAAATTCTTTTGGTCTCTGGCAGTATCACTCCCCCCCCCCTGGAAAATGACCAAAAATAACCACCAATCTTCCGGTAAACATTTGGGTTTGCTCATACAATGAGTGAAAATGAAAAACGTTGATTTTCCAAAGAAAAACTTTTTTCTGTTGGGGGAAGGGGGGGGGGTGAATGAAATTGTTCAAAATGGTCAGGGGATGTTCAACACACGGATTCTGGAAACTTTTTGAAAACAGTTCATTGCCGCCATCCTCCCCCTTCAAATAGACTTGTTTCGTGTTCACACACATACGAACAAAACTCCAAGGTGATTACACCAAGGTGATTACACCTCCGACGAGTTGCGCGCTGTAAAAATCCAGAATAGAGAAAACACGGGCAATGTTCGCAGCTCTATGAGCTTCCGTTGGCTCTGCGTGATTTGGCATTGTGATTTGGTCGGATGATATGTCAGTTCCTGCTCATTTGTGAGTGTTTTGAACGCAACAACCCAATACATGTCTCTCGCAAAATGATTGTGGAAACAACTACATTTGGCACCCGATCCCGGTGTTGTGTGCTAGCTGGGCACGACCTCTGACGCCAGCACGAACCGTGTGTTCAGAGAGAATTTTATGAATATCTTCACAAATTTACGTCGTCTGTGTTTCATTCTGATTTTACTCTCATCACTTTCCGCTTGATAAACCATGGATCAGAAATTTTGTCTCATTGTCACTCACTGCAAGGTTTGTGCCTTCTACAACTCTGACCTCGGTTGTCACACACACGGACCTCATCAACGCAGGGCACCCTCAGCATGTTACACCGGGTGACTGTGCGGCAGAGTCCCACTGGACTTCGAAACGCAGGACAACTGTGAGATTTCGAAAACTGGACTGTGGATTGAAACCTCACGATGACAGACCATATTGCCTGTTGACATATTGATATGAATAGAAATACGACGGATAAATTGTCGGCATTTCCCCCCACACTCATAAGCTATGAGCAACGTGGCCACAACAGGACAAGATAACAACCATCCACAACAAGTTGGTCCCAAGTGCAAGATTTATCCCCAAAGTACCCGACTAAAGCTAGGTTCCCAAGGATATCTTCATATCGGCACACAAAATCCCTGTTTGGGTTTGACAAACAAAACAAAGAAAGCAGGAGAGCAAAACAGTTGTTTGTTTTTGTGAAATTTACGCTGAGCAGAAGGATCACTTCTCGAGGCAAAACAATCGTGCAAAATTGAACCGTAAATGAGAATGTAATGCCGGTACGTAAACCAGTTCGAAGTACAAAGTGTTTCAGACACACACAGCATTGAAAAATTCCATACAGACAGAGAAAATACCATGATCTCTTCTCGTCCAACAATATCAGCCTGTTCGACATGACCGCCAACCGACCCACCTCAGTCTGAGACCTGAGCGGTGGCACCGCTGGAAAGTGCACCGCGAAGAACCTCTAAGTCTGGATGGAGTTCTGAAAGCCAAGTCGAGCGAGGCGGAGCTGAGCGGCGGCGCAGCCGAGCGGCGGCGCAGCCGAGCAGGGGTGGAATGGTGTGAGCAGCACCGTCATCAAGCGTCAGACGGACACTCGGGAGGGTGCACGTAGCCGAACTTGTTGAGTTCGTACAGAATGGCGAGGATCATGAAGATGAAGTACGTGATCAGCAACACGATTCCGAACCTGAAAAATATCCCAAAACAACTTATCTGCAAGGACCATAACCACTCAAGATCTTCGTCCTTTTGTTCCGCACGAACCGTTTTTTTTTCCAACAACACTTTCTGATGTGGACATTTTTTCCATTTCCCGAAACACTGCTTCGCAATCCGGTGCCATTTCAGTTCGGAGGTGAAATAGCCAAGCACCCCCGTAAAATGGCCAGGCATGTCCCTCCTCACTTCAGCTCTGACTTCAAATGACCACACACAATTCGGACCCAAGGCCCATGCCTTCTGATTTCAGTGTCAGCTGTTGTCAATGTGTGAATTGAAATGAGGAGGCACAAGGTGAGGGGTAAGAGCCCTGCGGCCAGGCCTGCCTCACCCTTGAACCCAAGGCCCGTGCCTTCTGATTTCAGGGGGGTATCTGGCCATCTCAGCCCCAAACTGAAATGGGGAGAGACGTGTCTGGCCATGGCCAAATACCCGTGTCAAGAATAAGGGGTGTCTCCTCATTTCGTTCCATCGGCACACCACTACCCTGTGGGTACTCTCTCCTGAAGAACTTCGAACAAGTCACATACTTGATATCAAGTTTCCAACCGTTGAGGTGAGTCGCCGTGAGAAGGAAGACCACAGTTGAAAGGAGAGTGAGGGATGAGTACACCAAACCTGCAACGTTCAAAGTGTTCCTGTGTCTGTTACACAGCGTTGCATTTTTGCCACGACTACTGCACGTCAGCGAACGCGTTCTTTGTCTCATTTTCACACAGTAGGTAACATCATATCTGGCCTCAAGCTGGTGATACCAGAACAACCGCACACGTACCTGCACTGTAAACTTGGACCGGTTGTCCAGGTGTCACCAAGACGGTCTTCAGAAACCACGGCAGACCCAGACACAACAGTATGTCAAATACGTTAGAGCCAACAGCATTAGAAACAGCCATGTCGCCAAGCCCTGAAAAAGTCAAAGAATGAAACCTGACATGAGAGCATGTCACTGTAACCTGCACCCTTTCAGCACTTCACACGCGTTTTCTGTCCAGGAGGGCGGTCACTTCAATGACAAGTTTCAGGCCAACTCCCGTGAAGTGTGGGTCTGGACAGGAATTTCTGAACACCACAACCACAATATATCTTGGTGTAAATTTCACGGCACAACATCATGATGGTTACTCGTAGCTGTGTCAGAATTTTCTGAGTGAACCGCTGGGATGAGGTCGGATTGATGCTACCACGGACGGACCCGCGGGACAAGTTGCACCGACAAATTTATTTTGTGTTTCTCAGCACACCGGTAGCAAGCAAGCGAACGGTGTCTCACCGTCTCTGACAACGAGCAGCGAGGCGATGGCATCAGGAACGCTGACTCCAGCCGCGATGAACGTGAGACCCATCACAGTGTCAGGCACGTGGAACGTAAAGCCTACAGAACACAAGTGGACAACCTCACATCTCGAGCGATCTTGTATTCTTCTGCAGACACTGCTGTAACTGGAAACAGGCTTCTTCGCTTCGGGTTGTGCACGTGCGCGCGAGTGTACTGGATTGTACTGCATGGTACTCACCTACTATGGTTATCATCCAGATCATAACGTAGGAGAAAAGTGATATCCACACACACGAAACCAGAAACGTGACGAAAAACCAATTGCGCCATCTGTAAGCATCCAACAGTTTGGCTGTGAACTTTATCGTGCCACACAGTCACACAGTGCTCTTTTGAGTACACACGACCCCCCCCCCACACACACACACACACACTCTCCGCTTGAGAAAAGTTGTTGGCCTTTTTTCTGGATTTTTTCCAATTCAATGTGTGAATTGTTTTGCCTGCACTGCTGAGACACACAGATCAAACGGAAGGAATCCACGCCTTCGTGCGGCGCAAAGTAGGATTTGCCGAGGCGTCGCTCTTCTGGGGTTCAAAATGGAGCAGCCAACGCCCCACGCAGCTGAAAACCCTTGTTCTTTGGGCCAGACAAGATTTCATGGTTTGGAGCGGAAAAAAAATCCTTCTTTGAAGGAGTGCAGAAAATACACAAAGAGGAACACACAAAACCCGACTTTCAAGTAGAATATCAGCCGCTCGCCTGGGTACAAAATCCAACACACTTGCAAAATTGGCTCACATGATAAATCAGCAGTAAACCTGGAAGATCTCTGAATTTTTTCACACAGGGGGGGGGGGATGTTGACTTGGAAAACTTAGTAAGGACAAACCCAGATCTCCAGAATTTTTCATACCCAGGGGAGGGGGTAACTCAGAAAACTCGGAAAATTCAGAAAACCTGTAAGATCTCTAAAATTTTTCACACCTGAGGGGAACTCGGAAATGCCAGTTCACCTGCCAGCCAGATACACGGGTAAAACAACATCACCACAAGCGGCAGACAACAAATATTGCACCAAATATGAGCGTGGTGCAGGAATTTTAAACTTTGGGGAAGCCTACCTTTTCCTTCTGCAATCTGGCGTCGTAACACACATAGCAGCAGACAGCGGCAATGAAATACACCACAGCAATCGCCGGCAAAGGCCTTCAGGTGGAGTCATACAGCTCTCTTCCGGCTCTGCAATGAAAAGCGATGTTTCTGTCAGTTGCCACGGATGTTTCTCCCCGAGGTGTAAAATTTCCTGCCTTGGAGCTCCTGACGCGGAGAGGGAAATGGGCGCTCGAGGCCCAGTGGCGTTTCCATTCATCACAACAGATTACGAAGTTGGATTTACGATCACGTCCACGACTCAGATTACCACAAGTGTGACCCCTGACTCCGGCTGCCGAAACTGTCTCCTCAGTTTCAAATCTAAAGCTTCCACAGAAATATTGACGCGCATACGATCATGTTGCAAAAAATGTTCCGAGCCCGAAAGAAACAAAAAACTCTTCCGGGAATATATATACGGAAGCAGATTGTTATGCTTGTGTCAAACAAAATATGCATGGATTTTCATTGTGCACAAAAAACGATGCAAACTCATCACGCACGAGTTTGAAATATTTAAGCCACGTCTTCCATGCTTTGCATGGCAAACATGTAGATCTAAATGAAGAAAAAAATTATCACTGAGTTCAAACTATCTTCGAACACTCGGACTGATGGGACAACCTTGGGGGTGCCATACTACAGCGAAAGAAGGAGTCTAAACTGCCCAAGAATAACCATAACCCGTGTGTTAAAATGTTTTGGGGCATGTTCGTCGAATGAGGAGCACTCCTGCTTACCATCGTCGTCGAAGGTTCTGGAATTCGTACAGATCTGCTGTTCGTGTGCAGCTGAGCTGCACTCAAGCGAAGGATTACCGTTGGCCGCGCGACTCCCGCCGTTGGACGTCAGCAACTTGCGAGTATCTGAGCAATCTGAAGGGTCCCCAAGAAGGCGGGAAGAGAAGTAGCGAAACAGAAGTTAAAGTTAGCATCCCGTCACGCAATGTGCAAAATGTGCGGTGTGATATGAAAATACTGCGTGCAGAAAATGACTGGCCCTGGTACTAATCTCTGGCGGGAGACAAACACATCTTAATTCGTATCAACAAAACCCAAAACAGATTATCTGCAAGCAATCTGTGCACGCACTAGGGACCGAGGCGTGAACATAACGATAATTACCAGGAGCCATAGTGTTGCCCACATCTGTGAAATCAATCGTGTGTGAAAGAGTTTGGCACTACTGTGAAGACAACAAAAAAGAACAATGGGGCGCAATGCATAAAATATGGAACCACGACTGTTAAATTAACAACGTCTCCCATCTTCAAGTTTTGCGTCACGGATGAACGAATGGCATTTCACGTGCGCGCCGCGTTGCTCAAATCATCCACAATGCCCATCCCGCTCTAATTTCTACGACAATCGTTTTAAATATTTACACACGCGGAAACCAAAGTGCATGTACTGCTAATGCACAAGGCAACCAGAGCACGTGATAAAACAGTCACACCTGTAAAACGACATCGGTTTTGGAGCATCCAAGTTTGGAGAGCAGTGAAATGTAGCCGTGTTTTGTTTACCTTCCTCGTCGCTGTCTGCAGTTGTGGCCGCTTTGTCGTAGATGACCAGCTCGTTCTCCTCGTCCTTCTGCTTCTTACCACAGAATGTGACGTTGTGCGACGAGATGTAGTTGTCGATGTGCGAGTTGAAGTACATGAGCAGGATGTAGAGTCCATAAAGGATCAACAGGATTAATGCCTCGTACCTTCAAAGGGAAAGGACATTTTCAGTCAAAAAAACTTTTGTCACGTATCTTCAAACGAGGCGGGGAAAATTACATCAGGGTACCCTGGAGATTTTACCCAAATGACTTGAAATCTGTACTTCGTTCAAGTGTACCGCACATTGTCATGGAAGTTGGTTTGCGCACAGATAATTTCACGCAGCAGCAAACGGTTCAGGTGAATCTCATCGGCAAAACGTCAACAGTTCTTGTTCTGACGAGTGAGTCAAAGAAAACGCGAATTTTCTTGAACAAGCAAACCAAAAGTTGGTTGAAGGTGCGTACCAATGCACTTCTTCATCGTAAATAACCAAGACCAGCGCGGCAATACTCAAGGTGTAGAAAATGCAGTCCCTGAACAGTGGCCACCAACTCAGAGGAACCACCTGAAAGAACAGATTGCGCTCATGAAACAAACGATTTGCACAAGTCAATGTTTGAACGCATTGAGTCAACACACGAGACTGAAACAAATGGAAATTCAGACGGACTCTGTGTCAATTGACAATGTAATTGTTGTTTGGACAACACAGGCTGATCTCACACAATACATCAGAATGACATCAAATTGAATTGAGACATTAATTAGCTGCCACCAGCTTATGAATAAGCGGCCAATATTTGATAACTTTGCTCTTTCATTGCCTCCAACTTGTCACAGCAGAACAGACACTCTAGACCATAAAATTTGAGGGTGATTCAACACTTCGTTTTTTCACGGTGTCCAAAAGATTCACGGCGCAGATGAGTTTGTTGACGCCACCCAGGTGGTGGCGCCACCCAGATGGTGGACAGCGTGGCGAGACCGGGATCTTCAGAGGAATGGAGATTTTGTTGGCCCTTTGTCTGGCACTCCTCACAGAAAGCAACGACTCCCTTTTTGGATACCAAAACCCCTCAAAGACGTTTTTACTTGGAACTGGTATGCCGGCATCACGGAACACTTGCTGGAGTACGCATATCATCCAAATGTTAAAAAAATACAAGTCCGGTGATGTCACCAGACATGAGATGTCTGCGACTGGGGGTAGGGTGGGGGTGAGCTTCACACAACACAGAAAAATTTACACAGCACCTGACCAAAAACAGTGACCAGGGAGGGGGAACTTGATTTTGAAAAACTTGGGTATCAGTTGACATTTAAAAATTTGATACCACCCAATGTTCATTGAAGAAGTCCCATAACTGCGGGGGTTGGGGTGGGGAGAGTTCACCCTTCACTGAACAATTTGGATGTCACCTGACAATTTGAATGGCGGATGATCCCCCTCTATTCAAGGGGATGGGTGACATCTTTGTGTGTGTGTGTGTGTGTGTGTGTGTGTGTGTGTGTGTGTGTGTGTGGAGTGAAACCCCTCCACCCCACTGGTCACCCGACATTTATTGGGTGGGGGTGGTTGGGGTGATGGGTGTTTTCTCACGAGGCATTGAAACCAAACGAAAAAGCACAAGAACAACACACTGCGCATCCGGCGAGGGTAAATGGGAAAGGCACTTGGAGGAGTCCAGAGATTGTCTGGGGTTTTCTGGGTCTTGATCCAACTCATTTGAAGTCTTGAGTCCGGTGAACCGAAATCTGGAGACACGGTACGGTGAGACAGAGCAATGGGACCTTTGTCAAGGGTGGCGCGCATCTCATGGCAAGGTCGCCATGTCTGTGGGTGGTGAGTGGTCACAGGAAGTGTCAAAACACACACACACACACACACACACACACACACACACACACACACACACACTGACAACGAACACACGGGCACAGCTGCTCATTCAACACGGATCTTCCGGTCGTTTCGGCAGCACACTCCAAAAGTGAAGTGAGACACTTACGGCTCCGGCGAACAGGGCGCACACACTAATGACCAGCATAATGTTGAACACTGCGCTGCCCACCACAGAGCCGAGGCCGATGTCATCCTGAAAAGAATGAGAGCAAAGTTTCGCGCGCGAGTTGAGCTTTTCCACCAGTAAATCAGAAATCATTCACACCGAACGTATCTACGCCGCTCCAACCTATTGAAACATTGAACACTGAAGCAGTTTTCGCCACCTTTTAGACAAATAAACTGGAAGAATTTGATCCTGCATCGAAAACCGGGTGAGGCAACACAATGCTACGAAGGTGAAAGTAATCAGTCAGAGGACTCAACCCTGAACATTCTGCCGCTCATCGGGCTTCCATCCAGCACCTTATTTCTTGTGATTCCTTCGCCTCAGATCTCTGCGGCAATCCACGAGTCCGGCAACTGGGAACTGCACCTGAACATTCAGTCTGGGGGAAAACTCGCACATCCCCCGTCCACGAGTCACCAAAAGAGTGACGAGTCAACACATCACTCCTCGCTCAGTGCATGACAAGATCATTTGTTACGAAAAGAGCGGGGGTGGTGTGCTGACCAGTCACCAAAAGCGCAGCGGCATGCAGGAGGCGAACTGCTCAAATGGAAAAATGCTCGTGTGTGAGAGAATGGAATCCTCAAATGATGTTCGCCAGAGTTGCACTGAAACTGTGGGAAGGTTTCGCTGATTTCGTCTGGTGTCCTCAGTTGCCATATTCTCCCACATGTAGTGAACATTTGGCAGAGACAAAGACGAATGATATGGATGTCTTTTTCCTTTGCAGAAAACTGGGCACAGGTTCCCTCATTCCGTTCCTTTGGTTTCTCGGAAGGAAAAATTTAGAAACTTGAGACATGTCGAAAAATCCCAACAGTTCTGAACAGTTTGGTAATTCCTGAGGGTTGCCTGCTCCTGTCCTCACATGCCGGATACAGTACTGCACACTCAAAAAAGGATTTAGACTGAGGGGGATTCATTGCTCCCTGATGCAATTGATTTGGGATTTGCGGCAGGTGGATTTAATTCCCCTGCTGACACCAGTTTATTGACACAACGGGACCAGCCTTTGACGGATCTGAGCGAGAATAGATTCAACTGTGTTTGCCGTTCAGATCTTGCCGTGGAGCTTTAAGGTTTCAAGCGGCTTCCATGTTCTTAGTCGAAATACCTTTTCTCCGTTATCTTGTTCACCAAACGGCAATAAAGACACACACCACATTGTGTCGAAGTCATGATCGTGAATGGCCTTCCAATCTTTTCCGAGATACGGACCTTCTCAACACAGTTACCCTCATTTCAACACCTTTCACTTGTGTGTCAATATGGGGGCATTGGGCACAAACTACACAGATCTGTTGAAAGCAGCGATTGTGCTTTGTGTAGCCAACATCCAAAAACGTCGAAAGAAAATTTTTTTCTGACACGTGGAAAAGCGCAGGAAGCTGGTTCAGAAAGCAGTCTCGCTGAGGTTCTTGCAATTGGCGTCAGGTTTCATCAATTGAAACAATTCAGCTGTTCAACATTTACTTTTCTAAAACCAAAATCTTTCGATTTTTGCACGCAGTGAAAGTTTGTTCAGTGACAATTTCCAAACAATAAAGGAGATACTAGTTTCCCTCCACTGTTTTTTCCTTTGACTCAAGCACTTTTTGACTCAAGCCTGAAACTCATTTTCTGCAAATGTCTCCGGACCGAAATGGAAATGTCGGGCGTCTCAACAACGCCGGTTTGACGGAAGATCCTGGCTCACAGGTTTTTGGTTTGTCAGCCAGTGCTTTCAGCTGATGCAGCTCTACGATTCGCCCTCACATCTCGCAAGCAAAACAACGCCCATAAGCACACCTGACAAGTTTATCACTGTCTCTGCCACCAAACAGCGTCAATCCATTTTTTTTTTTTGAATCAATGAATAGGTTTGCAGGAGGAAATCGTGTGCATCTGTTCTTGCGAATCTACCCATGAACTACATCATTGACGTGCAACATGTTTTTGGTTCGAGTGATAGTCTACATGTGCAGCTGTTGTGTGGGCCTGATGCAATCGCAACCACTGCATGGAACTTTTCCCCCTTTTCATCGTGTTCGTTTTGCGTCTGCACGGCGAACACTTGCAAGTGTCTCTGCTCCCTTTGGGAAAGGAACGCACCTCCGCGATGAAGACGCCGATGACGGCTGTGGCGAGTTCGGGCGCCGAGCTGCCTGCCGCCATGAAGGTGGCGCCGGCCACGTCAGGCTTCATCTTCAGCACTGAAACAGCAAATTAACAGCCTAAGCAAAGCACATCAGATAGCAGGAACCACACAAACAACAGGAATCCACAATGCGAAGAACCAACTCGCACAATTTCTCCTGCACCTTAGTCCGGCCGCACCACGCAAACCAGTTGTTTCATGTAACAGAGCGGACCTCACTTGGTTATCACAAAGGAGCAAGTTTGTGCATAAAAATTGCGCTTCCAAGAAAAATATAAATTGTTTCAACAGAAACTGTCAACGTTTATTTTTCAGCTGAGCTGCTCCTTGCCACCCAAGTGAGCAACTTGAATCAGCTCAGAACAAAAGGGCAACAAACCTTGCATAATAAATGCACACGCACTCAACAACATACAAACAGAAAACTACATGGTAATCAATAACTAACGATCGTCTCGAACGCAGGTCTTTAAAATTACAACACCTGCGCTTTGAACGCCGACCATTGATGTTGGTTTTGTTTTCGGCAGGGATAAGAATGTTTTCAAGCTGTGAGGATATCCTTGCGGGTTGTGTTTTGTTGCTGTCCGTCCTGCTTTCTGTTTATGCAAAAGGAACGAAACCTTTTGCACAAAGTAGACTCCTGAACTCAACTTGGGTGTGCGTGTGGAAGTTCCGAACACAAAGGGAGAGCTTCAAACACCGACGCGTAATATAATAATGGCGCGTGGGCAGGGTGTGTATGTGTGCGGGATGTGTGTAGGGGGGGGGAGGGGTGTGAGGGGAGGGCAGTGGAAGGGTACGTGTGTGAAGATCCGTGGGCAAGGGGTAAACAATCCCTGGCTGTGGTCAAGAGTGTTCAGGTTCAAAACGTTCGGTCACAATGAGGGTTGGGAGCCCAGAAGTGGCCCTCACTCCCCGAATCTCTATCATAGATGACTGCCATGGTGCTGCCTCAACCTCGGTGACAAGGAAGCAGGGCGTTGAACACAAACGTATTCCGTCACGCGTCTCAAAGAACCAGGCAGGCGGGTTCCGGGGGAGGGGGGGGAGTGTGACCAACCTCTTCTTCAGGTTGGTCCGGGGTGGGGCCTGCTAACCCACCAGGCAGGTGGGTCCAAGGGGGTGAGGTTTCCTCAGAATGGCAAATCTGGAGCAAGACTTACCGACCTGCCAGGTTGGTCCGTCCCTTCCCCACGCATCAGTCAGTTCAACCCAGGATGTGCACAACATGGTCATACACGGTCACACAAGAGCACTGCAGGTTGGCTGGTACCCATTGATACGAAAGCATTGAATAGCCAAACGAGAAACGTCAGAAGCTGAAGATCATCCTCTGAGCAGTTGACAAAGGCTGGGCCACTTTTCTGACACTTGATCAATCCTTGTAACCAAATAACAAGAGCGCTGCGCAGGGCAGAACACCTGCCATGGTGGAAGTGCGGTACAGGCAAGGCCGGCCAGATGTGCCCCCATCCCGATGACCAGTCCTGTGAACCAAACCCCCGCAGATAACCAGGGGGGTTTGTCCACAGGGAGGGTTCGGGGTGAGCGGCTTGGGTGTTCTTTTCTTTCATTTTCTTTTCTTTCATTTTCTTTTCTTTTTTTTTTCATCGAGGGACACCACACCTGCAGTTACCTTGACCACTGCATCTCTTGTTTGCCAATGCAATTTCTTTGCAGGCGTTGTTCAAACAATCGTTTGGTTGAAATCTGCAACTTGACAAAGAAAGAACCAAAACTGCTGCAGAGAAATGTCAAACGATATCCCTGCAAATGTTGTTTCTGAAATGTCCCCAAGTTGAAAACTTTTCTGAGAAAACCAGATCAGTTTGTTTCACGATCTGACATCCAAAGTGCAGAATGCTTTTCTGGATCGATGTTTCCACCACGCTTTTTTCTGACAACATCAATTCTCCATTGTTCTCGATTTGGACTGACTCTATCTTGCACATGACAAACTCACCCACACCATGATAACGACAATTTTTCATTTCAATATCAGTGTAATGTTCCACAACTGTTCTGAATCGTTCTCATCTGTCGTTGCTATTGTGTCAGAACTCTTCCAAGTTTAAATCACCAAAGTTGCTCGGAGATGTGCGACACACGCAATGCTCAAATGTTTGTGATTGACTTCACTCTTAAGACGATCTAAATGGCATTGCCAATCAGCTGACAAGAAACTTTGCGCAACAGAAAGGAAAACACGCACACGACGATGAGCAAAAGTCCCCTCCTCCCGAACCCCACAAACCTGAGGACCTACATGTTGACTGAAACAGTAAGAAGGATGTTCTGGAATGTTTTGCGTTCTTGTCTAGCAACAGAGACTCTCACCAACTGGTACCCTCCTGCCAACAGATGATCCCCATCACTGCACACACACACACACACACACACACACACACACACACACACACACACACACACACACACACACGAGTTTCCTTCTGACCATTTGTGAACACCAATCAATGAAGAGAACATTCTGCACATTGTGGGGAGACGATTGCAGACACCAAGAGCACACACTCCAGGAATTCGTGCAACAGGCCTCCAGTTTTTTCTCGCACGGTGAGCGTCCTTTCGAATTGACACAGAGGACGAGATGACGCCCACAAGAAAACGCTTGATTGATCCACACAAATCCCCAGTTTGTGAAACCCTCCAGCAACACAGCACTTGCAGGGATTCTTGGCACTGCGTCACACACCTGTCCTGTACACCAGAGGAGAGCTCTGGACAATACCGACAAGCAGCAGCAGTAACTCACCGTCACAAAGGATTTCCAGCGACGGCACAAAGTAGTCGTCGCAGGCGAGCGCGAGGCCGAGAAACATGTAGAGCGACACGACGATATGCAGCGCGATGGCGCCCTGCGCACGTTGCTGCGGCGTGAAGTACGTGCCCGGGAACTGCTCGATGGCGGGCGGTGTGCAGTTGGGCAGTTGTGCGAGAAGTTGCCGCGCCCCCGCAACGCTGTGACCTTCTGCAAGTCAACAAGAGTCTCATACAGTGTCGCCACGCGGAAAAGCAACTGTCAACATTGAACACAGGGGGCGTGTGGGGTGGGGCGGCCAAAGTGTCAAGCAGTTGAAACCGCTGTCGGGATAAATTCAATTTTTCACGCGATCGCGGTGCTCTGGTGGGTCAACGGTACACTTGGACCTGGATCGCAACGAGTGAATTCTGCCCACTCAGGCCTCGCAAAGTTCTTCCCCGACAGGAGTGGAGATTCAATCACACCTTCCTCCACAAAACAGTGCCAGAAACTGTTGTGTCCGTCTGCATGGAGATGATTCTTTGAATCATAGTATCACTGTGTGGCGTGTTATTTCGGGACGAGCAACAATCGAACCTTTTCGATGGAATGCAAGGTGCCGAGATTTCCATACAAAGCTTCGAGGACTGAAGCCCAAGCTTTGCATCTTAGTTGCGATATTGCGTCCTTCTGTAACCATATTCCTTCTCGTATGCAACAACCTTTCCCAGTCTCTTCTATTTTGGGTGTCATACGGTGAGACTTGCGTCCCAATAAGGCGAATTAAAGGTCTGATGCCTGTTCAAGGCAGGAATTACTTCAATCAACATCTGTCCAACAGCTTCACACTTAGAGGCCCCGTCACCATCACCAGAATACCAAACTAGTCTCATATTGACAGCCGCCTCACATAAAACACTCCTGAAGGTTCTTATTTCACACCATTCTGGGAAATACATTGCACGCCTTTTCGAACACGAAATCGCTTGGAACATTCAGGTGTTCGCCTGTTTTAGCACACTTGACGCACACTCTTTTGCTCTGGTAGACGAAAGCAGAAAAGAGGAGGCGCCTTCAGCCTACGTAGACCCGCAAAAATAACCGTTTCACTGGCTAGAATCTATTTTCGTTGTCAGCCACATCATACAACAATACATGTGACGCTAAATGTTCAAAATTGAAATCTGCCCCTGAAACAAGACATAGAAAATCTCAGGTCACTCTTCACATGTGGGCCAACGAGAAACGAAATTATGCATGAGGGTGGAAGAAAGCTCACATTCTTTGGGAAGTTGCCTGCTCTAACCAACTAACTCACTTGTCCAAATGGGTTTTGCAGACTGGATCGACAAGAAAAGGCCTCACCGTGCACAAACTGAACCATTCTTTGATGCTTTGAGACCAACTTCAGCTTCACTCTGCCACACCCTGAATCAGGATTTGCCACAAAACAACACCACAAGTCCGAAAAAAATTGTACGGATGATCTTCCAACGATCCTTCTTCCAAGCAGCATGCCCTTCACCACTCTTCTCGAAAGGATCTGCATTGAGCAGACAAACGGGAAGTTAAAACACCGACATCATTGCCACGCAAACCTGCTGACCCATGTTTTCGTGCTTTGAGGGAGACCATCTGCATCTGTGGAGTCACCAATTACGTAGTCCACAAGAATTCAGGTGGGAACAAATCAAAACCGGAACAAACCCCCGCCCCAAGCTGGTTGTGCAGTTCTCGCACGTCAAAAACTTGCACGAGTAAAACACAAATTCGCGAGGGAAATTGTCCCAATTATCATTCGTAATTTCCAGTCGGCTGTGCACAAAAAAGTTTGGGGCCAAAGTTTAGTTTGTGAAAACTCGCCGAATTATATTCCCGTGGTGGTGGTTAGACTAACTACAGAAAGAGAAATTCCGAAGTCCACCTCTCTATCAAACCTGGCCAAAGAGGGGGGTACCGCACTTGTCTTTGGACCACCCCCCCCACACACACACACACACACACACACACACACTGTTCACACCTTCTGCACGCGAAAGTGAAATGCACAAGTTTGTGTTTTTGTGAATTGGTGAACACCTGCAAAGCTCCGTGCAGTTGGTATTGCAGCACCACTGTCTGCATGACATTTGGCTGAAAGTATCTCACTGGAGGAAGAGAGGTCTGAAAGTGGCACCAAGTAAGAACCCAGATGTGACCTGGCCTGGTGACACCACCCTACCTGGGAGTGGGGTGGGCGTGAGTGAGTTCAACAGCAGCACCAGGTGAGACCCTGGATTGGACCTCGCCTGGTGCTACCACCCTGCCTGGCAGGGTCTGACTGAAGCACCAGGTCAGATCCCACAGTGCTATCACCCACCTGATGGGGCTGACAGTGGCACCAGGTCAGACCCCAAACCTGTTTGACCTGGCCTGGTGCCACCACCCAATCCAGCGTGAGGGTCTGGCAGTGGTACCCATGCTGGACCCCAAGTGGGATCTGTCCCGACACAACTGCCTTACCCACCGTCCTGCACAGACACACAAGTAGTGATTGCACAAAGCCACGAAATGCAAAAACCGCTTTGTGTAAAATCGCGGCAACGTAGCCAAGAAGCCCAGGCACCAGACTCTGAAATGAAGTGTTCACCATGCTTGACACTCGCCCAACCCCCAAGAAAACACACACACACGCACACACACACAACTTGTGCTGCAATCACAAGAAACATTTTCTCAAAGGAAATTTTCGCACAGGTCTCGCCCCTCGACCAAATCCCAGATCAATGGATTCCATCACTAAAAAAATTGTGTATCACCTTCGAACGTCGTGTCCTGCTCATCTGAGCTCCAGTGGGAGTGAATTGCTGGCTCCACATCCTTGTAGCCTCCAATAAGCCAGAGGATGACTACAGCACTGGCTCCACAGACCAATCTAGATCTCGAGCGACTCTGTCTCTGCCACATTGTGCTTCAAACTCTGACGGTGATGTGTGCAGAGACCCTTCCTCTCTTTCATCGCGCTTCAGTACTCCATCAAGTTTTCTCTGCCATTTCCAAGCTCAAGCAGCTGTCACAACAACACATATTTAAACTTTACAGTCCGCGAACAAGCCTCGTTCGTTCTGTTGTCTTCTCCCGTCATTTCCGTTCGTCTCCTGGCCGCACGATGGCGCCAGTTGTTTCTACTTCCTTGGAAACAAAAGTAAAAAGGCGCTGAAACTTTTTGCTGAGCAGACATTCGCGCTTTGAGAATGAGGAAATTGTTTGATTCACCCAACTTCGTTACGTACAGATTGCTCAAGTGTTAGGTAAGTTCTGGATCTCCATTGTTTGTTCCAAGTGTTGGGCCACAAAGTGATCTTTAGGTTTGCCCTATTATCGCCCAGCCCCATCACGCCAAGGTGTATAGCTTTTGATTGTTTGGCTCACCCCCACCCCCACCCCCCAGTTGTCTGGTCTTTGTTGATTTGTCGCTGCTCCAAGAGAGTTGTGCTGTCCATTGATTGCAGATCTTTCTGATGCGCACTTTCACGTTCCATTTGTCCCCAAAATCATATCCTGAAGACGAAAAAACTTATTTTGATCTGTTTTGATACACCAGTATAGATCTACACACAGAATTGTGTTCCAGTGCACAGGTTTTTCTTCTGATTCTCTCGTGGACAAATTTTCCACAAGCAAGGGTCTTGTCTTGCAACTAACGTTTGTCTTTCATTCACTTTTTGTAGACTTTCAGAAACATGGCACACCAAACCAATGCACTGTATCTTATTCCCAGCACGAGCACCCAATTGCACAATTCCTCCCTGTCAAACAAACCAGTTTCAAAGTCAAGGAATCAGCGTTCTTCGCGGCTTTATTTACCACGTCTCAAGAATGCCAGCGAAAAATATGTGAAAGAAATCGGCAGTGGCATATCCTTCTCGGATGATGTCATGAAAGATAGATGCTTTCATCTCATGCCTTACGACATAAAATACCTTCACGAGGCGTTGGATTTGCACGATATTGTCCCTCCAAAACTCCGAAAGAGAAATGTGGGCAGACACAACAGAATATTGAAAAAGCACCTGCCTTGTCACCTCGAACCTCTGAAGAGTAGTGCACTGCCGCTGAAAAGTTCGGAGGTGAGTTTTGCTCCTTGGTGTTCCTTGAGAAAACGAGAACTGTTCGTCTTCAATCCAAAATTGATCACTTCATTGACTTGCAGGCCAAGGACATCTTGAAACCACCAAAAGGTGACAGTGTACCAACACGACAAAGAAAACCTGAATGCAGTGTTTCCCAGGCACAAGTTTCAGGTAACAAAATAATTTTGGCGCTGAGGCTTGCAGCAGTGTCTCAATTTTCGACCTGTCAACCTGCAGCACGGACTCAGTCGGTATCTGCAGTAGTTTGATGCTGGCATCGTGTTTATGTTCAATCAGAGAGACCAATGGATTCGGACACAGCCTGGGACGAAGCGTTGCTGGGAAAAGTCAGCAGCGCCACGGCCCGATGGATTGTTTCTCACCAAATGACGTGCGTCTTGTTGTCTTGGGAACAGACCACAAACTTTTGTCGATCTACGTGTTGCCTGGCCTGGCAATGGACACACCTTGTGCAATTATTTTGCAGTCCAGAGAAGAAACACAGACAGTTGGTTTCGTTCGTCAATGACTTTCATGGAACACAAGCGGAAAGCGGAAAAGTAGAGCTCATCAGAGAGACAATGTCTGAGGGTGATTCGTCTGAGATTCACGACGGAGATGCGGATTTCGAGTGGAAAAGGAATGAAGAGAGGTAAGAATGTCGATTCAGTCGTCGGGATTGCATTACTCTGGCTGCTTGAGGCTGGCATCCGGACGTCTGTTCCTCAAACACGCAGATTGTTGCTGAAGGTACGTCAGTTATCTGAGCTGCAAAATGGTGCTGCGGAAGATGATTTGGACAAAACAGTTTCGCAGGAAAAACCTGCGTTATTGACCAGTCGACTGCAGCATGAAGCAGGTTTTTGCTTTCATTCCTTGAGTGGAATAAAATGAACAAAACTTCAACTCAACAGCTTCAAATGTCAAAAAATGACGACATTCTAAAATTGAACTTCCATTGGAAGAATGGTAGTCTTGAAGCAAGCACTTCTGTTTTTCAAATTTACAGGGGTTATCAATTACACAGCCAAAAATTTGAAAATTAGATCTCCGAGAGTCCGTCCGCTCCCAACTTTGCGCGACCACATGAATCCAGCTGTTGGAAATCACATTTATGAAACCAGAAACAGATTTCAGCAGGAGCGTTTGACAGGTGAGTGAATTTGCGCGCCCTGTGCTGCAAATTTGATGAAAACATTTGGGTGTTGTCAAGATTTGAGTTTCTTTCTCAGGTACCCAACAACTTTTCAATCCCATGGAAAGGGAGGACTACATCACCACGCAGTATCAAAATAAATACAAGAAGAAACTCCAGAATTCAACTCCGAAGCCTCCCGAGGTAAACATTTGACTTTTTATTTGTTACAATTCATGTCACGATTGGCAGAACGGGACACCGGAGAAGAATCATCGACGCTGACATCAAAGAAGTCTTCATTCTTTTGCCCTGAATGACTGAATTTTGTTCAGGTTTGGTGTCCGACAAACAGCAAGGAACAAGAAAGGCAAAACCAAAACAGGGTGAAGAAACCAGTGAAAGGGATGCAGCGATGGATCGCTCTGCCCGAGCCTCTCGATGTGAGTCCAAATTGGTGAAATGCGTACAACATCAATGTGTGCAGTCTGGCGAGACAGATACACACGTGCGCGCGTGGAGGAAAACACAAGCATTTGGCACGATGTGCCAAGACACACTCATTGACTTTGATTGGCGTTTCATGTTTTGCTTGTCAAATGTTTTTGACTGAATGTCTGCTGGTCAATGGTTTCAGGAGCAGGTGGAGAAGAGCAGTGTTTCGTCTCTTGTGGAGGATTCGAGTCTTGGTGCAATTGTTGCGAGCAACGACCAAGTCCAGGATACAATTTTGATGCAAATTGGTGAGCTGTGGGTGATTCATTTACAACGTTTCAGTCATTTGACTACCTACCATTATTGGACGATGTTTCCCCCTCTGATTGACAGAGAACGATTGGAGAAGGACATGGCGTTTGAGTGAAAGATACGACGATGTTTCATCGTATGATCTGATTCGTGACATGGCAAACAGAGACTCTCATGTTCGCATGAAAGCCATCGTGACATGTACACGGGCTGCCAGACGCGCAGAGAGAGCAGGTGACTCAGGCAGTGAAGCACAAGTACGTATCGTGTATCTTTGTGGAAGAAACGGTCGAGGTTTCATGTTTCCAGGAAAGCCCAAAATACAAACGTTGGAGCTTCGCCTTGCAGGAAAAACCACGAAGCACGCTTCCAGAGGTGTTGTTTTGTGCACTGGAGTGTTGTTTGGAGGACGAACACCAGCAAGTGCGCACGGCAGCTGCTGTGGCGCTTTTCACCCTGGGAAGACCCGCAGAAACGGTCAGTGCACTGAACTATTCCAGTGTTTCCAAAGGTCACAGTTGTTTCGAGTTGTTGTTCCTGGTTTCTTTGGAAAGTCAATGAACGTACGGTACTTAGATTGATTGACTTTTTCTTCACAGGCCAGAAACATTTTGCGCATCATATTGTCGTCTGAGTCCCAATCTGTCGATCGCTGGACAGCTGCTCAGTGTTTGGCCTTCTACGGAGAATGCGACTCAAACGTGGTTGGCGAACTGGTGCAGCAATTACTTCAGATTGAAGACAAACAACGTTTCGAAAGGAATGTCAAGTTGCTTGCCAAACTCAGCGAACACTCGGTGAGCAAAATGGTACAGATCTGTGTGAACCCTTTTTTGCCATCAATGGTACTCGCTAGATTCCGTTTGTCTATTTCTGGTCAGCAAAGGCCTGGAATCGCAATTTCGAAGGGCTGTTTTCAGACATTGGTTCATTCGATGTTGGGTGAACACATGAACTCGAGTTGCTGGAAGGACAGATTTACGATGTGCAAGGTTTTGTCCAGACTTCCTGGTCAGATGGGTCAGGTAAACGTCCTCTCTTCGCTTGCAGATCACATTTCTTGGACTGATATTGTCGTTGAGTGAAACTTTGAAAGGAGATTGTGTGTTGATTCGCGCAGGACTTGATCAACAAACTGACGCATCTGATGTGGAACGACTGGCATGCTGAAGTGAGGCGGGCTGCTGCACAGACTCTGGGCATGACGGGTCATGGCAGAGACGTGCACGATCACCTCATGGAACAGCTTGGGCACGGCACTGAGAAGACACGAGCCGAGGCTCTAGAGAAAGTCGGCCTACTAGGTGAAGAGCAACTCTCAAACCAAGATTTCCCCCCTGTGTGATCAGGGCGTCACTCAGATGGACATAAGATTGAGATTTGGTAGCGATCTTTGTCTGAAGTCTCTTTATAAAATTGAAATTTGTGTCCAGCTGCCTGTGCAAAATGCCCCCCACTTCTGGATCCATCCAACTCATCCATGATCCCTCCGCCATATATCTCTGCAGGAATAATGACGGCAAAACTGTTCCCAGTCTTCCTTCAATGTATGACGGATCGCTACGTGTCAGTTCGAGTTGAAGCTTGCAGAGCGTGCGGTCTTCTGGGCATAAAGGACGGAAAAGTTCTGGAAACTCTCATCCATTTGGCAACATTTGACGCGTCATTGACTGTGAAAGTGTTGGCGTTCAAAGGTAGGAAAGCAAACAGATAAGTTGAAACAGCCGAGCGGGGGACTCCACAGCAGTCCGCTCACTCCCCAATTCAGGACATTGTCCTGTCGACACGCGTGAAAACAAACAGCTCCGTTATTGCGTGGAAGCTTGGGAACAAGACCCAGTGGGTATTCAAGGGTTACGAAAAGTGGGGTAAGACAAGGTTTGTGTACGGAAAATCATGTACATGACGGAAATTGGTCGCAAGTGGACTTTCTGGAATGCGAAACAAGGAAGAACAGATTGTTCAAGTTGCATATGATTCCAGAAATCAACACAAACATTTTGCTTTCGGAGTTCTTTTTCAATGCTCAAGTCACCTGCCGCATCACCCTGACTCGCAGTTTTGTTTTGCACCCGTGATATTTGGCTCCAAAACGATACAGCCATGGTGGGGTTTTATTTGCAGCTTTGGGTGTCATTGGGGAATTGACTTCTCCCGTGCGTAGCTGTATCTTATGGACCCTGCGATTTGAGAAGGAAGCGGTAGTGAGAGCGGAGGCGTGTCGTTCTGCGCTGCAGCTCGGTCTGAGCGACTCGGAGCTCGTCGAGGTTCTGTGCAACAGATTCCTTATCGAGACGGACCCTGTGGCCAGAAGGTGAGCGTGCTTCACCTGTCAAATGATGACCACATCACCAGGTGTTCTCGAGAGCGCAGCGTTTTTTGGACGTTCAGCCTCAATATTAGCCATGTCTTTTCCGATCACAACGGACGCCGCTCCAAAATGTTACAAGTCAAGTCTTGTTTGGCGGGGATGGGAGGTTTTGTGCCGATACAATGCTTTTTTGTGGCACTCAATGCAACTCTCTGTCAACAAAACAGTGGTCAGGTGTTTATAGCTAGTCCTGTTGCGTCAGACATTTCTCCCTTTCGTGGCATGTAAACAAGATCATGACGAGTGCTCGCAACGCTTGTAGAGCCTGCATGTCTTCTACAACCACCGTTCTTTTTGAAGCGTGATATCGAGGGCTTTGGAACGATTGGGTGTGTCGCCAACCGAAGACACCGACAAGGTTGCCCAAATAAAGCATGAGGTCAGGAAGCTGGGGACCAAAGAGAGAATCTGCAAAGAAATCGAAATCAACGAGAAAACAACCGCAACTCAGGAAAATATCAGACGCATGGTTGTACAGCCCACATCAATACCTGTAAGTGATAGTGATCCCAAGTTTCGAGTTGAAATTGTGCGAAGTCCCTTTAGGGCGAAGCACCATGTGGTAATGCAGTATATGGCAGCTGGACCAAATTATGCCCTGGGGGGGGGGGGGGGGGGGGGGGGGGGGGGGGGGGGGGGGGGGGGGGGGGGCGGGGGG
>JAAUXT010034824.1_pt1 | contig 33999 bp, 44 predicted proteins | sample 7278171 | NCBI WGS metagenome assembly JAAUXT01 (sample SAMN14350112, study PRJNA611818) | marine sediment metagenome | isolation source: surface marine sediment (1.8m) | place: French Polynesia: Moorea | collected 2018-08
ATTCTATAACATTCATGCATCAATCAATTTGAGTATATAAACCAGGATTTGTGGCAAGCTTGTCAGTTCATCACCAGCCATCAATAAAGACAACAACAGTCAACTGGAAATATGACTTAGTCTTCATTCGACAGGTCTAGATTCATGACACCAACTGATGAGGGTCAAACCCACCACACCAACTGGTGAGGCCAGAACCACCACACCAACTGGTAGGGCCAGATTCACCACACCAACTGGTGAGGGTCAGACCCACTACACCAACTGGTGAGGCCAGAACCACCACACCAACTGGTGAGAGCCAGATCCACCACACCAATTGGTGAAGACCAGAACCACAACACCAACTGATGAGGATGGGACCAGATTCACACCACCTGGCTGTTGCCAGATCCACAACACCCGGGTGGGACCAGACCCACCACACCGCCCACTTCAGATGTCTTGTCTGTCTGACTCATAAAAAGTTTCACTCGAATGCTGACCAGTCCTGTTTTGTATTGTGCCGGCAGGTTCAGAGCATCGCTGACTTCCTCAGTTGTCCCATATGCATGTGCGACCTGAATAACACGCACGTCACGCTCTGCGGTCACCGGTTCTGCGAGGAATGCATCCGCGAGAGCGTCGGGCGTCACCACAAGTGTCCGTGCTGCAACAAGCCGCTGCAGGCCAAAGACCTGATGAAGGACCATCAGTTCGACACACTCATCGGTGCGTAGTTTGTTTGGGGAGGAGGCGCCCAATTTTTGGTACGCAGATGCTGACTCACAGACATTTCGTCGGTCCGTAAAACCGTACCTTGCGAAGATTAACGTTTTCGCAATCTCCGTTTGTTGTCATTACATACAGCGACAGTGAACGCGGAAAAGGAGAAATCTGAGAAATTGTACTTCGACCGACTGATCAATCAAGGTTTGTGTGATTTGTGGTCCTGTTTGTGTTTTCGTTAATTTCAAGGCTCTTCCAACGAGCCAAATTTCCTGACTGTTGTTGGGTTTGCCTATTGATTGCGTCCTGTGTTTTGCAGCGGCGGAAGTGGCCGTGAGCGGAGGCGAGGAGCACGTCTTCTCACCCGTGGAAACCGTCCTGAAAAGTGAGTACACGTGGCTCTTCAGTTGAGCAGTGTGGCAAAATGCCTGCAGAGACGTTCTTTTTGTGCAAAAGTACTTTTCACTTGCTGGGTATCCACCACACAGTCAAACCAAATGGTAAAATAGTCACCGCACCATCTGATGGTGGGGAGTGGACCCACCTGACCACGCCAGCTGGTGTGGCGACCCCATGCAAATTGTCGCCTGGAAACCCAGTGTGGCCACGGCTTTTGTCACACTCTGAGGCAGCTCATTCTGCCCCATTCTATGCCTTCAAGCGACCGAAACATTCCACGTGAATTTGAGACGCACTGTTTTCACTCGCAGGACACTTGAAGACGAGTCTCGTGTCGCACGAGAAGTATTACCAACAGCTGACGGCGCAGTTCGACAAACGCATCGCCTCGACGAGGGCGGAGTTCGAGCGCCTCGCCAGTGACCTGCACCGACAAAACCTCACCCAAGAAGGTGCGATGGTCTGATGAGGGCGCGCCGGGTGGGGTTGCAGAGGGCGAGCCAGGAAGGCGGTGTGGGGCAGGGAACGTGGTGCTGGTGTGGATGGGAGTGGGGTTCTCCCAATTGGTCACCAATTTCATGGTTTTCAGTTTCGTCGCCAGAATTGGCTGGTGTCGCATGTTCATTGCGGTCAACATAAGTTTGCCTTTTTCTTCGTGTGTGCGTCTGAGAAAAGGAAACGCGCAAATGCGGGCGTGAACATTGCAGAGCTGGAGCGACAAGAGGCTGATCTAAAAAGTTCGCACGAGCGCCAGGTGGAGGAGCTGCAGCGTGAACTCGACTCCTGCGTCGCCATGGTAGCAGACGCCTTCGACAAGTACGTTCGTTCATCCGTCTCTTGCCGTCAACCAATCGAATCACTTGATGTCGCATTGTGACAAACCAGTCAAAATTATTGCTGAAGGATGCAACAGCAACAACTGCAAGAGAATAAAGAAGCTGTTGTATTCATGTTTCCAAATCTGTCGCTGTGCGCAGGTACCTGGAGGACCACGTCCCGAGCCTCTCTGTGCTTCCGGTCAAAGTCTCCGTCAACATCCTGTCCAAGAACATCCAGATCCCTGACGTCATCCTGAAGCCGCACGACGGGTACGTGAAATTTTTTGAGGTCATCGTGACCTTGTGGTGCGCTCTTGTGTTGTTGGGTACGACGACTGCATTGACTCTTGTGTTCATTGGCACAGATTGGATGTGTTGAAGAAGATCATCGAAGAAAACATGGAACGGCGTGGAGATAAAATCGTCAGTTATGGAGAGGACGCAAAATTCATTTGTTTTGGGTGAGTTGCTTCTGCTTGTTCTCCGAGGTGCCAGATGCAGCAGTGAATTCAGCATCTCACACAATCCTCCAGAACAGCAAAGGAAATGCTGCAGTAAAGACCAAAGAAATCCAATGGACACGACGAGACACGCTTCTCAAACGAATTGCAACAAATAACATTTGTGTTTCAGCCCGTTCACGCGGCGCAGTCTGTACGAGATGAACCAGATGGCGTACGACCTGCTGCACAACGCCGCATCCAGCGCCGACGTCTTCATTCTGCCCGACGCCTGCAGACCCGTGCTCCAGTTCTCTCTGGTCAGTGCCACCCTGGACACTCGGTAAACTTGATCAATTTCCCCAGAATCAGACACGCAGGCTGCGGTCAACTTTTCAGAGTCTGTTCCACTTCTCAGCATGATGCATGAAAGCACCTGGCAAACACACTGAAACATTTTTCTTGCAGAAACCCGGAAGTGAAGTCGCGCTGTATGGAACGGTGCTGTGTCAGAGCGACATGCCAAAGTACTGCTTCGCCTCGACGTTTCAGAAAGGGCAGGCGGAAACTGTGGACTACTTCACCTGCAAAGCCTGCGGCCTGAACTGTGAGTGAATCATCCTTGTCAGCCGCAAGTTGTCGCTGCACCGGCGACAAAGTTTTCTGTGTGTACTCGTACACGTCATGAACGAAACATGAAGAGATGAAGGGATGCTTCACACGTTTGGTGTGTTTTCAGGGGTGTGTCGTCCGTGTATGGAGAGATGCCACAAGGACCACAGCGTGCAGCCGTACATCATGCAGCACCAGCCCACCTGGTACAAACATCATTTGTTCATTGTCTCAGATCAGCACTCTGCTGTCAAAACAACACGGGGAAATTCGCAAAACTCACAATGTTCAGGACTTTCAATTATTTTTGCAGGGCTTGCTGCTACTGTCGAAAGAAGAAATGTATCAACCAACCGCCAAAGCCGTGATGTGTGGTGTGCGCCAATGTCATCGCGGAACAGGCTGCTTGACAAGTCTGCTTGCACGATGTGGAACTTGGACGATGCAACTGCCAACCAAACAGCTGAAGAAAGAACAACCAAGGCTTCCCGCAAGAATCTCGGCGTTGACAGGTAGCAAAGGTCACCGTCGAAGTGTGCATTGTGCAACGACAGATGACAACCACATTTCGCGCTGGATGAAGACATAACAACGAAACGGAAACCATTTGCTTTGCCTGTGATAAACACCAACTGAAAGAAACTTTTGTCGTTCGAGGTGCAGGAAAGTTCCGCTGTCTCGCTGTGATATTTTCACAACGTGAAGTTCTTTCCAAACAGACAAACTGGATGATACAGATAACGTAGTTGTGACATTGTCGAACAACAAACTATTCAGGGCTTCATGGAATAGTGAAATGTTTTCCCTGCCTCCCGGGGGGGGGGGGGGTGTTGAGGGACCAGAGAGAGGCGAACAAGTTGTGACAGAAGTACCAAGTTTCAGGAGACCTTCGTTTTGGAGGATTTGGGGGCCGGGGAGTCATTGGATCCTTTTATCGGCTGGAGTTTTCAGTGGAACTTCGTTTTGAAATCACTTTGTGCCTCGGATTTCATTTTTCGACTCGGGCATTCCACCATCGGACACGCACAGTGCACACTGTGCCGCCAATTTCGTTGTTTTGAGTTGCTTGTTTTTCCCTTCACGCGTGAGCTCTTGGAAAACTTCTGTTGTTTGTTTTGACTGAATAAATATAGTCCATTGTGAATAATTGTGACGATTCGTCACATTCATTTGAACACACAGCTCCCGCAGAAGGGCTTGGGGAAGGGGTTCGGCCTCCTGACTGCGGAAAGCCCGCTATTTTGGGGGACGGATGTGACATAATGTGCACTTTCCAAAACAAAGCAGAAGAAGAACTCATTTGGGTGGATTCAGGATCCTTCACTGAAACTGTGCAACACCTCTGAATTCATCAGAACTCAACGAACACGAACTTTAAACTGCAAAATTCAACATTCGCGCCAAAATTGTGCGCTCACCGGATGGCGACTGCTGCTTGAGTGGAGTCTCGCGAAATCTCGTCTCTATTCGCCATTTCGAGATTGGACGTTCTCAAGTTGTAGGGGTGGATCGTTTTAATGTGCCTGCAGAATCAAAGCATTTGGCAAAATAGAAAACATTTCAAGGCCAAAAAGATACATTCACAGACTTGTACTAGACATGCAAAAAGTTGCAGGCAGAATATGAATGCCACATTTGGAACATGTTTTCCAAACGTTTAACTTGTCATCCCCATTTGTTCACTGGCAACCGTCGTCAACAAGCTGCCTCATAGCGACGAGCAGCAGAAAAACAGCAGCTCGCGAAAATTCTTAAATTTACATGGGATTGAACAAAAAATAACAGTCCTAAACATTTGCAACTAGAATCTGAATACCTAAAGGTCAGAAATGACCAAGGTTTGCATCTGTCAGATTTGTACATGCGGGTAAGTTTTGTTTTTATTCCTGACTTGTCTTTTCCATGCTCGAACTTTGCCAACCGGGAAAACGGTTTGTCAGGGAACGTGCAGATTTTGTCTGCTGGAGCCTCTTGATCCAAACAACTTGATCGCAATTTTAGCAGCTCAAACTCTGAAAGAATCTGGATCCACATGGACCAAAAATCTGTGAAGTCACTTGCGTGTTCTGTTCCCGATATGGCTTCAAGGCCACGCCTCCCGTGCACTGGGTTGTTCATCTGGAACTCAGATCTGTTAGATCAAGGCTTCCTCTTCAAAGTTAGATCTTGATCTATGGCGAGGGATCTGGATTTTTCATGTTGCCATGAATCTCACAGAGTCCAGAATCTTATTTACATCCCGCAATGCTTCACACGCCGGTGTAGAATCAAGATGCAACGTCAGATCTGGTCTAACATCTAGTCTCCTTGTTCAATGACAGGAATCCAAGCAGGTAGACAGTACACTGTTGTCAACAGTAGACCAACATATAAACGTGCAGGACTCGTGCATGTTGAGTTCGTGCACGTATTTTGTAAGAGGGTGTGTGCGAGACGGGGTGTTGGGCTGGGTGTCACTTTCCATCAGATTTGATCAAGATGGGTTTTCTGGCTTGATTATTGGACTTGCTGGTGTGTTTTTTGTTCCCTCCTTGTGACACTGATTCTGACTCCTGGTGAAAGTGCTGCATGGATTCTGTGATTGTGCCTCTGAAAATCATTCAATGCGATTTGGTGACGAGAACCGAAACCCCGTTTGATGTCCGAAATGTGTCCTCACCACACAATTCAAGAACGTGACTGCATCAGTTGTCACACAGTCCGTTGTACACGAGGCGTGCGAACCAACAAGTCTTTGGCAAACTTCTTAAAATGTTGACTCGGCCATTTTTCCTGCATTGATTCTTTGTGCATCTTCTCTTGTGACAGGCGGCATCGGTGTCCTCACCACCCGACCAACACCGGGTCGAAGGGTGCGGGCGCCTGCCTACTCACCGAGTACAACAACAAGTACAAACAGCACCCGCTCGAGGCACGCCAAGCTTTCAAACCGGCGCACAAACCAGTGGCGACCGACCAGCCAATAGACGACAAAACGACACACAAGTGAGTTTTGGCCTGGGTTGTGTTGTTCTTTCACATTGTGGTGCTGTGAGAAGAGTAGACATTTGCTGCTTCAGAAAAACACTTTGACAAAGATCAGAACGAATAGCTTCAGAATTTGCTTTTGTCACAGGGTGGACTACGTGCCGCACCCGCCCTCCAAGCCGCCTCAACACCAACCCGAGGAGTACAAGGCTCCTGAAGGAGAGACCGACCACCTCACCACCTACGTCAAGGATTACCCAGGTTCGATGCATTTCCTGCTTTTACTTGTTTCAAAAACAGCAAAACACAGAATGGTCCCAAGCAGAAATGTCGGTGCAAGACCCCTGTCAAGACCCACCCGCACGGTGTCTCGTAGAAAACTGCCATCAGTTTCAACAACCAAGCACATGCAGGTAGCTCATGAAGCACCAGGAATCCTTGACCGTGAGACAAGTCTAAGGTTGTTGTTCACGATTTTGCTTTGCAGGAAAGCGGGCAGAGCGAGTCGCGCCCGTCAAGCACGATCTGACTCGCAAGTCGCCCGGGCGCTTCGAGGGAGAACCCACCTACAAAGGTGAGTCTCAGCGAAGAAGTCTTGGCTCGCAAGCTGCACATCTCCGACATGAGCTGATGAAACGGCCACGTTTCCAGGATGATACCAAAACAGCACGCAACAACTGTATTTCTGTGAAGTCGAACCGTATCCCGATTTCAAAAGACCCATTTCCAGATTCATACACCGATTTTCGTCACCAGTAGTCGTCCAAGGACAAAGAATTGTTTCATTTTACGAGCCTCCTTTGCGTTGACACCAAGTGAATGGAAAAGTAAATAGCAACCGCGACGCTGAGTCGTGGATATCGATCTTTAATGGGAACGTGATGCGAGATCAGGAGACGGAGATAGCGTTTCCCGACGAACAATGAGGAGCAGCATTGATCCGCACCTGCTCACTTCCTTGGCCCAGACAGCGTTGTTGAATCAAATCTGTGGGAGAAGAACGTGTTTTGCTTTGTGAACCATGGTAGCAACCGTCACCAATTTTGTAACAGTTTTTGTCAGGCCTTTTGTCCGGGAACCCGGAAGGCTGTTCGCACAAGCGCGATTTTGTCACCTGTACGAGTAGTTGTGCTGCTCGATGCATTTCTTTGCTCAGTGTGATGCTCCTTTCTGGAAAGCAGACCCAGTACAAACGCAACCTGAAGCAATAGCTGGATAACATGTCACGGTTGTGGGAACAAGAAGCAAACAGCAGATCTGGTTTGGTTGGTGTTCCGAGAAGAGGTGCCTTTTTGCCATTGTTTGAACTTTGCGAACAATGTTCTTTGTAAATTCCTGCTTGAGAATGGTGACAGCGGAGTAAAACATTTGCAATCCACACTGGAAGTTTCGTTTGTTTTGCCGGTGAAAGAATCAATTTTGTTTGTTGTCTCCGTGACATGCAGAATAGAAATCGCAATTGCTGGCGTGTGTTGTTCTCGTGAAGAGGGAACCCGTTTGAACCCGAGGAACCTTGGCTGCTTCTGGGGATTATTTCTGGAGTTTGTCATTGAGCTCAGCTCACCCAGGAACCAAGAGACGGACACCGACAACGCTTGTTCTTTCAGGTCCTCGTTGCCATGCTCACCAGTCAATCCCTTCTTCCGTTGCAGTCGATTACCGGAAGTGGACCCCGACGCTCGTGGACCGGAAGCGCCATGAGTCCGGATACCGCCCACCGTCCGCCGCTTTCCAGGGCAACACCAACTACCAGACCGACTACCTGACGCACCAGGTATGAGGCCCACGTGTCTTCAGTTCAATGGACCAAAATTTCGAATTAAAACACCACCCGTCGAGCTCAGGGCTCCAAAGCCCCAGGATCTCCAGAGATTGGGGCCCTGCACCCCCAAGATTCTCCAGGGCTCTGGACGCTTGAGGGCCCTACGGGCCCTGGACCCTCAATACGTGCAGACGTGAAAAGAATATCTTGTTCAGAATCCATCGGGTTGTTTCAGGTTATGCCGCGCAAGAGCCACAAGCCGATTGAGAAGCCAATCAACAGCGGAGCGTTCGACTCGACGACCGGCTACAAGCAGGAGTACATCAAGCACCAGCTGCCGCCTCGCTTCATCAGAGAGAAGCAGGCGTACGAGCGCAACTCGGTTCCCTTAGACGGGCTCTCCAACTACCAGAAGGACTACATCACGAAGTCGGCGCCCATGCGTCAGTCCTGCAAACCCAACCAGGGGGCGTACACGTCTGACGCGCCGCTCGACTCCGACACGACACACCGCGTCGACTACCAGAAGTGGCAGGTGGAGAAGCCTGCAGGTCGGCAGCAGGACGTCTGGGTGCAGCCCGAGGGGAACATCGACTTCGGCACCACCAACCGCAGGGACTATGATCGCAAGCGCGGGGCGCCGGCCAAGGCGCTGAAGCCCATCGAGAGGAAGGGGCAGGCGGGCAGGTTCGAGGGCAACCCGACGTACAAGGCGGATTACCGCAAGTGGGAGACGGACGGCCCCGTGCGTTTCAAGAAGGAGTCGGGGTACGAACCGCCCGAGAAGCCGTTTGAAGGGCAGTCGACGCACCAGCGAGACTACATTGGACTCGCGGTGAGTTTTGTACAGTAGACTCCCAGAACTCGGAAACAAGACAGTGTTTTTGTGTGTCGCAAGCAGTCTCCCTCCCACCAACCAGACAACCGCGCGGAAGAAAGGTGCTTGCCATTTCGCGTATTACGTTGTGTAAACTTGTCAGATGATGTGTTCGGCTTGGCTCATCCGCAAAATAACTCCTGTTTCCCGGTAACTTTGCTCCTTGAATTTGCGACTTCTCTCATGACCTCTCATCTGATTTGAAAAACATGGAATTTGACCACAGTTGTCCTTGTTGTTTCAGGGAGCTCCTCGCAAGAGCATGCGCCCGGTGGAGAAGCAGCTCGAGAGCGGCCCGTTCGACGACAGGACCGGCTACCGCGCCGAGTACGTGCAGCACGCGCTGGAGCCGAAACCGCCCAAGCAGGTGAGCCTCCGCCCAACAGTCCAGTGGCTGGATACGTTACGTGGTGTGTCTCTGTGCAGGACAGTTGGAGTTGAATCAAAGGCCACGATGACGTCAATGGTCACAGCTCAACAAGGATGATTTTCTGGAGTTTTGCTTCGCCCGTGAGCCCAGGTCGCCAAGCGGTGCCAACCATGAACCTCTTTTGTGTGTGTCTGTGTCTGAGTGTGTACCTACGTCTGTGTCTGTGCCTGTGTGTGTTTGATTGCCGTGCGTAGTCACGTGAGCATTGCGTCGCTACCGCAGGTGAAGCAGTACAACCCGAACCCTGCTGCCCTGGACGCGCTGACCAACTACCTGAAGGACTACACGCCCAAACAGGCGGAAAAGATGCAGAGCTGCAGGCCGGCCGGCGGCGCCTACCAGTCCAACGCGCGCTTCGAGGAGGACACCACGCATAAGGTCAGGGCAGCAGGAATTTCCTGAAGCATTGGTCACAGTGGATGCGCCGGACGTCGTGTAGCGAACAAGTGAAGGGCGCTGTGTCGTCGCTTGCAACGCAGTATCCACAGACTGGGACCCAGGCGCAACGTTCAGCGAAACAGGCCAAACAGAAAACAACGGTCAGATTCGTGCAGCACGGCCCCCTTGTTCCAAACACGTGTGAAAAACAACACGATGTTGAGACTGGACTTTGCGTGTCGTGTGGTCAGGTGGACTACAAGCAGTGGCCGACGGAGCGGCCGCAGCAGCACCAGGCGGAGCAGTACTCGCGCCCCGAGGGCGAGTTCGACTTCAACACGACGCACCTGCGCGACTACACGCAGAAGCCGATCCAGCTCGTCAAGCTCCAGCGACCCGTCTCCTCCAAAAGGGTACGGACCCGAGTTGTGCATGCGGCGTTGCCACGGCAACCGCTGTTGCTTGTTTGCAGCACTACGCAAAGCACGTTGTGAACAAACGAAAGTTTGCTGAAAGAACCCGTAGTCATGGAAGCAATGACTTTCGTCTTTGAAATTTTCTAGTTGTCCTCACGTGCATCACGACTCAGACATACTGTGACGACTTTTCCAGGCCCCGGGTCAGTTCTCGGACAACACGACCCACAAGGAGGACTTCCGGCGCTGGGGTCCGGTGGAGCAGCTGCGAGCGAAGCGCGCCAACACGTACATGGCGCCCGAGGCCGCCTTCGAGGGACTGCCCACGTACCAGTCGGACTACACCGGGCGCAGCGGGGCGGTGCGGCAGAGCATGCGGCCTGTGGAGCGCGGCGTCGGCAGCGACGCGCCGTTCGACGGAAGCACCATGTACCGCACCGAGTTCATCCGCAAGGAGGTGGAGCCGTGCCCCGCGCTGCTGCTCGAGACGAATCGCACCAAGTTCGCGTTCCGCGAGACGGACAACAGCGGACACAAGTGGTACGAAAAGACGCAGCCCATACCCGGCATCATGCCGTCGCCAAGCGCCGAAGGGCTGCAGCGCGGTCTCACCGTGGCTTGAGCGCCCAGACCGAACGCCTCAACAGCCGCAAACATGTATGTCAAGCAATGGACACGAATCAGTCCCACCACCAATCCAGCACGACCTCAAATATGGACTGTTCAGAAACTCCTGGAAAAGTGTCGTTCATATTGACGATGTTCAGCCACTCAGCAACCAGTGAACCGCTGCAACCAAGAAGCCCCAAACATGGGAAAGCGACTGCAGTGGGACCTGAAGTGGAACATTCCCACAACGGTGGAAGTCAGGTTCGGCCAGTTCCAGGAGAACCACTCAGTTGGTTCATGCAGCAGTCACTCAGCTCGATGCGGGTTGACGCAAACCAGCGCCCTGGACAACCTGCTCACCCACGCATATCCAGCCACATATCCAGGCAGATTTCCTGCACTCAGTCTGTGATGAACTTCAGTCTCCTGATATATTTTTGATTCCCATTTTATCGACGACTGTGATAGAGTAGTTCACTCGCCATGAACAGGGGTTCCTGACACAACAAAACTGGAACAACCTGAAACTACAAAATTACTTTGGCGAAAAAAACAGAAAAAGAAACAAACAGCCGAAATAAAGAAAAAAAGTGAAAATTGAAAAAGTGAACGTTTTTCGGGGGGGGGGGGGGAGGTGAGCCAGATTTCTTCAGCAGATGTAATGGTCTCAATATTTGTTCTCGAGACGTTTGTTACCTCTGCGAGGCACCCTGCGTGCGTTGTACATATTGCTCAAAATCAAATGAACAAATCATGGTTGGGTTTACAAAAAAATTACAAAGTACGTTTTGTGCGTGGTAGCATATTTGGAGCAATGTGATCGGAATCAGCTTTAATGTGCCAGCATTGTGATTCATGCTGTTGTGATTTTCGTCATTTGGAATTTTGCTGCATGTTGTATACCGACCTGGAATCAACCAGTCTCCGTGAGGGATACAATCATAAAATTGTGCTGCGTGCCGTGGCAACCTGACCTTTTGTGGCTGCACGTAGTAGAGCGAACGATGCAGTCAATACTTCTTGAAACGTGCATCAATTCTTTTGAAACGAAGCTTGAACGCTGAGTCGGTTGTGCCACGAGGCCGGTTCTTTCATTGTCAAGTTTGCGAATTTGCGACGAAATATCTGCGATTCTCAAACCGCTGAAAGCGGACTCGAAAGTTCGGTGCGCCGAAAAACGAAACGTCATGAACACGATTCCGAGTCAAGACCTATGTTCTGCAAAGTGAACTTGTCATCCTTGAGGGGCCGGCCGTTTCATTCGCGTAAAACACGTCCGCTGAGTTGCGAAGCCTGAAGCAGTGGCAGTATTATTGAACCTTACTTCTGATGCAAAACCTGCTTTTCCTTTGACTTGCCAAATTCTGCATGTGATCATGTTGACGCTGAACAGTGAAATTGTATCCCAAGTGCACGCACCACGTTATTGAATGATACAAATTTTAATAAATTGTTAAAAATTTTCTGTGTCTTCCATTGTCGTGTCCGTGTCTCAAAAAAGGAGAAAAAGGAAGGAAAGATTGTCTGCGCAGCGACTGTGTAAGAGGTGCACACATTGCAACCACTCTGGTTCTTTTACATTCGTGTGTCATGCATGGACACTCGTGAATTCTCCCTGCATGGAACGAAAGTTGATTGTAGTGTCCCAGCATTTTCCAAACTTCGGGACCTGTTGCTCCATGGATGGCTCCTGACGACAGCACGTGCAAAGCTGCAGAATCCGCGCGCAGTCATGCACCCAACATGCACTGCTCCCCTCTCTCCTCTCTGGGATTCGCGCGCGTGTGTGTGCGTTCACACGGGTGATCAATACCACGGGCCCGAACAGCTGCAGACAGCTTCGCCGCCGCGGGTCCTATTGCATGACGGGACCAAGCGAGGGTCACGGTCGCATCTGCGAAAGATGGCTGCCTGGACGTAGATCACTTTCTTGTGTACTGCTGCACTGGTGCGAGTCCTCATTTTGTATGGTGCTATTTTCGCCAACACGAAGCTGTGATGCCAAATACGGACCCTTGTCCCGTCTGATACTGTTATCGCTGCTGGCAGAACTTTGCTCTGGATACTCACGCCGTTGGATCTCATTCACGCGTCTTTGCATGCAGATGGTCCATGCAGTGGGCGATTTGTCTTCACGCTGCTCGTGTTTCTCAACACGTGAATTCAGTTTGAGGTCGCTGACACTGGAAGGCCCCTTGGAATGATCATACACACAAAGATTGGTCTGGTCTTCAGAATTTGCCACGCGCACATCTCTGGGAACTTTGTCTTCATCTTGAGGGCCATATGACCCACTTCTCGCACAATTACATCAAATCGGCAAACACGGACAGCGAATAGGTGCGCAAATATTCATTGCGACGAATGAATACAGATGAAAGGCAGTTGATGCAGCGGTGACAAGTCCATTGATTTTGTACTCGTGACATGTGCAGCAGCTGAAGATCTTTGCGCCATTGCAACCTCCACTGCAACCAGTTGAACCACATCAAATCTCCAACATGCAAGGTGAGTTTCAACTTGACAACATTTCTTGAGCCTCAAACTGGACAGGTTCTCTGTGGTGTCTTCTTGTGTGCAAGCACGATCATTTTGTCTCAGTGCTTTCAGAGCAAATTTGGTATCCCAGCAAAATGCAAAAAAGAATCGAATCACACTTTCTGTTCAAAAGAATCTGTTTTGTACAACTGGGACACGTGTATGCGCGTTTCTTCGGAGCGCTGGTGTCCAACGCCCCTGGTTTGCACAAGAAAAACACAACACTCTATGAACCTCGGGAACCTCCACGGGCCAGGGCACAGCTCCCCAATTGAGGATCGGCTGAAGGTTGCAGGGGCATTCGCCACAAACAGAACAGCAGACCACAAAACACGAACAAATTCATTGAGAGAAACAAATCTGACAAAACTGCATCCACATGAGCTGCAGTTTCCTACTAAATAAACAGGTGGAATTGCGTGGTGTGAATCGTCGCGAATATCAATCAGTTGTGGAGGGTCTCTCCGGGGCTCGGCAGCCGCTTTGAATTCGGATGGGGGACCAGGGGACCACACATCAAAACTGTGTGTTGTGCTGGGTTGTTAGCCGAATTCACAGTGAATGCGTCGCGCGTTTCGTGTGTTCGTCAAATTCATTCTCTCAATTGACAAGCGTTGTGTGTCTCAAGATTGTAAGCGACGCGATGCAACTCCAATTGGACTTGGTCAGGGACGCAACGCAAGGCACATTCGGTGTGAACCCGCCCTGCATGTGGTGGTGGGTGTCAGAATGCATCATTGTGGATGTCCATATGTGGGAACAGGAAAACATTCATCATGATAGTGTGTGAAGCTTCGACAAATTCGCCCCTGTGAACTTCTATTTGTTTCGTGAGTCCATGCAGCAAGCACAGCCACGCCATTGCGAGTATTTGCAAACTTGCAACAAGCCTCGCGAGTATCAAGAAGACACAAATGTAGACAACCTTGAGATACTGCTCTGCGTTTGGTAGAATCGTGTCCCCTTCCAGGAGGGAAAAAATCACACATCCACAGACAGACCCGACACTTCTGGCGTGTTTTGATTGGGTCTGAATTCTCATTCATTGACCCGTCGACCCGTGTTTGTGGAGATAAACTGACCCATTGTGCGGGAGAAGCCGTGAGTGTGAGCGCTGAAGAGGTCTTCGCCTGCCTCATCACATTCATCAGGCTTCCCAGATTGATTATTCTGTCGCGAGTTTCAGCACACGTTTCAGCACACTGGCCACGGAAACAATCTGGTGCAGAAGATCGTTTGCCTTGCAGGCGCCAGGATCAGGAGGTTCCTCTGGCGATTTGGTCGCGTCCTTGTCAGCTGTGCTGATATTTTCTGTGGTTCCATCTGCAATTGTTCAATCAAAATACAAGCACTTTGGAATCAAAATCTGAATGGACATGTTGTCCGTTTCAATTTGAACACACACGCCAAAAAGGGAAATATTCAATTCCCCAACAACAAACGGGCGCATCGGAGTCGCATTTCCTTCAACAGGAAAAGGTTCTGAGTTTCGCTTGATGCACGGTGACTGCTCCATCCCTGCCAGCTCGCTTGCGCAGAAGGCGCAGGTAAACTTGATAAATGGACGAGGTATTCTTGATGTCACGTCGTGATGTGTTGATATTGCCCAGAATTTCATTCCGTGTTCAAACACAATTGGAGAGAAACAGCTGAGTCCCAACAGAGACGGAGCTCGAGTTCGATCAGCAGCAGCACTCTGCCCACCATTGTCAAAAATCCATTTGCTTATTGGGCAAAAATGTCCGTTCACAGCACCAAGTTTGGAAATGCATTTTAATGGAATCACTTGAGAACAAAAACAGTACGTGTACATTCTGACAAAGAGAACAAACTGGAAACGGTACGGACCAACCAAACCAAAGAAACGAAGACTGTTAAACTTTCCCCGAATCGTCTCTGATCAATGTTTTCCCTTTGTACCTTTTGGCAGCTGAAGCAGTGAAGTAAATGGAAGTAACTCTGTTTCCTTTATTGGAGCCACGTTTGCAGACGGAGCCCATTCCTGTAATCAAATGAAGCAATGTGGGCAATGGAGTGCGCAGCGCAGCAATCCGAGATTGGGGATTGAGCGCTTCCATCAGACATCCTCCAAGGCTCACAGGAAGCTCGGGCCTTTCGCCTCAGTCTCTTGTTTTCCATGCTTGTTGATCAACATTGCCAGTGCATTGCTGATTTCGTGAAAACACATCAGAAACTGCACGAGGGTTCCTGGTTTTGGGGCCTTGGACCTGGTTTTGAAGGCTCAAATTTACGCCTCCGCCAATTCAACCAGAGGCTGTGCTTCAAACCAAATGTGTTCGTTTTACGCTGAGCTATTCAGCATCAACCAACAAGACCTCGATAGTCTGAGATCCACGTGACAGCAAAGCGAACAACAGAACAACCCAAGCATTCCCATTCGTTCATCAATATTTCAAGACTCTCCACATTAGACGTGGATGTTTGGGACGGAACACGGCACCGCTGTCACAGTGACTCCTAATCGATGGACATGTGGAGAAGAACCACTCCCCGTCCCCCAGTCACGCACTTTCCATGTCGCGACCAGAGGCTCTGTTTGCTCGGGAGGACATCATCTGTCTGAGGCTGGGCCCGCCGAGTCTCCTTCCGTTGCCAACCCAATGGATCACGATCTGCGGGAGTCGTGCTTTTGTCTGGAGTCGAGTAACCCTCGAGACTACAATGGTAAATTCTGTGTTGTGCTCTCAATGAAAATGGACGGTAAGATGCGATCTTTCACCAACCTTCATAAGACAAAGCTGCAAGCCATTCTAAAATTAGTCTTCTACGCAGGGGCCGAAGCAGATCCCTGGATTTAAGGCCCACATCTTTCAGGAAGAGTGACTGACTGCCTCGCTCAGCACAACGAGGCTGGCTAAAACGCACATGAGTGTCTGACCACCCAGGGTACGATCAATACGGGTGTGCATAACTCAATGGGAACTGACTCCTCTCGTATGTACAGCGTATGCAGCTGTTGCTATTCACACCAATAACACGGTGCTTGTTTGCAGGATGTGCTTTTTCAACTGAAAAGCATCAGGCAGGCCAAAGAGTCGCAAGTCATACCTAACCTTCTGGAACAGAACCTCAACCAAAGACAGATCTTTTCCAGGACACAAATCGCAGACTGGCAAAAATTTGTGCTCTGATACGCCAGTTCAGTCCTCAGCTAAACGCAGCAACGCCCGACGTTCCAGATCCAGGGACGTGCGTTGAACACGTGGAGTTTCTGTTTGCAGGCCGGACGCGGTCGCCCCGGTGATCGCACCGCGCGTCGCTAGGAAACGATGCAGGACGCGGCGAAGGCGAAGGCGGCGACGCGGGTCACGAAACGCACGCGCGTCAAGAACGAGCCGTCTGTGCCGCGCCACGTGCCCGCCGGGAAGCCGTCCGACGCCCAACTCGACAACGACAGCAAGTACGTCTGCAGCAAGCCGCTGACGCCCTCTGGTGTTGGATCTCAATGCGGCCTGTGTTGTGCGCCCGCATGTGACGCAGCCAGATTGATCCTTTTCACAGGCTGTGTGTCTGTATGCATGAACACAGACCTGTCTGCGTATCTGGATGCACACTGACGAAGACAAACAAGTACTTTATCCAGAATCAATCCAAGCGACCCTGAGGCAGAGTTCTCACAATGCCACAACGCAAGCAGACAAAACCTCATTTCTTTCAGGTACACATACGACACGGTGTTCTTCAAGTCGATTCGGAGCGCGAACAAGCGCGGCGGGGAGTTCACGGTGCACCCGGAGTGGGCGTCCGAGGTGCTGGCGCCCCCTGCCGTGGCGCGCCTCACCGCCGCCGAGCGCTACGCCACGTACCCGGGCCGCCGCTGCCGCAGCGCGCCCGGACGCCACCGCAACCCCATCACTTGGGAGTAAACATCATCAGGGTTCTTCATTCACATCTGGCAATCAAAGAAAGCTGAAACCTGAGAGGCTTTCCTTTTCAAACGCCACACTGTAACACGTCACGTGTGGGTCAGATGTTACGCAAATGTCGTGTTTTTTACGTGTAGTTTTTGTCACGTGAGAGAAAACTAAGCAGCCGTGATGTCTCTTCGATTTCTGTCATCCAGACACGAAAATTTACCTGTTTGGTGCTGGTTATTTCCACACGCACCCAACACCGACAACTCGTTGACGCTTGAAAAAACGAATATCAAATTTTGCGAATTTGCTCGGGAACATCTATCACTTCCCAGCACTGCACGCTGCGAAAAACAGGTCTGGATGTGTCATGCCTCTCTAGAAAGTTGGTGTCCACCAGGGGTGAATGGGTATCTCAGGTCTTGTAGCGGTTCTGCCTGTCGATAAATTACGAATTCTCTCCATTCAGTTTTCTTATCGCTTCTTCAGTGCCACTGTCCTTTTGCCTGCAGAGATACCCTTCCCGCCCCTGATTCATGGTCTGTCACAAATCAACCATTCACACGTCATTTTGGAAGTGAGGTGGCAGACATTCGGGCGCAGTTTTTTTCGACATCCGTGAACATCACAGTTCCTGAGTACTCCTGGACGCGGTTTTCCAGTTCGTCGACATTGTCACAGACACCAATAATGACTCGAATGGTTAATTTTTGACAGACCAATGAACGCTGGGTTACTAATGACCACTCATTTTCGTTCCAAGCAGGGCCAACCCTTACTACCAGTGCATCCACCCCACGACGCTGTCCTACCAGTGCGACGGGCCGGGCAACCCGGGCGAGCCGGGCAAGGCGCCGCAGACGCGCGGCCGCGCGCGCGACCGTCAGGACGCGCGCGACAAACGCCGCACCTACAACTTCGAGGGAACATTTTTCGGGTCTGTTGGAACCCCGAGAAAAAGGGACTTCGTCATCAATCCAGAATGGATGAGTGAGCAGCCGGTACTGAGACGCTCCAAAAGCGCTCCGCCACCCAGGAGCAGGAACCCCATCACGTGGCAATGACGTCACGTCATGTGGACGACCGCGTGACCACAAGGCGGTGCGCGTGCGCATTTGTGATACGCTACTCTCCACATCCAGAAAGCTGACGCGCTTCTTCGAGAAATGTCGCTAAATCTGCAGTGCTTTGACCACCGCATTCATCCCCATGACCAGAAGGAATAAAACAAGAGGCAGCAGTGATCATGCATCAGGGCGCGTGTGAACCACACTTCAACCAACAGACCACGAGTGTGCTACGTTTCAGTGCTGTCCAAAGCCGGTGGAATGTCCGAACAAGCTGACACACACGTCTTTTCATCTATTTCTGACATGAATGAACTGCTGTTGCCCTGATTTTAAGTTAATGCCAAACAAACAAGACGCTTCCACGCAAGCACGAACTAAAGTTTGCCAAAACAGTGAATACGAAATGAAATTCGGCGAGCTGGATACAGTGAAGCTCTGCGTGCTTGCTTGATACTGCATGGACACGTTCATGCGCTTTGTTCCAATGAGGTAAAACTTGCGGGCACCACTGCCCAAATGTAGCATAGTTTGCACTGCTTTGTGCCAGGGACTGCTTCACGCTTGAATTAGCTTTCAGTTCTGCTTCCAAGAAACGCAATCCTGCTAACGCAGAATCCTACTCGCGCAGATGACCCACAGTCCTGGTCAGTCCAGCAGTCACAAACCGCGCCAGTCAGAAGCCCAGAGCACATCCGGGCCACTTGGTTCTCACGTACTTCTGCTTTCGGTACTGCGGGCCAACAGTTTGGAATCGACACAGGTGCGTTTCACGAGCCTTTGCTTCATATCGAGTTGAGTACTGAACCAGTGCTCCCTCCGTTTCCCACCCAACGCAGCTTGAGAGGTCCACTTTCCCTGCTCCATGATATGTTGTTGTTCCCTCTTGTAAATCTCATCTTCAAACTCTGTGCTGACTGAATCCGCCGCCTCATCCCCCATTGTGCTCCACAGTCTGACCTATTTCTCAGTAGATGCGTCACGCGTGGCGCTGTGTCGCCCTCTAACGGGTGGGTCTGCAGACACGCAATCGTGACGCATCCAATGTGAAACCAACGCGTGCGTCATCGACAACGTTCGTATTCATGAGTGAAACCAAAGTTCCGTGACCGCACAATGTGCCCTTGGTTTGTATCAAAGATAAATAAAGACAACCAAACCTCGCCAACACGCGTTTCCTGTCAGATTTCCGAACAACAGACGCGAACACAACTGCGACAAGCCCAGGAATGAGAAACCCACATCAATCTACTTCCTTCCCGAAACAGAACCCGACAGCAGGAAACATGTTCGTTGCGACCCAAAGCTCAAAACTTTTTCAATTTTAATTGGACATTTATTGAGAACTCGGGATTCAAGACTGAGGGTCGCGCCCCAGGAAGCAATCACATGAAGTTGAATACTCAGTGAGCGCGTGCACTGCCTGCACTTGATTGTGTTCAAACCACGATTTCAATTTGCATTTCAAACTTAACCACCTGCGGTGATTTTTCTCTGGAGAGATATGTGTGTGGAATAACACAAAACCTCGCTCCATTTCTCTCTCAAGAACAAAGTTTGTAAAGTTTGCATTTCAGCTGAACGTTTGCCGTTCAGATAGCCATTCAGTGAATGTAAAATTTACACGAACGAAAAGGCTACGATTCTCAAATTGTGTAAAATTTCGATGTGTAAAAACGAGCAATGCAAGTAACACGGAGAACCAACAAAACACGATCAAACACGGTACTTGACACAGGCAAGAGCAACAAAATAATTTTCTGTCGTTGCCAGTGTGAAACACAAAATTGAAAAGATTCCACAGGATCACAAATTAATCAAACAAAAAAGGCCGTTCAATTTCACTGCATTACAAGTTCAGTCACTATTGCTTTTGTTCGAAGACTGGAGAGACAAATTATTTCAAACTTGCCTTTTGCAAGAGTCACAATCTGCGAACATTGTGCCAGGCGCGGCAACTTCGCAGATACGTTTCGACGACATGTCCGTCCTTCGGGACAACATTGAAAGTGAGCCTCACACCGGTCACGCTCGGACTGGATTTCAGTGGCAAATATCATCATTGTCCGCGCAACTCACTGGCTTTATGTATAGCTGATGTCGTCACGGTTGCGCTTTCTGCACAGAACGGCTCGAGATCATGTCCTGTCTCCAACGCTGCAACAAACCAAGAAGACGTTCACTCATTTTCCTTCCACCTGTGACATCGCACGAGAGACATTCACAAAGTGCAGTTCGCCCAAATGCCTTCGTTCTCGTGGAGACTGGTCAGGACAATATCCAAATCATTCGAATTGTTCACCCACAGAAGAGAATTTCCGTTGGCAACGAACACAAAATGCAGCTTGTATCAGCCACTCCTGACTTGTGGTCTTCAAGGTGCCGATTGGCATGTCGGTGATGAAAATCGCCAAAGCCACTGCTTTTCTTTTGTTGTTGCAAGATCTTTCACATGCACGAGCGTTTGACTCAAATGTTAGAAGTCACATGACATCACTCTGCCGCACCTCGTGAGATGTCGCCGCCGGAGGCTCGCGCCGCTCAGTGGCTCTTCACCTTCACGCCTCCCGTCAACTTCCGGAACGTCGTGTAGATGGCGCTGAAGTTCTGCATACAAAACACAACAATTTATTTACGCGTGCTGGATGTTTTGAGACTTCGTAATGACGATGACAGACATTTCCTATCCAAGGCGATAAATTTCAACGATCTGAAAACACTTTCCACCCCCGCCCTTTTCACGACGGATCCATCCCTCAGTGAGACTCGTCAAGTTCAAATCACTAACCACGAATCTCAACAGTCTTCAACTTGACAATGTAAAGCGCCCGGATGCCGGACTCACCAGCGTGACGAAGTAGAGCGCTCCGAGATAGGCGGCGATACCGAGCGCGAGGAAGAGATCGAAGATCGCCGGCTTCACGCTGCAACGACAACGCGCACCTTTGTCAAACATGCGTGGAACACGTGAGTGCCAGGGCTTTCAAACATGCTCACAAGTTTTCAATTCGTGGCTCAAGATTCTTCTCGTCCAGAAAATTAGATTGTTCATCAGCCCGCACAAAGTTTCACAAACCATACAAGAACTTCCCACAACTCTGACACATCGGCTTCAAACATGCGTCGCTATTCCCGCCATTTACACGCACCTGTAAGCGTTCATGGCGTACTGCGCTCCGTCATAGAAGACGAACTCCGGGTCGACCTTGTCGGCCTTGACGCTCAGTTTGCGCACGTCCTTGAGGTAGCGGCTCATGGTCTGCTCGAGGGCGCTCACGACGCCGCCGTCGCGCGTCAGTAGCTGCGCCGCCCGCGCCGTCCCCGTCAGGTAGTCGAGCCACGCCGCCAGCAGCCCCGCCTCCACCTTCTGCGGCGGTACGAGATGGAAACAGTGACGTGGAAAATCGCAGAGTCGCATTATTTTTGCAACTGCATCTTCTGGACACACATCATTCATAGAACCCGAAAAGAGACAACTTTGCATCTTCCTGGTGAGATATCGAAACTGCACACATCCATACCCATGAGAACACACAAACACACAATAGACACAAGTGCGAGTGCGAACACTCCTGTCTTCATCACTGGTGTACACACACACACGCACACACACAGACTTTCCACCCACCCCATTCCCTCACTCACCAGTCCCTCGGTGAAGATCTCGTGCTTGGCGTCGGGCGACAGATTGAACACATGTCGGGCGAGCGACTCCGCGATCACCTTCACGTTCCGCACCAGAACCGTCGTGTTCACCGCGTCCCTGCGAGCAACGCGCTCACACATCACACACAGTGCCACATCAAGAAGTGGAGAATCTGTGTCTTACGTGTGAAATGCGTGGTTGTATTCGTGCGTCAAATTCAAAGCAGACAAGATGCGAGAGCGGTCTCACTTCTGCCTTTCAAATACAGTCAAGACAGATGCACCATTGAGTCTCAAGACCAAGTGTCGACGTGTGACGCCAAGAAAAGGGGCTCTCGCATCGGGCTGACGACATTTCTTACGTCGATGCAGCACGAGTCCCGAAAAGGGCCGACGATTCATTCATGTGACAAACACGAACCCCAATGCAGCACCACTGCAACTCCTCACCTCGTGTCGAGGATGCTGTGTCTGACTAGAGGTTTGTGCGAGTCGAAGTGTGAGAGTGTGAATGCGGGGAGGCGGCGAATGGAGAAGCGCTCGTGCTCCCAGGCGAGCACGTCGTCCGCTAGGTTGATCTTCTTGTGCACCATGCTGAAGCGCAGCGCCGGGTCCGCAGCCGCCGACACGCGCTCCAGGTTCTGTAAACACGCGCAGACAGTTCAAGACCCTGGAACATTGAGCAATGCGTTGCTTTCTCTTGTACACGTGATGTGAGCAGGGTCGACGTCGCGCACACGGCTTTGTGTGATACAAATCTTGCGGACTAGCTGACCAACAAACTCGCAAATGGATGAGGTTCAACAACAGCTTGATGGTTCATGTCAAACCCCAGATGTTGCACAACTGCTGCCGCTCTCACCAACCCCAACCTTCAGAAAAGCGTCACGAAAAAACACAATCCGGATTTCTGTTAACGCCTTCACCCAACACAACCCAAAGCTTGGCTGGGACAGAGCGTTTGCGTGAGCTTCGCACCTTGAGGAGTCGATCCCCGGCGGACCCCTCTTTGGGCGGTTTGGACACGTGCAGGTGGAGTTCGTCTGTAGCGCCCAGTCCGTCCAGACACAACACGTACGACACCTCCGACAAGAGACTGCTCTCTGCAAAATGGATTCAGCTTTGTCAGTCAATTTGCAGTCAAACACAACTTCATGACATGTTCGCAGGTGGCCTCTTTGCTTTCTTTACTCCACATATTTCGTTTCTTTACACGATCGACCTGTTCTTGTGATGGTGACGTGAATGTTGGAAGTTTGAACCAGAACCACAACACCTACGTCCGCAACCCCCCCCCCCAGTCAGTCAGTCACACACACACACACACACACACACACACACACTCTGACCTGTGGTGTCGAGCTGGTCCTCGATCCAGCGCTTGGTGCCCTGGTAGTTGAACTTGCCGCCGGCGGACAGGAGGAAGAGCAGGTTGAACTTGGCGTGGGAGCGCGACGTCATGTACAGTTTGGAGAAGAGACGCGCGATCTCGAGCAGCGCCACGACGCCGCTGCCGTTACTGTCGCCGCCGAACGACAAACTCTGTGGGTAGCAACGAACAAGGGCAAATAAGGTCATTGTGCGTTATTCACACGCAACACGTGCGATCACTTGTTGTCTGTTGCTTGCATCTTGAAGCGATGAGCTGACCTGAGATCCGTTTTCTCAACCCAGCAGACAATTGGGCACTACCTTTCACGGAATACTGAAAGGTCTCTCAATATGAAACGGAGTGAGCCTCACTCACCGGAGCGATTCCGAACGCGTCGTAGTGCGCGACGATAGCGATGGTCGGCAGCTGCTCCTCGATCCCCTGACCCGTCAACTTGCCCTGAAAACGAGGCATAACTGTTGTATCCAGCGTGACAGCTCGCTTTGGCTGTGCTTCAACTCGCTTGAGTCACAGACGTGGTAATTTTACCAAGGAACCGTTCTCGACGAAACAGCAATGTTAGAACTTATTTTGCCTTGCGACTGGCGTTTGTGTGGTGTTACTGGGATCGCTACCTGTATGTTGTAGAGCTGGAAGTCGGACAGCGCCTTCGCCTGCGCCCCCGACACGACGATCTGGAAGCCGCTCGCCCACGCGGAACTCAACATGGCTGCAACAGTGACAAGTCGCCTTCAGAGTTTTGTCAGTGAAATAGATGGTTCAAATGCCTGTCACCCATGGGTGGTCAAAATATGGTTTCCCTGCGCTCTAAGTACATTCGCTTCCATTCTCGAGGCTTCATCCCACTCTTACCTTGACCACAACTCCCATCTGCCACATCTTGGAGAACTTCAGTCTCTGCAGTGTCGTGCGCAACAGACAGCCTAATTTGTCCAACGGACAATAGTGAAACAAGCGCATTCGCTCAGCTCCCTGGTGCTCACCCTCTGCGGCGGACGCGGCGAGGTCGGTGTTGGCCGAGGACGCCACGTCGTCGTACATGCGCAGCAGCTCGGGCGTCTCCGGCGTGAAGTAGACCGGAACCTGCGTCTCCTCCTGCAGCATCTCCTGCTCCAGCTCCTGCAGCTGCTGCAGACGCGAAAATGGCAGGGTGCGTGTGAAACAAACTTTTCCCAGCAGAGAAAAGAAATGCCAACGCTTAGCAGAGACCAACGGCGTATTCTCGTTTCTTTCTTATCAATGTGGACCCCAACGTTCATGGTGGTTTGCACAAGTGGGAGGTTTCGTGCTGAACAAATTCTGTGTGTGTGTGTGTGTGTGTGTGTGTGTGTGGGGTGTGTGTGTGTGGTGTGTGTGTGTGTAACGAACCAAGAATGAAGAGTCTTGCGTGTCTGTTATGGTGCAAATACCCATTTCGAGGGACGCACCTCTTTCTGCTCGGGCGGCAGCCCCGCCAGGTCCGCGGGCAGCAGGACGAGCAGCCCGCCGGCGCTCTGCGTCACCAGGTCCCGGTACTTCTCGATCGTCAGTTCGCGCAGTTTGGCGAGGACGCAGCGCCGCGTGACGACCTTGGAGTCGAGGGAGCGCGCCTCCACGTTTACGAGCGCGTTCCTGCTGCCTGTAACATACACGGGGGCTTCGAGTGGAATCGCAGTCCATGCAGACAATGGGATAATGCACGGGAAAACCAGGTGAGTTTCATCATGTGCGGATTATCCAACGCAGCAAACAGCAGCCCCGCCCATCTGTCTGATCATCTCGATCTGGGGAGTCGTTAAATTTTCCACACATGGCAACTTGGGTTGCAATGGAGTGACGCATTTTGGCCAACCTGGACCCATAGAGCATTCTGCCAGCGTCCTTCAGACCGATTCGCTGTGAACTGGGTTCCGTGAGTCAAGCGGAACCTAAATTGCGTTGTTGCTTGGCTCGCAAATTGGTGTCCAGTCTTCAAGGGCATCAGAACGCAGCAAAATCAAATCCACCAAAAACTAATTTCACAGAATCTAGATTTACGCGCGTGATATATAGTGATGCATGGGCAGCGCAGCACCCACCATAGCTGGATCCCTGCAGATCGTAATGTTGCATCCTGAACACTGAGAATTCCTGAGCAGCCGACGCTGGAGCCGGCGAAATCAGAATCAAAATCGGCACGAAGAAGATTAACGAGAGGGGGAAACTGCTGCGGAACATTTCCACAACCTCCCCCGCTTCTTCAAACCACATCTTGGAAGCCAAATTTGTCCTCCAGTTGACAAATATTGACAGATTTCTCTATGCACAAAAAGACCAATGCCGTCTAGTAGGCGATAATAGAGTGACCTTTAATCGGGACACGAGACAGAACTGGTGGTGTCATCTGGTGGCAAGTTTTCCTTCCCGCCAGCTTTGCGTGGTTGTAAGTTCTGTCAATCGGAGGCTTCAGATTTGTGGCGCTTCAGATCAAAATGAGGCATTCAGTGGATCAAGTGGTTTTCGCAGACCCAGGAAAGAGTTCAGGAGCCAATACTTGTGGGCGGGTAAACCATTTGCGAAATTTCGTGCACTGTTGTGCCTGTGCTCTCGGGCTGTCCTGAACAAAGCCAAAAACATGTTCAAGCCTCATTTCGGAGCAGGTGGCACAATCTTCTGACTCTCAAAAACACAGCTGCGCCGCCTCACTCGTGTTTTGGCTTCATAATTCAAAGTTCCAGTGGGTCCATGGACCAGGGTTCCCCTGGGCTTCACCATGTTCTGAAACCGCGTAGAAAAGGGATTTGTGGTTCATGCACCACAAAAACAATCGCTGGAAAAGCGTCGTGTTGGATTGTGTTGACACTCTCCGAGGGCTTCCTGTAATTTCAAAGCAACTTTTCTTGAATCGGGGATCAAAGATGCGAAGACCATATTTCTGATGGAGAAACTTTTGACCGGGCCCAAATGAGATTTTTGCGCAATGCACAGAGCAACGTAGACAAAAGGGCGCGGTGGAGCCTGTGAGCCTGTGACCCTCACCGTGGTTGCTTCAGTCGGTAGGATAGGGATTGACACAAACGGACACCAAACCTGCATACTGTGACTGATCACACAAAATGCGTGTGTGTTTTTGGGGGGCAGTCCTGAAGAGCAGGCTGGTGAACCGAGAACAGTCTGAACTTTGGGGAAAATTTTTGTTGCAGAGCGACCAGGCTTTTGAAAATTTGGAGAACAAAGCGAAAGTTGTGCAGAAACCAACTGGTGCCTTTCGCAATTGACACAAATTTATGTAGGCAGTGTTGTGAAAGGCTCGTTGCTTTCTCAGTCTAAACTTGAAAACGGGACATGACCAAGGGATTTTCTTTTCCATCGACGTAATGGTATTTGAAACTGTAACCCATGGATTATCTTACAAAACACATTACGAAAGAAATTCCAGCAGCCTTTGGAAGTCTTGAAATCAATTTGTACGCTTCAGATGTGTTTGTCAGTGGGTTCGGTTCAGACCGTGGTCTTCATACCGTGCACACACGTGCGCGTGGTTTCGAAAGGATCAGATTTCAGACGACAAAATCGCGTTCGTTATGCATCAATATGAAGTTTTTACAAGTTTTTCAACGCGGATTTTGGTTTTAATTTCCAGGCCACGTCTGAGGCCGGGCCCTTTTTTCACGCATTGTTGGACACTGCCAGTTCGTGGTGCCAAGGTTTCACAACCTGCCACTCATCTTACCCGACAATCACGAGATCCCGCGCAACTCTTCCAAAACTGACTCAGGCAACGAAAACATTTGACATATTGATCTTCTTCATTTTTCAAAAGAACGCAAAAGGTGAGGCTGCAGCAGTGCCACAACATCGTTGCATGACTTGCTGTCCGGTGAACTGAGACGATCTTCGCAATAAACTTGACTTTGGACGGAGGAGGAAGAATCGCGCACTTTACGTCGCCGCGGGGATTTGGCCACCGGACGAGCAAGCGCCACTGAGGAAGTCTCGGATTGTTTAGTCGCCTTTTGTTTGCTCACCCACCGAATTCATGTCAAACTATTTTTTCCACACGGCATAATGCACGAAGTGGGAGAGCTTATTAACTTAGGATGATTAAAAAGTAAACATGGGTGTTAAATAAAAGTACGATGCACTTGAGGCCAGCGCTGTGGATCTACAATGGAGGCATTGTTGGGACGCGATGCTTTCCCCCTCTCGACGGTGTGAAGTCACACTCGGCGCGCCGACACCCACCACGAAGGGATAAGCATCTTACGCAACAACGGGTAAGTTGTCTGCAACTGTTGCTTCGCAAGTGCCAAAAAAATATGTTTCTTTCCAAAATTTTCACATTTGCTGAGAAAGGCGAGAAAAATTTGGTTTGGATTTGCGCCGTTGCATGAATTTGGTTTGAGCCTTGCGTGGTTCCTCGACACCTTGAATGTACTTCTGAGGCAGTTGCGGCGGCTGTTCTTTCAACAGCAAGATTCCCAAGGGTCAGGGTCGTGGTTGGGGTCAGAACAGGTGACACCCTCGATCTGTCTTGACACATTCAGGAATTCCTATTTTGGCCAGAAAGGGAAGCATTGGTTTGTCCGGGAAGAACCAAATCAGCGTGCGGCCAGAACCCCTGTATGCAGAGGATTTCTTTTCACCGTTGTGTGAAGCACCACTAACGTGTAGAAATACGTTGTTTCAAAATGACTCAGAATGACCACAGGAATACGTTGATTTGGCTCGCACCGATTTGGCTCATTTGAGCCCAAATCACGCGACCCACCTCAAATCACCTAAAAATCATGAAGGCATCCATCCCTGCTTTGAATTCACTGCTGATGGAGTGAGCAGATTCCTTGACGCATCGTGGGCATGCCATTATCTTGGGCTTTGTTCCACCAAAAGTAATTCCCCAAAGTCTGACAAACTTGTGTCAGCTTTCCCAATATTTCGAAGCTCACGCCTGGTGCTGCTGGGGCTCGAACACATCCTGAACACAGGCGCTCAATTTTGCCCTTTGCGGGGAAGCACTTGGGACAATTGAATCTGTGTCGTCGAAAGAAAAAGACAAGTTCCTGGATTTTTGTGTACTGTGCAAACATGTGCGTAGGTGGTGGAACATGGAACATTTGGTTCCAGGGCAAGAAACAAATTGACTTGAACATTGATTTTATTGACGGATTGGTACTCGAACTTGTACTTGAATGGTACGTGTGCGTGTCGGCAATCGTCACCAATGCGTGCGAACTGCGCAAGAGCTTTGTTTGAGTCGTGCATCCCTGCTTCGGACCAGCTGGTGTTTCGTGAACATCGGACAGCTTCAGAGATCGGAATTTTTTGATTGTCAAAACTGTGGAAAATAACTTAACGTGAGACAATCTGAGAGAGTCTGAAGTCGCTTCTTTCACGGATACAAGAGGCTTTGAAATTTCAGGAAACAAATCGAAAAATCTTTCACAGTTGAAATCACCAACAGACGAAGCGCAAGTCTGTTATTGTTCTGAGCTTCTCTTCAATGTGCGTGTGTGTCAGGTATGCGTGCGTGATGAGGTGAGGCATGTGTGTCGTGCTTGCATCAATCACCGTGGAAGTAATTTGTCAAAAATCAACAAACAAAACGGCAGATTTCTGTTCTCTGTTGGAAGTGTTCCTTCTCAGGTTATACAAAGAGAATATCGTGACACGTCACCTGAAAAGAGGAAGGGTTGACACTGAAGGTTGTTGACAGGTTCAGACATGCAAACCAAAAAGCTGGTTTTCCCGGTACCAAATCACATCAGTTCAATCTCTAAATTTCCTCTGCGAGTGCTGTTGCTTGGCATCATTGTGTTGTCATTGAGAGACGATCCTGCGAAGGCGCGACTTTTCAGTTTGCTCCAGCATGCGCGTGCGAGAAAAAAAGTTGTCGCGAAACCGGAGATTATTTGCTTTATCTTCAGGAATTCCATTGACAGCGAAATCGCATCGCATCACCACAAACGGACGGTTGACGGATCTTGATCCTTGTTACCCGTGACTTCCTGATATCACCATGTGGAACCGAGCGACCTTGTTGTTGCTGTTGCTGCTGCACTGCTGGCTCCCCCTGCTGGTGGTGGCGTACCCGTATGGCGGTCCGGCGGAGGCGTGTCGGACGATGATGCCGAGCCACGGCGCAGCTGCACAGACTGGGACTTCTCCCTTCACGGTGGAGGTCATGGACTCCGTCACATCGTACAGACCCAACAGACCCATCAGAGGTGAGTGTTCAGCACCCAGGGGGGAATTGTCACCTCTGGCAACGCGGATCTTGCACTTTGGTGGAATTGTGGTGACGACAAAAAGGGGAGATCATATTCAGCTCAGAAACCGTAACTCTTCCAGAGTGCAGTTGGTCAAGTTGTCGATTGTAAACACACGGAGTGGAGCAGAACTTTGTTGTACGGCTGCAGTTTTGTTCTCCGGCAACAAAATCGTGGAAACCACAGCTGGTCTCAGGATCAACCGTCGCTTCACCTTGACATGTGCCACAAAAAAACGCGCACGCCCGCATCAGACTCGCACACACACACGATCGCACGCACACACATGACACACACACGGATTTCCCCAAACGCACACCACGACACAAAGAGGAAGAAAATGGTGACAAGTGTCTGTTGTTAGTTAATTTGCCACAGATAAACACATGTCAGACTGTGTCACTTATTGGTGCCATTGGACACACAACCACGGGCGTCAAGTGTCAGTTCCGTAAAGGCCTCCATAGAAAGAATGGCTGCAGTCCAAAAAGGTCACTAAAAATGTCTCGCGTTGTGAGCACCAAAGGAGTTGCTCTTCTGCAAAAAGACACGCAAATGTTTCCTCAGGTTGACTGAATGTCATTTCGAATATCGCTGGATCCGTCTGTTTCAGTCAAAAAAGATGTGATGCAGCTGTCCATGCAGTGCGTTGACCGACAATGTCTGTCAGACAAGACCGACTTGAGTTGTGGCAGAATAACACAGGCCTGCAGCTGGAGCAGCGAGACCCAGGGTTGGATTCCCTCTGACCCTCGGATGTTTGAATTTTGCGTCATTGACCATTGTCCTACCGCTTGAGTGGTTGGGCCCAGTCTCAGTGAAGTCTTGGGTCAGGTTGTGCAAATTGTTTGAACACACAGCACTTTTGAAGTTTGGCGTTTCGTTTCTGCCACAGTTCGGATCAAGTCGTCGGGCGGGGAGACGTACCGCGGGATCTTCATGCAGGCGCGGCTCTCGAGCGACGGCACGACGCGCGTCGGGTACTGGTTCAACCCGCCGCTCGGAACCATGGTCAGTCGCGTCCAGCTCCATCTGGTGGGGACTCGGAAGGGGGAGGGGTCGAAGGAAAAAAAAAGCCCTTCGAGGCCCGAGAAGGGTTCTGTTCTGCAGAGTGAAATGTTTTGCGTGTGCAGTCGTGGTCTTCGCCTCTAGATCCCCATGACATCAACCTAAGTTGGCTTGTTCCGCCACCGTGGTGAAAGTCTCTTCCAACGACACAGAAATCTAAGAGCACAGTGTTTGATGAACCAGCCTGACTGTTCATTTGAATTTTGGGAAACGGTGAAAAAGAGGAAGGGAAAGGCAATCCAATTTGATCAATGTACATGCAGAAAAAAGCAATGAAAGAGGGAACCAAAGAAACAAGATTCTCCAAACGTGCCGCAGAGTGCTAAAACTCACTATTCTGCTTCTGTTGCAGGCGGTACCGTGCAGCAGCCCCAATGACGTCATGACGCACTTCAACAACGCCAACAAGGGTTCCAACATCGTCTACACCTGGGTCCCTCCCGCCATGAACGTCGGCGAAGTCACATTCTAGTGAGTTTTTCCGTCCTTTCCACAAGACTCATGGACCGAGCTGTTTCCACGTGAACAATTCAGTGACAGGGTGGAGACAGTGGAGACGCGAATCCAGGATCTGTCTTTTCTGGCCGCTGAGATGCGAGACACGCCAAAGGCCACAGTGTTGGATCTGAGATGTCAATTGTCGTCTCTTTTTTGTGCAGCGCGACGATCGTGCAGACCAAGGCTGTTTTCTGGGTGAAGTTGGCGTCCGAGTCGATCCGACCCTTCACTCCCCCATCTCAAGGTGAGAAAGTTGTGATGTTTCAAAGCGGTGCCGGGTGGGGGGGGGCGAACTGAGATGAAACGGTGGTTTCCATATTTGCATATGCAAGCACGCCATAAAATGCTGCTGTGCAAGAAGAGTTGAGATAGATCTACCGTTCTTTCCTTTGCTCTTTCTTTCATCTGATTCTGAATGTACGAAATTGCTGCACTGCAGTCTCAGGTTGAAACATATATCTGTAAGTTTTTTTGGCTGTCAATTCTTTGCGTCAGTGAAACTCTGATTCCAGTTCACGAGACTGTGGCAGGAATTGTTCTGAATCATTTCAGTGGGATTTTCAATCTCACAACTGTTTTGTTTGATGGGTCTCATTTTTTTCACACAAGAACACACTTTGCCCCAGATCCATTGCCTTTGCATGCATGTTGAGGAACATACAAACATCATGCACACCTCATTTTTGCGTTTGCGAAGAAGATTGACGTTCATGAATGTCAGGACAGAAGTGCTAATGTGATGGGAAAAACTCCATGTGTATTTGTTCGCAAAAGTTGTGCTCTTCAGTGACTAAACCACTACACTGTGTGCAATTTCCCCTTTTGTTGATCTTTGCACCAAACAAGGCAACTTTTTGGTTGCGCTTTCCCAGTTGTCGCACGAAAATTGACGCGTTGAGCTTCAGGTAAATTCAAAAATTTCACAGTTCTTCACTCTTTTGGAAAAGTTGACAAGGAATAGCCATGTCTTCAAACTGTCAAAATAGACAATGTTGTTTGGGAGGCATGAGCGTTGGTGTGAGACAATTCCTATCTCACGTTGAAAACGTGGTTTTTGTGGTGCGGAGCTCTGAGAAAGTCCGGGTGACGTTCGTTTTTGTCGCGCCGAGTGTGACTGCGATGAATCGTGGGACCAGCATCCGCCCACTTCAGACCGTGTCGCTCTGTGTTGTGTGAACACTGTGAAAGCGACTCCAAATATTAACATGGGGAAAAACAAAGTGTCACAATTGTTGACGTTTCAGACAATTGACATGTCCACTGTATAAAGATTTTGGTGAATGCGTTTTGGTCATGCAACTCAACTGTTGTCTTACAGATACGACCCGTGTCTCTCCTACGAAAACAGTTTTCTTGTTGGCAATTTTTGTGCCCACCACAATGGCTCTGCGCATGTATCTCGTCTGACCTTATGTTTCATCTTCAGAACAGTTCCAAAGGGAAATGAACGCGCGGTACCAGCGCAGGTTTTGTATGAATGAACGCAATCCACCATGCTCGTTTCAGCGGAGTGCGAGGAGGGCGAGCGGTGGAACGGACTCAGCTGCGTCAAGTGTCCCGCGGGATCCTACCAGCCCCTCACGGGCCAGGTGAGTGCAGAATCCTGGAGGGTCCTACCAGTCACTCACGGGTCAGGTGAGTCAAGAATCCTGGAGGGTCCTACCAACCACTCACCAGCCAGGCGAGTCAAGTGTTCTGAGGGGTCCTATTCCAGCCCATCGCCACCGACGTGAGTCAAAGGCTGTGAAACCCTGTGGGGTCCTATCAGCCTCTCACTGGCCAGGTTGGTCCAGTGTCCCTTGGGGTCCTCCCAGTCCCGCATGGCCAGTTGGGTCAAATGTTCCTTGGGGTCCCGGAGGCCCACCCAGGTTCCGGGTGCCATCAGTGCCTCACTGCCCAGGTGAGTCAAGTTTCGCGCCGGTCCTACCAGCCCCAGGTTCGCTCACACCGTGGAATTTCCTGATGTATCTGTGTCAGCAAGGGCGCGGTCATGATTTGATCGAGGGTGCTGGCTTGGGTGCCCAGAGGTGCTGTAGAAACTGCCCTTCCTGCTCCAACAAGTGGACGTCATGTGACCAATTGCAGACGGACTGTTTACCCTGCCCAGCCGGGACCTACCAGAACTTCGAGGGGTCCAAGACGTGTTTCGAGTGTCTGATGGGCACAGCGTCCATCACGGAGGGCGCGACGTCGTCCGCCGTGTGCCAGCCGTGCCCGGCCGGGACGTACGGAGACCGCGCCGGCATGGTGCAGTGCGCCGAGTGCAACAGAGGATTCTACCAGAGCGGCACCGGTACGTGAGACTCGGGCGGGGGGGGGGGTGACCGGGTGAATTTTCCTCTGTGGATGCAGTGTCCAGTTGCCAGAAAGTGGCTCAGCAGACAACCTAATGTCAAGAATGACCCTGTTTGGCTGGTCATCAGTGGCTGTGCTTTTGACATTTGGTTGTCTGAGCACATTGATGAGCACATTGACGGAGACTGGACGACTCTGCAGAGAGAGCACAGAAAACCACATTGCTTTTTCCGCAACAGAGGTTCATCTTCCCTTCAGGTCAGTCGGAGTGTATCCCGTGCGGCAAGGGCACGTACCAGACACAGACGGGCGGGGAGGACTGCGTCGACTGCCCGGCGGGTCAGTACCAGGGCGCGGAGGGCGCGACGGCGTGTCTGCAGTGCGACCCCGGCGAGTACAGCGCGACGGCCGGCGCCGCGGCGTGCACCCGCTGCCCGCAGGGCACCGCCGCCAACGGGCAGGGCGCCGTCGCCTGCAACCCGTGCACCGCCGGGAACTACCAGGACGCCGAGGGAGCCACCGACTGCAAGGTGAGGGAAGAAAACTTGCCGTTGCTTGTTGGCCCTTTTAACTCAAGCCTAACGACTGGGAAAAAGGAAACATACCAGAAAGGATAGATCTAATGCAACACATGTTGAAGGGTGAGATCAACCAGCCACAGATTTGGTTTGCAATTTGGAAACAACCAAGTGTAATGATCACGCTCGAGTCAACAGAACACCACAAAACTCCTGTTTTACAGCAGCTATTGTAGCAGTTTTTAGGTGATTTGAACCTTGAAGCATACATTATGTATAATGTATGGTGGTGAGAATCACCTATAGGCATCAAAAGGCTAAATCTGTGAACGCGAGTTTGAAAGTGTTGTATTTGTTTGATTTTGGTCATGTTTGGTTTTTTCATTCACTTTTGGGCTGTAGTTGATGCATGAAGTGTCAAAAGAACAAATTTTTGCTTTTACGTATTTTTATGGGCAA
>JAAUXT010134909.1_pt1 | contig 33996 bp, 34 predicted proteins | sample 7278171 | NCBI WGS metagenome assembly JAAUXT01 (sample SAMN14350112, study PRJNA611818) | marine sediment metagenome | isolation source: surface marine sediment (1.8m) | place: French Polynesia: Moorea | collected 2018-08
AACCAGGACAACCTTTAGCATTTCTATTGTAATTTCATATGTCATTTTTTCCTCATCAGAGCAGAAGAAAAAAATGATACCATATGCAACTTGTAGAGTACCCCTAAGGGTGTCTACACCCACTGTGATTCCAGTCTGTGATCACTGGAACAGGAGTAAAATGGAAGTTTTGTCCCCCCAAGACGGACGGACTCGGATACAGGGGCAAACCAATATCAGCTCCGCTACCGCGGCTGATAATCAATGGACTTTGCATGATGTTTCTGCGAGCTGAACAGCATCTAGATGGGATGATTGGGGAGACTTCAATGTAAAGCAAATTCACTGCAAACATGCCGAAAGTGATGGAGACGAACCACAAAACAAACAGGAAAGTTCAGCTGTGGTTTCAAAACAACAAAAAATTGTCCAACCTGCATTTCACTGTTGATCTTCATTTTTGTTTGAAGGGCGTCCAGACGCACATTTGCCCGAAACATTAAACGCAAAACTAAGGCCTTGGATGACTGAAGTTGTCATTTTCCCCCATAACTCAGCTGACCCCGTAGATCCACCGTTTGTAGAAACCGCACTTCCATTGGACCAAAATGAATCCAATTGAGGTTGAGAGCTTTTGCGTGTACGTGTGTCTGTCTGGATTGCAACTGACGCTGCGCACACCACCGCGCAGAGTGTCGTTTGTCACCCAGAGTTGCGAGAGAAGAGACGAGAAAGTGACCGCGGTGCTCGGTCGTGGTCAAAACAATCTTCATGTTTTTGTAGAGTCTCACCTCAAAAAGAACCTGTAATGCTCAGAAAGACGCAAACACGTCCGTGTGGTCTGGTCTGGCAAGTCTTTTGACACCAACAATGTTACAGAGACACAAGGACACAAGCTTTCTTCCAAGAAACACCAAGAAAAGCCACGCTTTGTGGTGTGTGGTGTGGTGTGGTGGTGGTGGTGGTGGTGGTGGTGGTGGTGTGTGTGTGTGTGTGTGTGTATGTATGTGTGTGTGCATGCGTGTGTCTGTCAGTCAGTCAGTCTGTCAAGACACAATGTTTCACAGAACTTCAGCCAAAAGTGCGATTTCCAGGCGACGAGGCTCAACGTGCACAGAACAGCTCAGTCAGTTCATCGGACGGATATCGCGGTTCATGGGGAATTCGTTACCTCCTCCACTTCACCCGAGTCGAGCGCGATGTGAGCATCGCCCTGCCCGTCGCGCACTCGCGGTGTTTAGATCACTGAACAAACATTTCCAGATTTCGTGAATTGCGCGCAAGTATCAAAGCACGCGCAGACTTGGGCAATCTTTCACACCTCGATTATTGCATGTTTATGGGGTAATAATTGCCCCGCGAACCAAAGGGTGGGATTTTTTCCAGACTCGAGATGGTCTTGCTATGAAGCCCCGTTCTCTGCATGAAATGCAACATTCTCAACGCACCATGCCACACGCAAACGGAGGTCCACAGGCAAAACGCCCCCCCCCCCTCCCGCGCGAAAATTGACACATTTTGCGACGGCGCTGTCCTTGTGCTGATTGATAAGCCAACGGCGGTGGCCACTCAGCAGAATCAGCTGTTTCCGAAGCGCACGCATTCAAACACTCGCAGCTCAAGTGCACGCAACACACGTAACACGTGCAAATCGTTGCGGTTCCCCTTGCATAATTTTCCCCCAAGCGCAACGCCGAAGGTGGGCAACAAATCTATCCGACCTGCCACAAACCAGCGAGGAGAAACCCCACTGTTTTTCGTTCACTTCATCCGTCAAGCACAGCGCTCCGGAGTCAAGTCGGTATCTGGGCTGAAGACAGGAAACATCACCGGACGTATCGCACCAGCCACGCTCGCCTCCTTCTTTGCCACACTCTTGACGGACGCTGATTTTCACCTGGGGGGTATTGGACTTCTTCTTGACGTATCACACCTTTCCATTTCGTTTTCTCCTCACTGGAAGAGCGCTGGAAAGCCCAAAAATTTTGCTTCATGTTGGGAAAACATGACTCGCTGTCTCACCGTATCTACCCATGTGCAAGACGCACCTTTTTGTCCTAAAATTGAGCACCAGGGTGCGTCTTATACATAGGTATGAAATTACTTCATTTACTAGAAAATCAAAGCAAAAGTTCGGGTGTGTCTTATACTTGGGTGCGACTTGTACACGGGTGAACACGGTACTTCTCTTTTTTGGGGAACAAGACTTTTTGGCCTCCAATGCAACTTTGCGCGTGGATCCCTCGCACCCTCGGCGGCGGCTGTGGCTCGCGATCCCGGAGTAAGTTAACCTGGTGCACGGAAAGGCTGTTTCCGACCGATAACCCAGCTTCATGGTCCGCTTAGTATCTGTGCGCGCGCGGAAGGGGCGCAATCAAACATCTTCGCGCTCATATCCAGAACCGAGTGCGAGCATGATGGATGTTTAGTCCAGTTAGATCGACACTGACTCCTCCATACGAGGCCAGAAACAGCGCAACGCTTGCTGCTTCTTGGAGAAAGAAAGGAAGATTCAACCAGCTGACTGGTAAGTCATAAACTTTTTTACGAATTTGCTTGGAGGAGTGAAACGGCGAACTTGGCTTTGCCCTCACAATCTGGATCTCTTTGCGCTTCATCTTTGAACACCGCGAAGGCCTGACATCGATGAGTTTTGACGGGACCCGCCCAGGTGCAAAACGCAAAACGGCGTCCTTCAACTTGTGCGGCTGCAGGTGGGAGGGGGGACTCTTGTCCCATACGACATCAGTTTCTTTCTTCAAACCAGACCCCCATCTGTGGGTAGATCGCCTCTGGTTGACCGGATGTTCCGGCCTGGGGCATCAGGTTGTACGATAAGAAGGAACGGCAGCCCCTGTCTGTACATCAGGGCCCTGAGTGGTTGTTTTGGCTGTAGATAGGGAGTGTTTGTATTGATTACGTGCTCTTCTGCAATTTCTGCAGGAGTCTACGGTTTCGTGATGCAAGATACCTGCTTAATTGATACATGATGGATGCACGTCGTTTTGTGGTTGCAGTGTATGTGTGTGTGCGTGTGTGTTTGGCTTGTGTGTGTGTGTGTGGTGTTTGTGTGCGCGTGCATATCTGCATGGCGGGCGTGTGTGTGTATGTGTGTGTGGTATGTGCACTGCTCTGTGTTCCTGTGGTGTTCACCTGATTGAAGTTTCTTTACGTTGCTTGAACCTCAACCGGGGTGCGGTACGCACGAAAGCACCCCCATTCACAAAGAAATTCAGCTCAGCGCTTGAAAAACACAAACAACTCCGTTCTGCAGTGAGGGCTCTGGATGAATCTTTGTCTTTGTATGCCCTCAGGGTGCAGCCGGCTATTTGAAAAATTGCAAAATCTTTGCAATGGCAAAAAGTTACAATTCCACACTCCGAGGAGAGTGACTGAGCAAGAGGGGAACATTTTTGTTTCGTGTCTTCTCGAGCGCTGCGGTTCATGTCTTGGAGTGCTGCGGATTCCGTTGGAACCACTGTGGAGCACCTGAAGTGGAGCTATTTTTTTTGTTTCAAATCTTTCATATACGGTAATCTCCACATCAAAGGAAATTGTTTCCATCATTTGAGCACCAGCCACAACCAAACTGCAGCAATCTTCGCATTCACGTGGCCGCCAAACATTGGGCCTTGACGTGGCCTTTCCCCGTGAAGTCAAGTGGGCAAATCATTTCACTCAAGTTGACACAAACATGGACAGCGCTAACTGGATCCTGTGCCATGCATGGTCATGTCTCTATTTGCCAAGTTTTGACTGCGCTGAAAGACGAGTACACATATTTTGTTCTTGTCCAAGAGAGAAACCTTCATCCCTCGTCCATCAAACAACGCTTTTCTCCACTAAAATATGTCTCCTCAGGAAAACTCCAAATCGACGCTCACTTAAGGACCTCAGATTCCTCCTGCCTACCAAACCCAGCCGAGTCAAGAGACAGTATCAAGCCTCGTTATAGAGGAAGTCAATAGAAGCCTGATCCCAGACATCTTAACAAATGACAATATACGGCCCCATAACATGCCAGGTTTGGAATACCACGGCAATTCTCCCGACTGCAACTGGAATTGGATTGGCGGAGGGAAAAAATGTGGGAGATGGGGCCTGGATTACACCCGTGATTGCACTCCCCCGTCAGATTCCTGCAGCGCGGTCAATGATCAATTTAATCACATCTTATCTTGGAGCAGCAGACAATTTCATATTTGTTATGCGCAATGAAAACATTAAATGATCCATCGTTGGATGCAACAGCAGAAAATTCCATCATTTTTTACGCAATGATGGGAAGCAATGATTGCATCACTTTTCGGATGATTTGATTTCATGTTTCCCGGAGCCGAGTCTGACCTTGTTCCATGCAGGCTCACGTAATCCAGTGACATGGATGTCTCTTTCTGGACAATTCAACCACTCAAGCAACAGCAGCAACAAGAAAACAGAGCTTTTGAACACAGGCGCGTCGCCAAGGGCGCAATCTCCCAGTCTCAGTTCAGTACAGGCCTCACCCCTGTTGATCAATGAGTGTTTTCGCGCGGGGTGGGACATCTGCTGAAAAAAATACCAAAGGTTTGTCCGCTTGATCACCTGATCACAAATGACTTTTTTTTCGGTGGTGATCCCTCCAATGGTGTACAGGGGTTTACGCCACAGCCTCAATCCAATGCCAGTGCACAACACAGGCTCGCTCCGAAGGACGCGCCTGTGTAAAAATTGTCAACGAAAGCGCATAAACTTTGATGATGCACTGCTCACTGTTGTCGCATGATGATGGATTTCATGCGCAGGTTGAAGCGTGAAAACCGAGGAGAGCCCCGAGGGATTACGACTCCATTTCATTCAGCAAGTTTGTAAAAGATTAGCATCTACATTATGTGGAAATTAGAGCGTGTGTGTTAACGAGCGGTTCTCAGCGCTTTTGTGTGCCCTGCCCCTGCCGCGAAGCTCTGAATGGTGAGAGGCGAGCACAAGACAACCAGGCACAGTTCCCGTGTTCAAATTTGAAGCAAAAAAGGATCCACCAAATCTGAGATGTTAACTTGTGAAAGAACGCTCGATTCAAAACAGGGCTTGCAACAGACTCCAAACTGGTTCTTTCGAAGGCGCAAAAGGCTGTGAAATGTGGTGCACACAAATTAGTTTCATTCATCCCGAAGGATCATTGAGAAGGTCCAAAAATACAACTTCTCCTTTGTGCAAGAGCTGAAGGCCTTGTCCGATCCAATTCGTCACAAAACATCAAGCACAGATATTTTCGGCATTTTCTTCATGAAAATTGCGGTCGCGCGGTGAAATTGGGGCCTTCTTGCCACAGCAGTAGCGACTCGATGCTCAAGAAGAAAAGCACTCTTTGTGTGAGTGGTTTCAACAATGGGATGAATCTTTGTTTTGTTTCCGCTGTCAGTTGTGCTAAGTGAGAGGATAGATCGGCTCCTTCTCCACTCAGCTGACTTACGCAGTTGAAGAAAGCATGAGAGAAAATAAGAACAGAAAAAAGTTTGGGGTTCTGTTCAGTGTTGAAGGGGCTTCACTCAATTACCCTTCACTGCGGCGACATCCAACGTGCCGCCCTCAAAATGAGTTGTGTATCTTTGTGAGAAACGAGTACACCTTGTCATTGAGAAATTCCGCACAACAACGAAACGTGCCCCACTTCCGTCGCTGCTGATTTCACCGTGGGTAAATAACAGACTTCAAACAAGCGTATTTGGCAGGCAATGCACATTTTAATGGGGATCGGAGGGGTCCTGGCCACGAAGACCGCGCCAAAGGCAGAGAGACAGACAAGCATCAGCTGATCGCAGCGAGTGTAGCAGAGGAACAGGCTGCAGGCTCTTATATACGGCGGAGTGGGGGAGGGAGCAGCGCCAACAGCCATCCACACTTTCGTACTCGCTGGCAAGTGAGCAACATACACCGAAACAACAACAAAACTCAACTTGACAGCTGTTTTCCAAAACAATACGGTGTTCTGAGTGCACCTTCTTCATTGTTCGGTCAGGTGTCAGCGCCTGGGCACCACGACATTCAGAAGGTAACTGAGGAAACCTGTGTGCCGACGATAAACGCTCCTGAGTGCTTTAATTACGACTTGTTTGCCTGGACGCTTTGCGCCATCAACACAAAAATTTCACTCAAGTGTCTGTCGCTGCACATAATGTTGACTGCGAGTGCTGGACAAACGTCCCTGTGAGTTTTCAAAGCAGGAATATTGGACGAACATGCATCACCCTGGAATAAGTCTTCTGGATTAAAACAAAGATGTGAGTAACTTTTTTCCATTTTTCTTAAATGCGGCGCAGAGAATACGGAATGTGTGGCCAGGGTCCCTCTCAATCCACCACTCGGGGTTTCAGTGCGTGAGATGAGATCTGTGCAAACATATGTTCAAAATTGCAAACAACATGCGTTGCACGCGCTCTGAGCCACTGGATTCACTGTCAACAAAACATCGAGTGCTCAGGCAGGGAAACTCACTTTTGCACTTTTTTTTAGCAACTCCATCAATTCTCTGCGTTTGTGCCCTTCAGAACGTTGGGCAATTTGCTTTTCCCTCACAACGTCGCCATGTCCAAGGCAAACACAGTTTGCTGTCTGATGTCCAGTTTGCAGACTGTTGTGAAATATGGGGAGTGCTGGAGAAAACAGATCTATCGACCGCCTGACACCGAACGCATCTCTCACAGCCACGTCGAGATATTTTCAGACCAAGTCCAGGAAAGGCTTGCAGCCACTGGCTGGGAATAACACTTGGCAAAACGATTTTGAGATCCATTTGATCTTTCTCAATCTTAGAAATTCTGCACTCAGAAAACAAAGGATTTGAGCATTTGCTGTTGTTTTTTGGGGCCTGAAACAAACCACGTTGGTGGCTCTGGAACTGGAAGAGCCTCCCTGAAGATCCCATAAAGTCTTGGTTGATAAGTCAAGTTGCTGGCATTTATCTCGTTTCAGCTGCAGGAGAATGGGGGAAGATAACGGGTTCTCCTGCGGACCAGACGAGGAAGGGGCCTGACTGCGGGGAGGGAGGCAGAGAAAACACCGCCGCCATGGCGTGATTGACGGACGGCCCACTTCTGACATTTCCAAAGAGCCGTAAAAACTTTACAAGGTGAGGAACAACTTATTTAACGGTCAGTGAGGTTTCCTGACAATTACCTACGACCACTAATCTTCGAACAAATAAGCAGCGAAGTTTACTGCGTGACAGCAACCGCACTTTTGCGTTGTGAAAGTGTTTCTTCCCCTGACAGGATCCACACTACCTGGCCTCGTGTGCACTTCCGAGTTTTGCAAAAGCTTTTTCAACGCGGTGTCGCAAAATCTTCACCTTTCTTTCAAAGAGTCAGAAACTCTCCAAACACAAAGCACAAAAGCGCAACCGAGCCCCCGAGGACTTGAATTGTGCCTCCACCGGAATTTAGTTACCAAATTAATAACACAGTCGCACAACCTCTGGGCACAAGAGCCCCGAAAAAATATAGGTGTCAAAGACCAAATTCAACCAAGACGAGCAACTAATGACCGAAAATTCTTCACTTTGCTGCTTTTTCACATTGCTTCTGTCTTCGTTTACCACAGATAACACATTTCAGTGTAAATATGGGACTTGACAAATGCCACTGGCACTGTTCTTGACCCGAGATGGCCACAACGAGTCCCAAGTTTGAGGCCCCGTCCAGACCCCGAGACACCTCAGCGTGTTTGCCCCTTTGGCCACAAGACGACAGGGCCGATAGAAATCTTTGCCCTGTGAAGCTCCGCCCGACAAACACCGAGCATCTTTGTTGTTGCTTCTGGGAAAATAGTCCCATGAATTGTGGTGGCAAAAAATCACAAATAAAATTTGACATTTGTCTGACGCCATGCCATATTTCTTCCAGCAGCACGATGTTGAAATCAGCTCAGGGAGTTGCAGTTCTAGTCCACCTCCTGCTCTGTGCCCTCGCACACGGGGTGTCGGCCGATACCTACAGCAGCGGGGACATCACCCGGGAGCACCTGATCCAGTACCCCCCTGAAAACGACCCCCAACATAGGGCTCGGCCGGACACGCCCAGTCCGTCGCCAACCCCTGTGACCCCGGGGGAGGAGGACCTGGAGAATGAGCTCATGGAGCGGGTCCAGCGGAGACACGGTCGGTGGAAGGAATACAGAAGGAAGAAGAACCACAGGGGGCAGGAGCAGGATGTGCAGAGCGAGGAGGAGATGCTGCCGGACGACGTGCAGCTCTCGGACCCGAGTCAGATCGGGAGACTCATGAAGAACCTGCAGCTCGAGATCAAGCAGTCGCGGACCAGCCAAGTCCGAACCAGGTGAGAACTATGTGCTGTTTACGCTTTTGTCCATTGCACGTCACTTTCCATTCATTCAGCAAACAACCATGCAAAGTGGCTTTGGAACAAACAGAAGAACAGCAGTGCTCAACTGCTTTCTTCACGCCCCGTCTTCTTGTTTGAGGGACTTTAGACTCAAATCAAATGGGACCTGAGACGAAGCTCTTGTGAACTCGAGCAACAACTCACAGATTCTTGTTTGTTTTCCTCACATTGTGCGAACACATTCCTCAGGAAGGTCACCAATACTTCTTCGACAGGTGCCGAGAAGCAACAAAATCCTGACTCTCGTTCCCATCATGATCCATCTTCTCATCGTTATTTCTTATCTGATGGAGCGGATTGAGTCATTCACTCCCACAACGGTAACCCGAGCCTCCGCTATTTGCTCATTTACTCTGGTATTTTAACAGGTGTCTGGAGGAATTTGAAAGCGCAATGAATGGGGTGGGTTCCTCTCTCATTTCCCAGCTAAATTTTTCCACGTGGCAAAGTTCATAAGAGTGCAACAAGGCAAAGCACTTGGGTTGGAAAAATGAAGGTGTGTCCGTGCGAGGTTCATTTTCCTGTCAAGACAAAAGGATAAGTCATGAAGACTGTTGTCCAAGTCTTGCAGACCGAGTAACAGATGAGAAGTAATTTTCCCTCCGAAACAACGCGCATCCCGTGGAGTCTTTTCCTTCTGTGTGCGTGTGCACGGGTTCGGATGAACTTTCGCTGTCTGTTTTGATCTACTTCTTTCCAACGCGAAAAATCTCACATTGAGGGGTCAGACAGTTTGACTGTGACAACTTTCGAGAGACAACAACAGAAACACAGGGCACCACTTTTCCAGACATCACGAATGTGGCACTCACGCAGTCAGTCGTTTGATTTTCCGAACTCAACTTGCACAGCTTGGCAATTCGTTTCGGTGGCGAAGAAGCCTGGTGCGAATGTTGTTTTATGAAAAGGATGATGGCCTATTGTTCGAAGTGCGCGACTTTTGCTTGAAAGTTTATTGCGCCTTGATGAAGAAGTTTGAATCAGTGCACAGGGTCCTACGCTATCTTGTGACGTGAAAATGGTGTTTTTTCACATCACAGTGAAACGTAGAGTTTTGTAAAGAACTGTGAGTGAGCAGCAACATTTTGATAAATTTTCTGTTGTTTTTGTGTTGAAATGACTTGCACTTCCCCAGGTTATTTCACATCTACGCTCACGCCTACGCTGAAGTTTGGCTTTGCGGAACCTCCCCATTGCGAAAAGGTATCAAAGGGAGTGAAGCAGTTCCTTTGGCCCTGCACCTCAAGGGTAACAAAGTTAGAGAGGCTTGGAATTTCAACGGGAAGATCTCATCCTTTGGGTGCACCACGTTCTGAAGCGAGTAGCGCCAGAACCCATGGCTCCTCTACCGAGAGAAGCCCTTCACTCCACCTTGGGAAGATAATTGGCGTGAAATGCGCAGAAAATGTGGACTAAAACAGCTGTTTTTCCTTGAACTCCTCCCGGAAGTTGCCTGGGTTCAGTGTTGTTGCATTTATTTTTTCTGCTTCTGTTTACAATCTGTTTCCACGGCTGTTTACCGGGTCACGAACAGTAGAGTTCTCATACTCATCGTGAAAGAAAAATGACAACTGCCAGCAATTTGCCGAGATACAAAGTGTGTGTACAAGTGATCAGACAAGCTCATTTGCTTTCCTGACAAACATTGACAATATGGCTGCGTAAAAAAGAGAGGAACGTTTGCTCAGGAAGTGTAAAAAGGTTGCCTTGAAATTTGGTGTTGATTTTGAGTCAGATTCGCTCAGGTGATGGGAGACTGAGGTGTCACGATCTGTGCTTGTGTCCGTCAAACTGATGGTGTTGACCAAAGCAGAGAATGCACAGGTCACAATGGCGAATCAGCATTTCCAAGCGTTTTCTCTTGCCCCAAAGTCAATTTGGGTCCTGGAAACTTCAGGTCAGCCGTTCGCCAGGAACTTTTTTCTCCTGGCCTAACTGACATCTTTTTCAAACACAAAGCTGATCAAGGTCAAGACTGAAATCAAACTACCAGTGAGACAACGACGTGACGCTCAATTGCCTTTCAAGACAAACACGTCCACGCACACACACGCTCGCACACACATGCACACACACACACACACACACACACACACACACAATTGTGTTGAGAGCAGAGAACAACTGCAACAAGTTTACACGATTTGTACAAAATTGTAACTGGTATGGCATACCAAAACAAACATCTCTCTTGTGCACCTATTTTGGCAACCTGAACCATCGTGGTTCGCACAGGGAAGGCTCGGCGGATTTGAAGCCCCAGTGGATCACTGGCTTCACCCCTGAGTTCACTTCGGGTGCACTCATGCAGGTGCGTTTGATTTTTCTCCTGAAAGACACGTGTTGGGGGATTTTTGCCCTTGTCAACGCGTATATGTTACAATCGATCAAGACAGGCGTGCGGTAACGCAGCAGATGGAACCCGAGCGGGAGGATTCGGGGCGGATCAGCGTCGTGGCAGGGTACGCATGTGGCACGGCCTCGGGTAGGCATCAGGCAGGGCCTCCTCGGGTAGCCATCAGTTTCCCTGCAGGGTTATTGAGAGCGATCACCCCCCTGCAGCGCGCACTGCAGCGCGAGCGCGTTTCAACCGTTGCGCGGCTGGAGTGACATTCTTGGCAACTGCAGGTCAAAAAGAAATTGTCTTTTTTTGTGGATGTTCCACGAGTTTTTGGGGGGTTTCAAATCCGACGGGAAAATAGAGTCTATTCTGTTCAAAACGTCGTACCTCCACGCGTGAAGAGGGTAGAGATTCTTTCCCTGGGTCTTATGCACAGTACAAGCGCAACCAGACGTGTTTGAAAACCCCATTTCAAACCACATGGGTTAAGAGGTTATCATCAAAGGTTAAGCTTCATTTCAATTCGCTTATAAGCAATGTATACTTATGTCTCTTCTCATTTTCACGGTACTTATCGAATTTTGCGCGCTATCTCACTCAATCACAGTCTTAATATTTTGCAACTGATTGAGATCTCTGTGGGGTGGGAGGGGTTCTCTTGAGGAGGCTTTTGCCCCACACAAACAAAGGTTAGGGGGGGGGTGTTGCTTGGGACGAATGCTTTGCTTTGGTGCAGGAAGCAATTTTAATACCGAAAGGACTAGGACCAAAATGATCAGTTGATTGCAGCAAACCTGGTTTACATTCCCGTCTTGAGATCGAAATCAACTGAACTGCTGTCTGTCTTGGTCCAAAAACTGAAATTCCATTTCGGCCTGATTTCACTTGTGGCCATAGAGAGCAAATGAAAGGAAAATCTGGGCTAAGTACTGGTCCTGCGTATTTGCTCTGTCTGTGAAGAACTGCGAGGCTGGTAATTTCTGATCAGTGGCGACATTGTTTCAGTTGTTGTAAACACTGAGGTTTTGTCTCCTTCAGTAACTTGATCCTGTCGCAACACTGAGTGTTTCTGTTCGTAATCATTTGCACACCTGAAGTCGGTCAGAAAAATACCGCATCCACCCGTGTATGAGACGCACATTTTTGTCCCAAATTGAGTACCAAAAGTAAAGGTGCGTCTTGCAGATGGGTATGAAATTACTCTAAATTTAACATGACCTGATACCAGAAAATCAAGGCGGGGTGCGTCTTATGCTTGGCTGCGACTTCTACATGGGTGAATACGGTAAACTGCTACTGAAGAAGAATTCAAAGAAAACGAATCCCGTTTGTCTCCATACCAAAACCAACAGTCGCTTTATTTTCTATGACCCAAAGCTTTGCTGTCCTGCATGCGGACCTTGCTCAAATCTGAGTTTTGAACCCCCAGCTGGACCGTCTGGTCAGCACTCCCCCGCGTGGCGGACATACCTCTGATCTTCCCCGAGATAACCCGGCTAAGTGAGGGGAGATAAGGCAGCGGGCGATAATTAGACATCATCATCACGTGTCGGCGCGCGCTGCTCCGATTACGAGCACGCCAAACATCACATACTGCACGAGTCTGCAAAGATCCAGGGAATGTTCTGTAGACTCGGGTCGCTGCTTGAACGTGGCGGACGCGTGTTCACACAATGTGTGAAATTTCCAACGCACTGGCTTCAAAGCTGGGTGTCTGCGATGCACAATTCCCCAGCTGCCCGTCATAAAACTGACGCGGTTCTAATGAAGACATCTCCTGCCCTGCTGCAGGCGTATCATGTGTCTAATGCGGACGGAAAGCGTGCGAGTCGTTACGAGGGTGAGTGGCAGCCGAGTGCGACACGCGCTGACAGATATCAATACCAGATGACAGCAGACATTGTTTCCACCCGCAAAAACTTCCCGACAAAACCGCAGTGATGAAACCGTTGCAGACTGTCGACTGAAGCTCCTTGTCGCAACAAAAACTTCATTTCAGTGCAAACTTTTTTCTGGGTCTGAAAAATCTGAGATCAAGTGGGCCACTGACAGGGCGCTGTTTATCACACCAGACATCTTCATTGCTGTGCAAGATTTCAGCAGAGTCTTGAGATTCTCAAAGAGCAAATCAGTTGCTTGCCAAAAAGGGGCTGTCACGATGCCTCTTGGGCCGCTCTGTTCGTCACAGCTCAGTTCTGAGAACATCTACCACCGTCCCATCTGAAGCGGTTCTCATCAGCAAAGTGATTCTTTTTCGATTCCCTGGACTTTAATCTTTGTTGCGCAGATGAAATCTTCACGTGCCCACCTTCCATAGGGAGGTTCCGCAAAGCAAAACGTGGACGTGGACGTAGACGTGGAGTTGTTGCCTTCTATGCCACACTGAGACGTGAATACCGAAGTCACTACGCTTCACATTTGGATGGAATCTCACAGCACATTTTATGAACCGGTGTGGAACTTGGTTTGCAGACAAAATGTTGACCTGGGCGTGAGATCTCACGTCTACGTTCACGTTTGCGCTGAAATTTGGCTTTGCGGAAACTCTCTAATGTCAAAACGTTGTGCGTGCGCTGGAGAAAACTCTTCTGCTCAGCGTCAGCTCCAAACTCAGCCTCTTGTTGTTTCTGCAGGTCAATCCTGAACGTCCTGCAGGAGAAGCAGTCCATCCAGGAGCACAACCTGCAGATCCTTAAGGACGCCATCTACGAGCTGCGCGACGCGCAACAGGAGGACCACGCGGCGCTGGTGGCGCTGCGGCAGCTGGTGTCAGACTCCGCGTGGGCCGTCAACAACCTCAAGACGTCCCAGGACAACATCCGCTTCGACTGCGTCCTCCTCAAGCAGACCCAGGCCTTCCACAACGACACGGTGCTCGAGCTCGGGCACTCCGTGTCGCAGACCAACGCTCGGGCGCTCACCAACGAGCGCAGCATCAGTGACCTGCACAGGGAGGTGTACGAACTCAGGAAGCACCAGCGGGACGACAGGAAGTCCATGAGACAACTGCAGAGCATGATTGGCTTGAACAGGAAGGCAGTTGCCAAGAATGACCCACATTCCAACAAAATACCATCTGTGCCAAATTTTGATGCGACGAGTCTCCCCGTGGATAGCTCGGGCCTGGATCCCGGGCGCGTGGATCAGGTCTCCTCCTCACTGGAAGAAGAGCGCAACACAATTGGCCACAGCCTCGATGAACTCATGGCTCACAAGTTCAAGACTCAGGAACAAATGGAACACATTCAGGAAAAGTTTTTCCAGCATGACGCAGAGTTCTCCCGCTTCTATGCCATGGTGTACAACCTCAGCCTTCAAATCTCCCATCTGGAGAACAAACTGCTCGTGCACCAGAAAACCAAGTTTGACACTGAACTCGCAGATATGCAGAGAATGTTCCTCAACTTCACTCAGCAGATGCTGCATCTGGAACAATGGGGTTCAAATGCCAGATCGCACCTCAACACCTCCAGTAAGAATCAGATGGAAATTTCACAGATCCAGGTCAACCTGGAGAACCACAAGAATAGAATCCGGGCTCTTGAGGATTTGCTGCTTGATTACAGGTGAGCACCTGCATTTTCCTCGGCTCTCTAAAATGCGCTGTTCCTTGACATATCGGTCGTTTTGAATGCACGCTGAAGTTCAAAAGAACATTCCCGCTGCAAAGTTGAAAGTGCCTGCTGCAGCGAAGAAAAGCACCTCTGTGCAAAATCAATACAGAAAGATTCCTCCTTCCTGCCTGGATCTCCTTGGAACAAAAGCCTCTGATTGTTTCAGGACTCGCGGTTTCCAGAGCCTGGACGTCGTGCTGAACCGCCTCGCCATCATGAACGACACGGTGCAGGAGGTGTACCGCCGCCTCAGCGAGCAGCGCCTCCAAACGGCGGCCGCGTCACGTGACGCCGGTGGCGCCACCTCCCGGGACGTCGAGCGGCGCATGCGCGACTTCCGAAATCAGCAGCTGCACACCGACGACCGCGTCTCCAAACTCGAAGTCAAGGTCAGGACCACTCGTCCCGAAAAGTCAGTCACTCCACAACAAACAACACAAATCGAACAGCGTCACATTGCAGTTTTGCTGTGATTCCTTTCATTGTCTTTCCTTTTTCAAACATCTTTTGTTCAAACAGAAGGCACATTCTTTCCACATTGCAGTTCTTGAACTCGAGCCTGGAGAAGTGCGAGAGCAAATCGAAAAGCCTCATCCAGGACATTCGCCTCAGCGACTTCAGCAACGAGCTGCAGACTGTAGACACGACCGTCACCGATCACGACGGCAAAATCAACAGGTCTGACCAGAAATCGTGACAGTCGTGATGCTGTTAAGTGCAATCAGAAGCAATGACTTCACAATCTGGCACAGACGCAGCTCTTTGAGAAACTCTCACCAAAAAACACAAGAATGACAACGTGAGAGGGGCCTGCCCAAGTCAGGGTCTTTGATCAACTCAGACGATTTGGACCTTCTGACTGAGACGAAAAGGTTTGCCTGAGCTGGAATCCAACTGAGTCAAAGGAGTCTGAGTCAAACTTCCATGAGACAGCGTGTGTTCCCATGATCGAAGGAGTCGAGCAAACCCACACTGCACGGACACACGTATGACCCACCACACCTCACCGAAGCCATTTCCCACTTTCAGACTGGACCGGGGCTTCAGCCAGCTGTACCAGGAGATGGAGAAGCACACGCGCGCTCTGGGCGACATGATGCGCCACACCAACTCCATCCTCCACGTGGTCCCCGACGTGGACGCGCTCAAGAGCGAGGTCCACAACATTGTCAAGGACCTCCCCAGAGGCACGCTTGAACTCTGCATTGGGGAGTTCGAGCATGACGCTTGTCAAGAGCCCCAATGCGCCAACGTCGCGCCAAGGCTGCGTCAAGGGGTTTTTACATTGCGTGACGCGCCGTCGTTTTTGTGTTGACGTTGACAATTCCACCATTGGGTTCTGCTAAATTTTGACACCGACGTCAAAAAAACGACCACGCGTCACCAAACGTGAAAGCCTCTTCACCCAGGTGACGTTGAACCACAAAATTGCCACGTCAATGCTTGATATGGAGGTGAAAATTCATCGCGTGGGTGATGGTGGCATTGGCGCAACATTTGGGGTTTTTACACGTCAGGCTCAAACTCCCAATTCTTTTCATCTTTTCATCATTTCTGACACGAGCACCCAATGTGTCTGCTGCAGTTCTCTCGCTATTTTATCATCCTGTTTGTTTGCAGACTGCAGCGCTGCGCTGGAAGCGAACTCCAGGCACCGCGGGGTCTTCCTGATGCGGCCCGACAGGAGCGAGCGCTCCGTACGCAGCTTCTGCGAGCGCGACGCCACCGGGATGACCTGGACCGTCATTCAGCGGCGCCTCGACGGCACCCTGTCGTTCGCCCGAGGCTGGGACGACTACAAGGCCGGGTTCGGACAACCCGACGGGGAGTTCTGGATCGGCAACGACAACCTCCATTACCTGACAACGCAGGACAACTACGTGCTCCATTTAGACATGTGGGACCTAGAAAACACTCACCACGTGGCTAAATATGATTTTTTCAAAGTGGACGAAGAAAGCACGAATTACAGACTCCACATCGATGGGTTCACCGGGAACTCTACAGACGCGCTTCGCTACTCGAACTTCATGCCGTTTAGTACAATGGACAGAGACAATGATGTGAGTAGCACGCACTGCGCAAAATTCTACACCGCTGGATGGTGGTACAAACACTGTCACTATTGCAACCTCAACGGCCGCTACACCGTCGGAGTTGTATGGTTCAACCACAATATTGACGAATGGGTACAAATGCGCAAGACTGTTATGAAAATACGCCTCAACACCCACGGCCAGGCGGTGGGATCCGGAGGTGGTTGATAGATACACCCGAGTCAGTGTTCACCGTCTTCGACCCAACTCCACGTGCGCGACAGATGTTCCCTGCGGGGGAGTTCGAGGAAAGATCCCGCTTTGAGGGAGGGAAGTGCGGGATTCATCAGCTGGTAAAAAGTTGTGCGGACCCTCCTTGCCACAAGAAGCGCTGCAGCAAAGCAAGTCTTATCATCCGTGAAGGGCTCGACGTGCCACAAACTGAAAATCTCCCAAAGGGACGGTCGGGACAGTCGATAAACACTGCGTGCGTACAGCAGCTTTTGCGTGGTCAGATACTGAAGTCAAACAAGACAGTTTTTCAGTTGTTGCATGAGTTACGCTTCCAAAACTGAAGTCCTTGCCAACTTGTCAAGAGCAGGTCGATGTAAACTGACCTGAACTTGACCAGAGGCCAAACGGGCAACATTCGATTGGAACTTCGCACAGATTTTTGCATTGCCCTTGGCAATCCTGATGTACATTTGACGAACCACAAATTTTCTTGTGGTTCCAGCAGAAAAGGAATGGTGTGAATGTTAGAATGTCAGAGGAGAAATGTGTGCAGATATCTCTGGTGTGAAGAGTGTGACAAATGGAGTTTTGGGTATGAAAAAGTATGATTTAAAACGTCCCACAAATATGTGTTAATTTATGATTGAGTTTGAGATGTAGATGTAAATGATGTTCTTCATAAATAGATGTAGACGGACTTGCTGCCCATAATTTTGCGACAGCGCCATGTTTGGTGTCACGTGTGACAACTCGGGTAATTAAAGCGAGGTTTATGTGAATCCAAACATGGACATCAATCTTCCTCCTGTCCAACTTCGTGTTCTTGTGAAGAATGTGTAAATACAGATCGAAAACAAATTCGATTCTGGATGTCGCGTTGTTGTTGGGTCTTTGGAGCGCCCTGTCGCCTCTACAAGGGCGGGTGTCCAGTTTTCACGCAATTCGCAATTGGCGGGGACGGGGGGCCGAACCGTTGGAAGCTTCACAGGACCCAACGTTTCAACATGCACACACGGAGAATTATGCCATTGCAGTCAGGCCAACCAACCACATATCAGTCTGATTTGGGCCGACTGTTCCTTCCTTTGCGCTCGCACCGTGAATCCACCTTGTTTTCCCATCGAATCTCGACGGGAAGGTGGGGGGGGGGGAGGGGGAGGAGAGAGGGGGCAGCAGGTCTGCTCAAAGCTCCACTGAAAAGTCCCTCCTTCTTTTGTGCCGTCTGTCTGGTGCACATGTTTGGACATGTTTTGGGGTTCTAAATCCTGATTCAACCCAACGACAGATACTCCACAGAGTGGGAAGAAGAGACACTCACCTCGAAGGGCACGGCGTCGAAGTAGATGGCGAGGAACCAGTTGAGTGTGATGGTGGAGATGTCGATGTCGAGGCTCTCGAGGTGGGAGGCGAGCCGGGGCAGCTTCTCCCGGGTCAGGTCCTTGAGGACCTCCTGGTCCGCCTGCGCCCCGCTCAAGTACTGGTCGAAGTAGTTGGTGACGAAGTACTTCTCTGTGATGGCGATCAGGCACCTGCGGTGAAGGACGACATTGGCGAGTTTTAGCAAACAGCTCGCGACCTGGAAACGCAAACGCAAACGTAACTTTTTGACTGTCACAACAAGCCAAAAGTTACGTTCGCGACTCCAGGGTTGCGGGCTGTTTGCTTAAACTCCCTATTCATTCAACTCGAGATGCACACAACAATGAACCCAGGCTCGGGTCAGGGGCTGGGCGTCCCAACATCACTTTTGGCCGTGATTGACTCTCGGCAGGTCACAGTTGGAACGGGCCGGTCCCAGGAATTCTGGATTGGCCTACACCATTTTGGGGAAGCTGTAAATTTTTCTCACACTGTGCAATGCATGTGCGTGACAAAGTGTTGGACAGGTTCGCAAGAGCCTGCCACGAGAACGGAATCTTCACAAAGGCACAGCAGGGGGCGGGGGGCGAAATCCTCAACCCCGTTAGAAGTGCCACAAGAACCCAAGATTTGAAGTCATTTCACTGCATGACCAGCGTCGCACGCACCAGAAGGCGTCCTCGGGCTCCATGAAGAGGAGGCACATGGACGTGATGAAGTTCATGCCCTGACAGTACCCCGCGTCCCGGTTGTGGATGCAGAAGGCGAGCAGCACGTCCTGCAGGTTCTGAATCTGTGGGCGACAAGACGGACGCGCTCAGTTCTACCGGTTCAGGGAACACACACACACACTCCACATAGCCTCGTTGTAAGTGTGTGGTGAGGCAAGGTCCCGTGAGATCAGGTGTCTCTGAAGAAGTCTCCTTTTGTATTTCTTGACCAGAGAGAGGAGACCTCTGCTTGTGCGCTGTCCATCGATCATTCACTTGACCACCTCCAGAGCGTTTACCAAACGAACATTTGCCACACATTTTTGATGACGTTTTGAAGACAAACGTTTACGTAACGGCAGTTTGCAAAACAACACAATGTTTGCATTTTCCAATTGCAAGAGACGAGTAACAGACAACTTGCGTTACCCCCTGAGAATTGACGGAGTTGAAGTGCATGTTGTTCGGCATCGTCCTCAGCAGGTCCAACCCGATCTGCTTCCGGTTTTGCCCAGCAAACTGGAAAGCAGAAATGTGTCAATCAAACAAGATGTCAGTGCGTGGTCCCAAATTGATTTGCCTCATCGAAGACATTTTGGGTTTTTGACGACTTTCAACAATAAAGTCCGGTCCTTTGCATTCCGTGCGGCTCCCCAATTGCCAGGTCGGTGACACAGAAAGCATTTGGAGACTTGTCATTGGCTCCCGGTGGAAATTTAGTCACTGCGCCACCGATCTGGCAATTGGGACACCGCACGAAATGAAAACTCGTGCTTGCCAAAACTCGCTATTCTACCTGCGACTCGTGCGTGTTGTTGACGAGGTCACTGAAGTAGTGCGGCCCCTTCTCCTCCATAATGTCCTGCACGTGGTGATAGACCAGGTGCTTCCAGATGTCACGTCGGTACTGCACCGGGATTCCCTTCCTGCACAGGTGCTTCAGCTCTTTCTGAATTTTTAAAAGACGAAACGTTTCACCCATTTTTGTGAACTGGAAAAAAGTTGACCGAATTCAGAAGTTTGCCCAAATTTCCCGTGCAAGATCAAATTTTTGCGTGACAATTTTCTTTTCGTTCTTCACAGACATTTATCGTAGGTTTCCGCAAAGAGCACGTTCAATGTCCAGGTGAAACCACTCAGCTTTGCATGCAGTGCTGCACACGACCGCACACACACACGCACACAACACACACACACACACACACACACACACACACACACACACACACACACACACACACACACAAACACACACACACACACACAAGAAAAACAATTTTTGCAGAAGAACTCTTTCTGGAAGCAACAAACGAATGCAAACGAACAAGAGTCAATTTTTTCTCTTGAGCTTCACCAAACGCAAAGACAGTGCGCAAGCTTGTAAGCATACTGTACATGTGCAGTGATGGTTGAGAGAAAAATGGAATCAACTGAAAGGCTCTACACAAAGCGACGCACGAGATGAGGGAATACTCACATAGAGAGGCGTATTGAAAATGGTACTCTGCCGAATATATCACAAGAACATAACGTCACCAATTTGTCCAAAGCAAATCTCATCCGCACAAAGGAACAAAGCCTTCTCCCTTTGACAAAACAATCTCACCCCCAATGGACACACTGGCTAAAAAGCTACTTCAACAAACATTTTACGGGTCCGGATGACGGTGGATCCAACTCCAAACACACCCTTGACCAGAGACCCAGGCGCACTGAGACAGCAAATCTCTGACAAAGACTGCCACAAAACCGATCTTCACTATCCTTGCTGACAAACACTGTCATAGATACGATTTCTGTTTGGCTCTTCTGTTCAACCCCATTCTGGCCCCTCACAATAAACGTCCAACCGTACAATCGTCTTTTCTCAATCCAGACTCATCAGCCTGTACCAGGGTAATACCCTTGAATCCCACAGCTGCCATCATATCACTCAGGCTGATGAGCCTGGGTCAAGACGACGTTTGAACGTTTGTTGCGACAGGCCATATTTGGGCAGAACACCTTTCACAGAGAAGGGGTCACGTGGCTCAGAAAAAGGGTCACGTGGCTCGTCTCACCGTCTTGATGAGCGTCGACTTGGCCCTGGTGAGCACGTCCTTCCAGCGTCTCTGGTGATCCTCGTACGACTCGAGCTGCAGCGTGTAGAACTGGTGCAGCTGCTGACAGATGTAGTGTAGCAGGAGTCCCTCGTTCTGGTACGTGTGCTTGAAGCCGTAGTTGTCCACGTGGTACTCGGACTTGGTGAGTCTGTGGATGACATGCTGTGAATGTTGACGCTGTGAATCAAGGCGCAACCCTGGATGAGCAAAAATATCTTTGAAATGCGGAGACACATGCAGGAAGGTTTGACGCACTTTTCATAGCTTGGCAACCCAGGATTCTTCTCTCTGGCCTCCACCAGCAGTTCCTGAATCAGTTCCTTGTGCTGCAAGAACAACCAAACATCCATGAAAACAGATCAGGGCACTGAAGAAACAGTTTCTCTGGCTTCCAAGCACCAAAATCACCAGGCAGGTCCGCAAATCGTGCAGTTAATAGGATGAGCAAGCGAACATATCGAGTGAGTGTTCGCGCCCCGCAGGACTCGACGCGAGGCGTGACGCCGACGTGAGGCGTGATGCCGACATGAGGCGTGATGCCGACATGAGGCGTGACGCTGACGTGAAGGTTCACGCTGACGTACCCTGTTGCCGCCGAAGAGGCTGACCTCCATGCCGTCGGACACGTCTCCGGTTGGGACGGTGACGGACGACTGCAGCAGGTAGACGTAGTCGCGCTTCCACCTGTCGACCTGCGCCTGCAGCTCCTTGAACTTCCTGCAGGAAATTGTGGTGACGTCACGATTTCTCTTCCAAGCACACACTACCCCGTGTTCACCCGTGCCAGAAAACGCACCCCCCGCCTGAAAAAAAACAACTTCCAACGCCAGGGTGCATTTGTGGGTATGAGAGGAATCTTTCCTCGGCACCTTGTTCTCAGAAAACAGGCAACTGTCGAGGTGGGTTATTCCCTCAGCGCAGCGGACTTGGGTGATAACGGCACTCATGACGTGGTCCCACATCTGCTGCAGCTTTTCATGACTCTCGTTTCCAATCCGGACTTTTTCTGATTCTGTGCACAGTCTGTGGTTGATTGTCACGTGTGTTTGATGTTGTGTGAATTGACATTGTCCGAAGCGTTAGATTTTGAATCCAATTGAACACGAAATCAACAGGCAAACCATCTGTTCAAAAGCCAACAAACTGCATGACTTTGTTTCCCAGGTCTCTGCCTGAGAAATTTGCAGATTTGCTGCGCGTGCGGATCATTAATGTTGGATGCTGCCTCTCAAAGCTACAGAACCTCTGCGGCTGCTTGTATCGAACACTACACATGTCGAACACTGCAAATGTCGAACACTGTATGTGTTGAACACTGCGTGTGTTAAACCCTGCACATGTCGAACATTGTACATGTCGAACACTGTTTGTGTCCAACACTACAAGTGTCGAACACTGCAAATGCCGAACACTGCACACGTCGAACAGTGGTTGGACTCACTCGTCCTGCGCCTTGTACTTCTCGCGCTCCTTCTGCTGCAGCTGCGCCAGCTTCTTCACCTCCTCGTTCAGGAAGCGGTTCTGGTTCTGCAGGACGCGCACCTGCTCCCGCAGCCGTTTGTCTCCTCTGCAGGAAGTCACAATCAACACTCAATCAAAAGTGTGTGTGTGTGTGTGTGTGTGTGTGTGTACGTGTATTTTCAGAAAAAATCATACCCACGAGAAAAAGTCGATCGTTTTTCAATCACCACTCAATCAATAGAATTGCGTGCGTGTGTGTGTGTGTGTGTGTGTGTGTGTGTGTGTGTGTGTGTGTGTGTTCCGGTGTGCGTGCAAGATTTCTGTTCGAATCTGGTGAGAATCCTCTGCGAACGAATGCAGAACAAATGCGGTCACAGCAAGAACGTTGTTTGGCGGAGAAGGACACAAAACTCACCCCGACTTGGTGTCGGTCGTCCTCTCCGTCAGCTGCTCGAGCTTCTCGTCCAGCTCCACGATGAGCGAGTCTCGCTTCTCCAGGATTGTCTTGTAGCACGTCTCCTTGTTCTTCATCTTGGCCAGTTCACATTTGGCTTGCCTAAAAGCGCAGAACATTTTTTGACTCTTTTGGAAAGCGGCGCGCATGTGCGATGAAGGGCACACGACAAGTGGTGACTGGTTTGGGTCACAGAGGAATCAGGAGAGGTGAAACCATTGGTGGTGCTTCCTGCTGCCAGTCTGTGACAAACCCCTGTCTCGTCCTTGTGTTTGACCAGGACACGAAGGATGAACGTCTTACATGAGCTCCTGCTCTATCTCGGTCAGCCTCTGCATCAACTCAGCCTCGCTGCTTCTCTCCAGCGCAGAGTCGCTCGACTGCCCCGATATCGAACTGGAAACAACGGTAACAACTCAGTCAACACACACGCACACACACAGACACTCTCAGACACACACACACACTCTCTCTCTCTCTCTCTCTCTCTCTCTCTCCCCTCTCCGATCAGCAGGTCTCTGATGAAGCAAATAATCTGCTTCTCCGCACCAAGCGGAAGTCTTTTCGACGCACTCGTTTCTGTCCCTGTCGTCGCTGGAGTCCCCGGTGAGGGCGTCCCTCGCTGCCGCCGCCGCCGCCGCCGCCGCGCGGTCCCGCTCCGCCGCCGCCGCCTTCTCGTTGAGCCGCTCCACGGCCGTCTTCTCCCGCTCGCGCTCCTGCTCCCCCTACAGCAGAAGGTCGGCGTGAACACGCATTACAGACGAGTTGAGAAATCGGAACCCGCGCTCATAATATGAACTGAAACGGAAGCAAGAGTCAATTGTTTCACGAAACTGCTCCATTTCCACCGAAGCTTACCTTCGCCCCATTGTTTTATGCTCACTTTCAACACAATCACTCCAAAAATCTGACGCTACTCTCACTGCAAAACCAGCTTCAACCAAACTTCTTTCCATTTTAGCCCTACGAACCGAACACGTGCCTGTCTGGCGTAGAAGACCGACATCTTGGCGTCGGTGACGTCGGACGCCATCTTCTTGAGGACGCGGCGTCCGTGAGGCGGCGCGCTGGCGTTCCTCTCCTGCTCGATCCCCGCCTCGATCGAGTGCGTCGAGGTCGAGTCGGCGTCGTCGAGCGCGAACCCCGGCTGCGACACAGACGGGTCCCGAGGAGTGTGTGAAATTTTACCGTATTGACCCGTGTGCACCACTGTTTCCTTGGAACCTCAGCACCACAAAATGGAAACAAATGTTGGCGTGCGTCTGGAACGTGGGGTTAAAGAGACACACTGCTGAACGTGATTCCTGTATCACGCGTCCAAACCTTCCCCCCTCCTTCGAAATTCGGTGTTTGTTGTCACGCTGATGCGACAACGCACAACTTCAAGAAATATTGACGTGTAATGTCTGGACCCTTCGTGTGGGCGATTTGAATTCTGGCGAACATGTTTGAAGACTCATTGTTGGCGGTCGCACCTCGTCGTTGACGCTGCCCTCTGGACTGGACTCGGCCGTCAGTTCCTTCTGCAGCGACTCGAGCACCGTCGCCTCCATGTCGGGTTCTATTGGGGGGCCCGGCTCCGAGATCTGCAGCAGAGATGGGACTGTGAGACCAAGTCCCTTCCGTCTTCGCCGAGGTGTTTTGGATTCGTGAGTGCGCCATTGATTTTTGAAGACTAAAGATGAAGGCTACAGTGTGACATGCGGAAACTGCAGCTGAAAGTTGTGACACCTGGATTTTTTGTGCGCATCATCTTCTAAGAAGTGCTCAAAAGGATCGGAACGAACCAGCTGGTTTGAGTAAGTCGTATCAAAGCACGCTACGCCGAAGCATTAAAATTGGTGAGCACAGCAAACGAAATTCTCTGAACAAAAAGCAAACTTGTGCCATGTCAGGAAAAATGGAAAATTTGCCACTCTCGCAGAAAACAGTTTGAAATTCACCGGTCTTTTTCTCAGAATGAATGCGATTTGATTGAAGATTGTCTGGCATTGAAGATTCGTTCTCATGCAGGATGCTACCTCATCAAAAATTTCCGACAAAAAAAAACAGGGACGGATCCAAAGCCTGGCCCTTTGAATACCCACAATCCCCTTCCCTTGTTTGTTATATATAATGTCAGAAACATTTTCGATTGCTTTTTACAGTTTTTCAAATGTGGGGCTGGGTCAACTTGGAGTCCGCCCCTGAAACCCTAAATTCTACACGGAAACATACGAGTATGTTGGGCTGCTTCCTGCGTTGGCTTTTGAACAAAGAACTTGTCCACGTCGCAGCCACGAGCGACTGAGACTGTGCAGCAGCAGGAAAAGACATGGACGGTGGAGTACACAACTCGTGAAAGCGATGGGCATGTTGTGAACTTTTCTTGGTTTCCAGGCAATTTCTACAATCTTTGGAAGTGATGGTGGGGGCTTCCGAATCTTGTTTTCTCAAAAAACGTACTTTTCTTTGTATGTTTCGTGAGCAACACACTCTAATTGGCTCTTGTATTTACATAAATTTCGGCTCACCTTCGGTATTTGAAAACGCTTTTGAAATAGAAAAGTGACGAAAAAGAGAGTTGAGCGATCTCAAAACACACACGTAGTGGACGGACATACATACTGCACGAACAATGTTCCTACGTAAGCTGCATGTGCGACAGCTTGTGCGCTTGCGCAATTTCAACATCAGCAATTCACAAGACTTTCAAATCAGTGTGGTGAGTTTGCATGGAGCTGCACATGCGCAAACAGGAGTGAGTTCACGCGGGCACACCGGTGGGGCCACCTACCGTCACCACCGGGGTCGACACGGCCATGGCTGGTTTGAGATAGCCAAATACCCGTCTGCCCCGACCACCTGTCGACGTCTGCCCGAAAAGAGCCGAGAGTTTTGCGCGTGCGCGAGATTTGAGATCCCGATAGCGGACGGAATCGTGACGCCTTGAAATGCTTGAGTCATCTTCGCGCACCGTGGTTTCTTCAGTTTTGGTGAACGAATCAGCACTTTTTTGCAACTGAATTGAACGCTTCCCAAAATCTTCGTTTGGGATTTTGGTTTTTATGGCCAGGTTGTCATAAATTGCGACCGCACGCGAACTCCAACAGAGGATCAAACTGACAATCGTTCGAGTTCATTGTTGCGTGACGTTCTGCAGATACTTGGACAGCACAACGGTTCCCGTTAAATCAATCACCAAGGCACACATTGAGAGCACCTGATACCACGTGTTAACGATCGAACAGTCTGACAACTTCCAACCAGCCATGCAGTCTAGTTGACGGCAAACAAAAAACACCAACCACAGACACCAAAAATATTTACCCAAGAATCAGATTTGACTCGCGCCTTCAGTGGAAAAATCAAAGACAAACAGCGCCATTGTACTTTTTCTCAAGCACATACTCAATGCAAGAAGAATTGGATTCGTGAACTGATCACCATTCTGCTCATTGTGGATCTGGCACCGGTGCGTTCGGGTCGGACTCACCTGTCTTGTGAGGGGCTGTTTGTGAGGGACCCGCGGGCTCCTCTTCGGGGAGTGCTCGGCATCCAGGATGCTGTCCAGGTTCCGCGAGATCGCCTCGTCCTCCTCCTCATCGTCATCGTCTGCAACAGATGGCGCTCCACACGTCACAAAACACCACAAACGAGCTGGTCTTGGTTGGCCGGTTAGAGTCTGGTCGGTCTGTACAATGATTGGCGAATGGCAACAATGGAAGAAATTGGTGTGGTTTCCTTCTTGTATGCAGAAAGACCCGACCGGTGCATGCACGTGAACAGAATGCACTCGTGTTTTCAGCACAGTCCAACATTCGCCTGGATTTTGTGGGGTCCCATTGAAAAAACGGCAAACTCTTGTGTACCCGGCGAAGCCCCCCCCCCCCAAAAAAAAAAACCGCAAACGCGTCTTCTTGTGGTGACGTACCCATCTCGGGGAAGTCCATGAGGCCGGCACCGCCCTGCAGACTCGACCCGAGGCGGCGCGCGAGGCGCTTCTGCCGCTGCAGGTCGACGGCGCTCATGACGGACTTGCGTCGTGACGTCAGCTCGAGCGTCTTGTGACGCGCGCCGTGCAGGGCCGGGTCCGTCTGAAAACGATGCGTCAAACTGTGAGCAGCGAGTTTTAGCAGCAAACCGTCTTTGATTTCCTGCGGTGTCGCAGTTGCCAGTTGAGTCGCACAGACATGTAACCAAGTTTATACTGAGAGCCAAATACAAGTGACCAAATGATTTTTCTGTGTCGCCGATTTGAGGCACCTGCAGCCGGAAGCGAACAGAACTGCAAAAACTCGCCATTCTCCCATCAGTGCTTCTGCAAGCATCACATCTCACTTTCGTCGCAGGACAACTCTCAAGCTTGGAAAATGTTGACAAGATCAAAGTCTGGTTGTCTCAACAATTGCAAAATTTCGTTGGCCCCTGCCAAACACCGAAGCAATGAATTCCAAAATTGCCTTTCTATAGCTGTCAGCAGTTGTCACATTTACCTGGCGTTTGCTGATTCAACCTCGGCAACAGACAATCCAACACAACAGAGTCCGCCTGGACAGGTTTTTGAGCTTTTCGTTCAATTCCACCATTTTACTTGCTGAGTAAAACATGTTCGAATTTCTGCTGTACAAACCATTTCAATTTGAAACTCTCAGCCGAGTGAGTCCCAGCCTACCACTCACACTCCTCTTGCAAGTCTCGGCGGGCGTGTTCACACGTTTAAAATTCAAAACGATGCAACGCTTTTTACAAATTTGGCATCCGATCATTTGTGCAACAAACAAATGATACTCCCCAAAGCTTCGCGCAGATTCAGAGGAAAGTTTTCTGAGAGAAACTGAAGCAACGTACGAGAGTTGTGCTCCCATCTTGGTGCGGGGTGCGCACAGCGAATACAGCGTAAGGGTCTCGCGGACGCTTCGCAGCTGATGTCTACACAAAGCGAGCACGAACGCATGAAACAAAACAGAAGAAATAGAAAAACGGGAAAACAAGACGAAAGGGCAAATACCGTGTTCACCCGTGTATAAGTCGCACACAAGTACAAGACACCCTCAATTTTGCCTTGGTTTTCTGGTGTCAGGTTGTTTTGAACACTTTTTGTGTTAAAATTTGGGGCAAAAAGGTGCGTCTTATACACGGGTAGACACGGTACCAACAATTCTGCTGTCCAAAGCAAAACCTGCGCAGGTGCTAGGGCTGTGTGCAGCGTTGAAGGAAAAAGAACTGAAGAAACAACTGAGACAAACTCAAACATTGAACGGGAAGGGACTGCTGAACGGGGTTTCGAGTTCGCACAAAAAGACTCTGCCACCCAAGTTTGGCGCGTCATGAAATGCAAACAGGGTGACTGTCAACAACCATTTGAAGTGACGTGACAATAAGATTCAATGGTCGTTCAAACTTCACTTTTTGCCGTTTTTTCCTGCGCGGAGTCGTCTGGTTCCAGATTCAGACGTGAACAAACGAACGGACCTCAAGAAAAGGGGGTTTGTCCGTTGACATCACAAGAAATGTTGCAGCAACAAGACGCGTATTGATCATTTAGGTCTGTCCGTCATGAGATCCAGGGTACCACTCCCTGGTGGAACCTGTCTGACGCCTTTAGTCCCAGTAGCGTGAAGGCTGTGTGTTGTGTGGAAAGCCTTTTGCACCGGATTTCTCTGCGAACAAACCTCAATCAGTACAAAAAGTGCAAAACTTGTTGTCTGTTTGAGAAACATGAATTCTGGTCCCTGAGGCCAGCAGAAAGTCATGGTAGATGTGGGAACGGACACAGAGTTTGAAAGAAGAACTGGACTGAATGAGGCGTAGAAAGTGACTTTCTTGTCTGGTTGGTCGAAAATCAAAATTTTGCTAAGTTCTCTCGAGAAAACGAACCAAGCTATTTTGACAGAACATTTGCACTTTGCGTGCGCGTGTGCGTGTTGTGCGCGTGTACGTACGCGTCTGTGTGTGTGTGTGTGTGTGTGTGTGTGTGTGTGTGTGTGTGTGTGTGTGCGTGTGTGTGTGTGGTGTCTATCTGCAGTGTGCATGAATTTCACCAGAGAGCAGATACTGTCTTGCTTCGGCTCCGTACGCAGGTGAAATACTCGAAGGAAAAACTTCGAAAGTGACCACAACAAAACATGAAAACCAGTGAATACAAATCTGATTTCTCCACAAAAGGCACTGCAGAAAAATCAGGCTTTCGTGAGAGAACTGACACTTTCGTGAGAAAACTGACACTTTCGTGAGAAAACTGACACTTTCGTGAAGAAAACTGACAAACTATGGGAACATGTTCAGTTCTCATGCGTTTTAAACTGACATGCACCAACGAAGGCCTTACCCGGACACGCCCCGAGTCCCACGACCAGGACAGGGACAACGGGTCAATCTTGACCACTTGCTCATCATGGATGTCCAGCTCGCTTTGCTACAGCGTTCCAAAATTGAAAGAACAGAGCAGTCAGTAAGATGCGGTTTACTGTGATTGGTACCTGGTGTCGGAGTCACTTCTGACTGACCCTGACGGCTACCCGACTCCTCCCCCCCCAACCGAAATAATCTGGAGACTCAAGTGGAGACAATCTCGCACAGTGAAAGGCAAAATTTGATGTACCCGGCCCAAGCGGACACCATCACAGGCGGACCATTTTCCGAACCAGGTCTCACACCCTGAACATGAAAAAGGGGATATTTCGTGTCCGCTGGAGCTTCGTTTCGCAGCCGATGTTTCCTAAAGATTTCAAAATTATTACCGCAAAACGATTGCTTCCACGTTCTTCAGACAAACTTTGAGCGAAAGTCCACGCAAACCATTTGATCGCTCCAAGACACTCTGCGATTCACAACATTTCAGTGGATTCAACTGAGGTCGCAGTGCACTTTCACAAACAAGAACAACAATCAGTGTCGACACGCGCCTCGCGAGATGACCTCTTCTCAACGGAATTTGACCCCAAATGATGTCACATGGTGTGGGAAATTTGTAATGCTCGAAAAAGTGAGCACTTTGTCGTCAGGCAAATCGCATTTTTTGTGTCATTGACCCACCCTCTTGTTCAGGAGTTTGACAACAAAAGTGTAAAGGCCATCAATTCTTTACACAACTGATATTTTCCGAGCACACCTTTCCTTCAAGGACGGACTTTCGTGATTGCCAAAAACGCACCGGTGCTTCGGCAGTTGGTGCGCGCAAAAGACAACTGGAACAAACCAGCGTTGGTGAAAACCGCAAAAGCAAAGTCAAAAGCTTCCAAGAAAAAAGTTCATTGGTATTCATTTTCAATCGACAAAGAAACAGGTGTCCGTATTTCATTCCTGAATGTGCGAAGCTACACGTCTATCGAGATCGTGCCATGGTTATTTTCTCGTTTGCTGCTTGCGTGGTAGATGTTGTTTGCGAGATGTTCAACTGAAGTGCGGTGGAAAGTTTCTCACAACAGCGACGACCTAACGTCTACATCCGAAAGAAATTTTACCTGGTCATCGGCAAAAGTTATTTGTATGACGTCCTGAGGAGAACGAAGAGATAGAACAAATCGAACGCTTTCCAAAACCAGAGACATCCTTTCAGACGGATGTTTGGTGATGAACGACAAAACGGCAAGGTTTGAGAAAAAGTTACGGTTTTTGGAGACTGATCCTGCATGCGAGTGAAAATTCAAAAGGAGCTCGGGGGGCTGACAACAAACTCAAAACGTTCAGTGGCTTCCAAGCGGCACTGATGAAACAAGTCAGAAGAAACGAACTGAATCTGAAGGTCCCTGTTCGACTTGATCTGTACTTTGTGTTCTTTTGGTTGTTTTTTTCGCGCAACTGACCAACAAAATCACAGAACAACAAAAGTAAGAAACCAGAAAACAAAACACAAAATGTGCACAAATTTCAACAGACGAAGTTTTGATTTTTGTTTGTGTGTGTGAAATCTTCTGCAAACAGAGCGCACGTAGATTCATAGTTTGTCACATGTCACTCTCAGCAAGCAGAAGCCTTTCTGAGCAACTTTATCTGAAGCAAGAGCGCAATTGATGGGGAACTTACCTCATCAAATTTCAGAAGCTGTGAGACAGTAAGTGACATGATGAGATGATAAACAGCAACTTTTGAGCGGATTGGCGGTTTTAAGTTCGGGATCAAGTGACGACAGTGGGTAGGACTTGATCATGCAAGGGAAGGAAAGGTGAAAGGGATCAAGTGAAATTGAGTGCCTTGAAAATCTTACCTTTTGCGTGTTGTCGAGCATTCCTTTCGCTGCAGCATCCCTTTTGGCCTGAATTTGGAAAAGAGAAATGATCATCTTCGTGACCGACAGTGCGATTCTCCAAGTCTCAAAGATACATGTTCTTTTTGCGGCAGAGTCGATAAACCCCTGCAAAACCCGTGAATCAACGTGCAATCTTGTACGGGCTCAATTCCGCAGATTTTGAACAAAAACAATCTTGATCCAAACCATTCTTCTCTCAGAATCCTTCTCGCTCCGCCATGTGTCGACCAATGCAGGATTCATTCGCACACGGAAACACATCCACACAATTTACACAGGCGAGAGACTGGAGTTGAAATTTATTACCTGTGCCCGGCGGGCGGTCATAATTGAGGGTGACTTGTGATTAAAGCTAAACCTGACCCGCTGAGCATAGTGGAGCACGCTCTGGTGATTATAGCTTCATCATTCAGGTGATAATGACAGTGAGAAGGAACGAACCTGAAGCCCCATGAGCCAAATCATCATGGATTCATGGTTGTCTGCGGTGAGGACGTGCTCCTTCCCCTCAGACCTGCAACAAGTGTTTCAGCATCGAAATCTGAACCGACTGAGGCTTGCATTACAACATCTGACGCACGCAGTGGCAAAAAAGAAAACTTTTCTTCACTCCTCTGTTGAAGGTCAAGGCAGACATAGTCCTCACTCACAGGATGGAGAACTGGTTGTCGTCGGTGAGGCTGAGCGTGATGGCCGCCCCTCGAATGTCGATCGCTCCGATCGGCTGTTTCCGGCGCGACGCGTCCTCCTGGTTCTTGAAGTACTGCAGGGCGCACTGACTCTCCTCGTACAGGTACCAGTGGCGCCGCCGCACCTTCAGCTTCCCAAGCGCTGCAAAATTCACAGCTCAACATCAGAAAATACTTCAATCAGAGGACCAAAGGTTCACGCCAGACGCGTTGCAAGAATTTGTCCACAAAACGTGCGCTGCTGTTCCCGTGTTTCGAATTTAGCTACAGTACGCCATTTGCCTGGTCATTAAAATTTATGGTTTGAGTCGCAAGATCCCGAGACGCCAGTTCCAAGCCGATCAATCTTGCGTGACAGTCAATAAAATAAAGTTGCTTTTACCTCCACCTGGACGGTAGTACAGGTATCCAGAGAGACTGTGCCACCCGGCCATGGCTGCTCCTTCACTGGCACACCAAACTCCTCTCAGCCCATGTCAAGCGAACGAGTCTTGTGGCATTTTGGAGTCTGTGTGTGAGTATGCGCAGCACACGGTGGCCGGTCCACTGTGGTTCGCTTCTCCCTATTCACTTGGTCCGTTCTAAGCTGTCATTGCACGCTAAAAATAAATCGAAAATCAATTTTCTTTCGATGATTAAGGATCGATCAGGACACACCTGAAGAGTTTCCGCCGCGGTGTGCTGTGACAAGATCAACGCGATCTCGCCAGTGCTCAGCGCTTTCACTGACAACTTTTGAAGGCGGCCACAGGCATCGGCCGGGATTTTTCTTCGTCACAATCATGCACGATGATGCGTGCATATGGCACTTATGCTAAATGTGAGGGGCGTTTGTCGTTGATTACATGAAAACTGTTCAACTATGGTACTTGTGCTACGTGCCAGATGTTTAACTCATCCTCACACACTATTCTGGATGAAACTCACCCCTCAACGGGGATTTGTTCCTCTAGAATAGTGCGTTCAGTTTCATTCAACATCTGTTACATAGGTAGCTCGCAACGCAAAAACGTGCGTCACTCAACATCGTGCATTCCGAACAACCTCACCTGAGCAGATTTGCGAAACATGCAGCGTCCAGAGCAGCAAGACTTTTCCATAAACAAGCCAAATTTTTCTCACACTCGTAAAGCTTTGGAGAATCCGAGATAAGTTTTCAAAAGCTGGTAGAAATGTCATTGGATTGGAGTGATTCTCCATGCAAGCCAAAGAAAAATTTATCTGTGTGGCTGACTGCCTGTAACATGAGGGTTCTCACTCGTTGAACCTGCCCCAGCACTCCTCAAAAGCAAGTCCCAGCTGCACTGACTTTTGCCAAAAAGCGAAGCGAGCCCACAATGAAAAAACACATCTGTCAAGCACATCGTTATCAATCTCACGAAGGAGGACATTTCCAAACACTTGCAAACAACAAACAAACCTCTCAGTGCAGCACCTGACTTAGAATCAGCGTTCAGACCCCAGGGACGGTCTCCGTGGACGCCATGCAACCGTGACCGATTCTAGTTTTGCGACAAAGCCTTTTAATCTTTGTGAACATTTTGCACTCATATTCGATCGCAGCACGTTAACCTGTACGTCCCCAGCAATTATGACATTATTCGCTTCCCATTCTTCGGTTTCGTGCTCATCGACCGACTCCGACGCAGGTTAGTATAGAATCTACACAGTACACGATCAATACCTACGTATTTGCTTCTCACAAACAAGTGTTGTTTTCCTCTGCGTCTCGCATACTGCTTATTCCACCATGTGCCTGTTGTAATTCAAATCCAGACACCTTGATCTCAAGCAGTCCACGCGCACACTCACCCTCCAGCTTCGTTGAGATCGTTTGAAGCGAAATTTCAAGATAATCGTCTCCTGCACCGGAACTGAGAAGATTCGATCGTTCGATACTCAACGGTCGCTTCAGCGCAACGATGCATGACGAAGCTGCTCTCGTGCATGTGCGCGACCTCCTTACGCTCCTGCAGCAACTGCTTTTGTTCCTCCCACACGTCATAAAATGTTTATCTTTTGTTCACCTTTTGTGTGCGCAAATGAATGGAAGATCATCAAGCCAAAGGAAACCTTAGAAAATGTGACAAAAAGTCTGGAATGGCCTGGAAACAAGCCCAACCAGAAGCCACGGTGCAAGCACCCAATGGACATGAAGTTTTCGAGATTTTGTTTCGTCCTGTGGGCACGAAACATTTGTGTTGATCCAAGTTCTACAGAAATCTCCAAGTCCATGCAGAGTCTCAAAGAGCAGAACTTGCAATCATAAAGTTGCGCACAATTGATTGCTTGGTTCCTTTTGTTGTATATATGAGTGAAGCCCCAGTAGTAATGTTGTAGTATAGTTTATTGTAGAGTATGAGTTGGAGCTCAGTGGTTTAGGCTACCTTCCTCTATGGTGTCACAAGC
>JAAUXT010050525.1_pt1 | contig 33993 bp, 43 predicted proteins | sample 7278171 | NCBI WGS metagenome assembly JAAUXT01 (sample SAMN14350112, study PRJNA611818) | marine sediment metagenome | isolation source: surface marine sediment (1.8m) | place: French Polynesia: Moorea | collected 2018-08
TCCAAAGCAATGAACACAGGCGCGCCTCCAACAGTGTGACCAAAATGTCCTTCAGGGTGACGGACACCACTATGTCCTCGGGGGGAAGGGGTTGTTGGCCATCCAAATGTCTTGTGTTCAGCGTGCCTTAAATTTCCTGAAGGATAGTTCTACCTTTCAGAAAAACACCTTCTGAAGGGAGCAAAATACAAATGCACCAAGGGCGTGGCATGGAACACTTTTCCACATCCCAAGAACCCATCTCCCTCAAGTAGAAACAGTAGTTTCTTCTCTCCCGTCACACCTGTGTGGAAAATCTGACGTCCGTGATTTTTCTCTCGCAGGCGCAGCTCAAGTTTCCGGAGGATGTGGATGACGTGTCGGACGAGGCGAAGGACCTCATCTGCCGCCTCATCGCCACGCCCGAAAAACGCCTCGGTCAGAACGGAATCCAGGACTTCATGCAGCACCCGTTCTTCAGGTGAGTGGTGCTAGTCGCAGCCACGTAGCAGCTGGTAAATGGACGAACCACACACGTCTTGCGCGACTTACAGTTCACCGGAGAAAATGCGAGCAAACAAGATTCAGAGCCGACACCTTTTCGAAATGCTGGGCCAGGCAGGCTAACTGACCACGGTGCTAGTAATTGGTTGTTGATGTCTCTGTTACCTTCACTACAGGGGGCTGGACTGGCTGCACCTACGCGACACGGAACCGCCATTCACTCCGGACGTGTCCAGTCCAACCGACACGTCCAACTTCGACGTGGACGAGTCCGACTTCAGACCCAACGTGAGTTTCGTGTCAGCTGCGTTGGGAACACACGAGCCAATCACACTTGCAACAAAGTAGCAGGGAGAGCAATGGAGTTCACACAAAATGAACAATTGGTTTTACTTTTGGGTCTCACTTTTCGCGCGGTTTCACGTGGCGCTGTTTGTGATGCAGGAGACGGCGCCGCCGACGAGCCACTCAGACTTCACCGGGCACCACCTTCCGTTCGTCGGCTTCACCTACACGCGAGACAGGTGAGTCAGGCCGCCATGCGAGCGGGGCCAAGAAAATTTAGGCCAGATCTGTGTCGCTATCCCGTGGGCACCAAAAAGAAATAGATCAGAAGTCTCCGTTTCAAGATGGGTGTGCGAAGATCCCTTCCCGTTGTCTTCGTGTCATGCTCGTTTGAAAGTGGAAGACGAAAAGCAAGGACAAAAAGAACCAGCAAAACGTTTCCTGTGGTTCATGGCACCATAAAATAATGCATGGCTGCTGGTTCCTCTGCAGTCGGTTATCGGACCTCGCGACGCTGTACGATGGCGGCGGTGGCGGCGGCGGCGGCGGGACGATCAGCGAGAACGGGCTTGACGCCGTGACCACAGAGGCGTACGAGCGACGCATCCAGAAGGCGGAGCGAGAAAACAAGGAACTCGCCCGAAAACTGCAGGGTCAGTTCAGCTACACTAGTCCCTTTCTCTACTCTGATCAAAAGAATGGATGTTGTGGCGAAGTCACGCCACGTTCAAGTCGCGTTTCGTTCTTATTCAGAAGCGACGCGGTCGCTGCAGTACGGCGTGACTCAGAACGAGGCGCCCGGGTCGCCGGCGCCGGGGCTCGAGGCGGAGGTGCGGCGTCTGCGCGACGAGAACACCAGCCTCAGGGACAGGCTCTCAGGTGCGGCGCGTGCGCAGTCGTCAATCACCATCTGTTGTTGTTTTGTGGCACCTGATGTGCACAACGTAGGGAATCTGAGTCATCGTAGGGAACGAGGTGGGTGTCCTTCGAGGTGGATTTGTTGAGGTTTTCTCTTGTCTTTTGCAGAAACGAGTCAAAAGGAGAATGACCTGTTGTCGATGCAGCAGGAACTCGAGTCAGTCGAGAGCAAAAAAGCGTCGCAATTCAAACAGCTGGAGAAATCCAACAAGATTCTCAAACAAGAGAAAGAGGACGCGCACAGGGTATGGAGCCCAACTGCTTTGCGGCCAGTGTTTGGCATGAAAATCACGAACGAAACCGTTTTGAAAAGACAGCAAAAGACCGATCACACAACAAAGTAAAATTCTTTGTGACGTTTCAGGATTTGAAAGAGCTGCAAGAACGGTATAAATCTCAAACAAAAGATCTCAGAGACGCCATTGCGCAACGAAAAATTGCCATGGAGGAATTCACAGACATCAACGAACGGTAAGAATTCTGTTTTCATGACTTCCTTATCTTCACAGTTCTGTGTCACTCAGGGATGCGCGGAACACAGAACAGCGAGCCCTGGTTGGAGACGTGATCCTCTTCATATTGTTTATTTCAACATCACAACTTCACTGGCAGGTTGGCGGACTTGCGGTCGCAGAAGCAGAAGTTGTCACGGCAGCTGCGCGACAAGGAGGAGGAGATGGAGGAGCAGCGGCAGAAGCACGACAACCTGAGGCAGGAACTCAGGAAGGCCGAGAAGCTCAAGCGAGAGGTATGGGACTGTGGGACGTTAGCTGTGCGTGCGGTGCAGCCAGCGAAAATATAGAGCGTCAAAAGGGCCACAGTTTGGTATTCAATTGCAATTGAAGCAGCAAAGTTTCAAGTAGCTTGAGAGTTATGGTTGAAATGAGACGTGAATCAGGTATCTCTGGATACCAGTGACTGAATGGTGGTTGTACATGTAGATTTCTCCTTGTTGCTGCAGATGCAGTCGCAGCTGGATGAGGTGGCGTCGGAGGCGAGTCGTGAGCGGAAGCTGCGCGAGCGCTCCGAGGTGTTCGCGCGGGAGGTGGAGCAGGAGATGGAGGCGCTCAAGCAGCGCCAGCTCGGCCGCTCCCCGAGCACCTCCAGCCTCGAGGTCTCCCAGGAGCTCTCCAGGTGAGCCGCGCGCCGTCCGCCCAACATGTCTCACGTTTGCTGTTGTGTTCTCCACTCTGCCATCAAAGGGAAAATGGCACAAAAAGTTTTCAAAAAGAGCGTTCACGGCAGCAACTTGACATGCTCCAATGTTGGTGACAGGCTGAAGGCGGAGGTGGAGAAGAAGGACGTGGAGCACGAGGAGCGCGTCGCCGTGCTGCAGTCGCGCCACGCCGCAGACTTGAAGGACCTGCAGGCGCAGCTGCAGGAGGCGGAGGCAGCGCGGCAAAGCTCGCACGACGAGGTGAGCGTCTCCCACACGAGTACAAAATCGCACCTTGTTCTCAAACGTTTGTTGCGGTTTGTAGAAGTGGTCACCGTTGTGGCTTGACATAAGAAATGCAGCTTGGCCCGGCAAACCACTTCGCAGACAAGGTCATTCAGCGAGAAGTCTTGAGCATTTCACTGATTGACGTTCACTTCGTTTCTCATGTTCAGGTGTCTGGTCTGAAGGACCGGCTGGCGGCCATGCAGGATCAGACGGAGTCGCTGGACAACGCGCAGGCCCAGCTGGACCGGGACCGAGCGTCACTCGACGACCAGCTCAAGAAAACGCAGCTCCTCCTCCAGCAGGTACGCCCCGGGCCTGGGCAGGCAGTGGAGCAGACACTGGGCTGTGATGACGTCGAGATGCAATGAAATGTGTTCTCATTCTGTCCGTCAACCGTTCACAAAGCTGAGGAAGGGTTGTTTTCCTGCTTCTTTTTCGTTGCAAAGACAAAAGAAGCCATCGGCTTGCATATTCACATGTTGCGGTGGATTTGCAGAGCGAACAGAACCGGGAGCGGGCGGAGAGCGAGCGGCGCGTGCTCGAGGAAGACATGCGCGAACTGGGCGACAAGCGTGAGATGGTGGCGCACTGGGAGCAGCAGATCTCCGAGATCATTCACTGGTGAGGGACGCGTGTGGTGAAGAGAATCAGATTCATCGAAAAGGGATTGTAAATTTGCGAGCAAACAATGGGGGGGGGGGGTGTGAACCATGTACATTTTTGACCGGCCTTGATGGCGTGATGATTGCTGACCGGATGCGACTGCGCTGCAGGGTGAGCGACGAGAAGGACGCGCGTGGATACCTGCAGGCGCTCGCCTCCAAGATGACGGAAGAGCTCGAGTCGCTCAAGATGTCGGGAGTCCCCTCCACCGTGAGTAGCCTCACTGTTGCACTGTCTCAGTCTGTCTTGTTCCTCAGAAATTTTCTGGTTCATTGGGGGTTATCGTTGTCGACATCAGCATAGATTCTGATTCAAGGAAGTCATTGCTAATCGGAAGTAATTCAGTCAGAAGCGAAATGCATTGTGAGGATTTGGGTCCTGTTGGTGCGCCTGTGAAGCACATTGAGCCATTGTTCCCTGTGTGTGTTCAGGAGAAGACGTGGAAGAACCGGCGGTCGCAGCGTCTCGACAAGATGGAGCTGCTGAACCTGCAGTCGAGTCTGCAGAGCGAGATCCAGGCCAAGCAGTCCATCCAGGACGAGCTGCGCACCAGTAAAGCCCGCCTCGTCGCCACAGAGAAGTACGCACGAGACTGGCAGTCTACGAGTATCGTGCTCTTTACACACGAAAACAGACTTTCTTTACGTTACGGTTGAAACAGTTTGGAAAGAAAAGATAATTGGCGTGTTTCTCATTGTGCGCACTGCTTCTGTAGTTTTGAAAACTTGATGACTGCCCCCATGCTCGGAATAGTACGAGTTAGTGTGTTCATGCCCTGTCTTTGGTAATCAGGGAGCTGAAGAAGGCGCAGGAGAAGCTGCAGGAGCTCGACAACGAGAAGACGTGTCTCAAGAACGAGATCAAAACTCTGCGCGACCAGGTCAATGGATCCCGTGAGTCGCTCCTCATCTCTCTGCCACACGATGACGACTGAGACAGTTGTGATTTACCGGCAGATGTTGTTTTGGTATCACAGTGTTGATTGTTCGATTGAAGTGGAATGCGGCCAGAAGAAAGCTGAACGAATTGGTTGGAGGCCATTTGTGAATGGTTGTGTGTTTTGCTTGGTGACATGTCGTGCTTTTCTTTGCAGTGTTGGAGAGACCGGATTCGCAGAATTCCTTCTACAGATTCATATTCAACGAAGCCTCCAAACTTGAAGATGTGAGTTTCATTTGTTCAGTCTTCAGCCAGTGTCGCAAAGCATGGCTGCCCAATCCTCAGATTCAGGTGATAGTGCAGATTGCAACTTTTTTTGCCGTTCAAGTGCATCGCTCGCACCACAATCACCACATTCACTTGTTTTGTGTGGCACACACGCCGCATAAGTTCAAAATACAGAAATGTCTTTAGATTTTGATAGCTCTCTTCCACTGTGTCTTGAGACGTGTTAGCGATTGTGTAGTCCGGTGCACTTTCGTTGTGATTCGTATTCTTTGCGCAGTTGTGTTTTCAATTGGCGTCTCAGTGACACGCGCTGACTGCAACAGTCAAAAAGAGTCCATCCGTACAAGGGGAAGGATCCGCACAGAAAGGAGCTTGTTGGGCACCCACTCTCCCTTTTCACTGCGGGTTTGAAACAGGCTTCCAAAACACAACAACTTTGTTTTTTGATCGACCCTACCACCGTAAGCATCTGCTTCAGGATGGAAAACCCAGAGAAAAAATTTGCCTCTGAAACTTTGCTCCTGTGGCAGACCCCTCCAACGGAAGAAAACAAGGTTCACATCAAAATTTGGCTGTGACAGAGACCCCACCCACTCCCCAAAGGTTGTTGCTCAGTTGGCTGGGCGATGGGACGGACAATTTTCCCGAGGCGCGCGTCAACATTGTGTAATCTTGTTCAGTTCTGTCTGAGATTTCCCAGTGACATGTGTTTTTGTCGTTTTGTTCAGCGTACGCGCGGGAAAAAACACTTAAAAAGTGGCAAGGTAACAGCAAGTAGCATCCACGAAGCTGTAGATAAACCTGTGTGTGTTCACGGAAGTGTTTTCAATATCTCTTTAGATATTTGTGCACCAGCTCAACTTGACCTGTCCACTCTAGAGTACAAGAGGTGGCCAGTGCTCCCTGACACTTTTAACTGTTGCCTCGTTTTCTGCAACTTTCAAAGTTCCGTTTCAATCGATTTCCGTGTTTGACGTTTGAATTTGAATGGTTTCCTTGACTTTGTCTTGGATTGTTGAAGTCTTTTATCCTGAAGGCAGATAACCCTGTGTCAACCAGGAGCACGGACTGTGCTTCCGACTCGAGTGTTTTTCTGTACATGTTGCTCTCACCGTTTGCAAAACTGTCACTGTGTGGTATGTGGCAAACCTGCACTGTGGATCATTCGACCTCGTTTGAAGTTGGGTGGACTTCTTGCGTGCACTGACTGGTCCTTCCACGACGAAGCGTTTTTTTCTTGACACGAGAACGAGTTTTTGACGACTTTTCCACGAGAAGCCAGCACCAGAAACTCAGTGTCTGAGAGACGCAGTACCTGTGGTTGCACGCCTGCGCACCTTCACTGACGCCTGAGCGTGTTTGTTTCGCAGTCACCGACGGAGAGCGAGCACGAGAGCGACGAGGAGCTGCACTTCGACGACGCGCGCTCGCACTCACCGTCCCCGTCGGCGCACAGCACGGGGTCCCGGGAGAGCGCAGGGGTGAGTGCCGCTCCCTCGCATTCTCCGCATTTTCACTGTGCCGGTGGGATCTCTCACGTTGTCTGGACACAGAGTGTGGAATGTCGCAATAAATTTCACACCAGCTACAGTGACGATCGTGCGTTGCCGCATTAGTGTTCTGTCGTAAATTGTGTTCATGGTCATTTGTGAAACGAATTGTCTTGAATTTACGTGTTTGTGAAAACTGTCAATTTACATAAGTTTTGGTGTTGTGTGTTTGGATTATTTCGGTGGTTTGGTTGCTAGTTTTATGATTTCTTAGCTCGAGTCGTTGTTGTCTTTTCTGTGTTTACAGTACATGTTACCTGTGTCGCATCCTCCGCAGGACGGCGGCTCTGCGACCGCGCCGGCTCCGCATCACCTCGGTGTCGCTGGCGTTGCCAGCACGACGGCGGTGCAGACGACGCCGTCACCCGGCGCCGGCGGGCGTAACCAGCCCCGGCGCCACCACTTCGCCGTGCGCACGTTCAGCGCGCCCATCAAGTGCAACCACTGCACGTCACTGATGGTGGGCGCGACGCGACAGGGTACGGTCTGCGAGGACTGCGCGTACTCGTGCCACACGTACTGCGCCGAGCGCGCGCCGCAGGCCTGCCCCGTCCCTCCAGACCAGAGTGAGTATTCTGGGCTGTGCAATGCAAGTTTTGGATTCTGGGTGCCTTTGTTTTGATGAAAGCAACAGGGAACTTTACCGCCAAGTGTGGTGGTTTGTGGAACAGGCAGGATGAATTGTTCTTCGCTACGAGTTGTTAGTGATTCCCGTGAACCTGTTTTGCAGTAAAACGGCCCATCGGAATCGACCCGTCCCGAGGTGTGGGAACTGCATATGAAGGCTACGTGAGGGTGAGTCGTCTGTGCTCTTTTCTAGCCATCCGAGCGAATTTCTTGCACGTTTCGCGGTTTGGATGAAACACTGTTTCTTCGGCTGCGGGCAAACGTGGTCTTTCCAAATTGACACAAACATTGTTTCAAGGCAAACCCAGGAAGTGACTGCTGCTTCCTTTGTTGACAGATCCCGAAGCCGGGTGGGATCCGGAAGGGTTGGCAGCGGCAGTTCGTCGTCGTGTGCGACTACAAACTGTTCCTGTACGACCTGAACCCCGACCGAGGCGGCCAGGCGCACGTCACCGTCAACCACGTCATCGACATGAGGTGCGCGCCGCCGGAATTCTGTTGTCGAGTCGTGGTGACTTGGTTTGAAGAATTGAACATGTGTGCAAACATCGGAATCGATATTGTTGCCGTCATCAATTGTACGGATTGTTTCGCGTTTCAGGGACGACGAGTTCTCCGTCGGCTCTGTGTTTGAGAGCGATGTGATTCACGCCAACAAGAAGGACATCGCCTGCATATTCCGGGTGAGTCGCCGAGGCTCTCCTGTTTTGTTGAGTATGAGTATGGCGGAAGGGGTATTTGAGAAGTATATGGAAATACGTGCGTGTGGAGCAAACTGGAGAACACGTTATGTGGACAACACTTGCATTGTAATCAGTGCGTGACGCCGCCAGTTGCTTGTCTTTCAGGTGACGTCGTCGTGCATGACGCCGCCCGGCACGAAGCACGTGGTGCTCATGATCGCCGACACGGAGCAGGACAAGAACCGCTGGGTCGGCGCGCTCAACGAGCTCCACAAGCTGCTCAGGAAAAACAAGATCCCTGACAAATCCGTGAGTCGAGTGGCCTCACGAACTGGCGATGCGAAGTCGTTTTGTTATCATCGTGTGGTTGGAAAATGTTGTTGTTGCTTTTGGTTGAAATGTGAATTGAGAAACGCTGTGTTGTGTTTCAGGTGATAAAACCAAAAGAGGTCTACGACAGTTCCTTACCGATTCTGCCAAAGACGTTGTGTGGTGCCATACTTGGTAAATGTTCTTCATGAATTGGCTTCAAAATAGCTGAACAACAAAGGATTCAAATTTTGCATCGGACAGGTCCTTTTGCTCACACACAACATGTTGTAAATCTTGCAGACCATGACCGGTTAGTGATCGGAACCGAAGACGGTCTCAACGTCGTCGAGTTGTTACGAGACAGTGAGTCATGACGCTTTCCGTTTCTTCCAACTGTGTTGTTCTTGTTCTGGTCAATGAAAGCAACACGAACAACGTTATCATGGAAAATAGTTTTCATCGAATCTTCAAAGCAAAGGCGCTGGCCTCTCATGAAGACATTTGAGTGGCCGTTTGTCTGAAGGCATTCCTTGCGTAACCGCGATGTTCGTGGTGTTTGGATCGTTTACAAAAGTAGGATTTTCTCCAACAAGAACTGATGTTTGTCGCAGACATCGTGCGAATCGGCGAGAGGAAGGCGATTTACCAGATCGAGCTGCTGCCCGAGGAGCAGCTCTTCATCACCATATCAGGTGAGACGCGCGCTGCGGGGTCGCTCTGGGAATGGGGTGTCATCTGGGTAGATCTAGCTGAGGTGAAACGGGTAGTCAGTGTTGTCTTTTCATTGAAGAATGCATTGTGGAAGTGCAACAGTGAACCTCGAGAAAATTCCTTCGTAGTTCTTTGTCACGCAAATACATGTTGTGATAAACTGTGGTCTCGATGGTTTCTTGGTCATCATCCACCAGTGGATGACTCTTCGTGTTTTGTCTATGAATATTTTTGCACCGACTTCTTCTCATCGAGTGAATCTTTTGTGTAGCGAGATGGCCAAAGAGAGATTTGTTGAATGTCTGGATGCACGATAAATTCTGTGACCTCTGTAGCAATGTTGCTTGTTTCTCCAACGCCGAAAGTCAGGATCACAGGAAGATATATCAGAACCTGTGCTTTCAAAGCGCACTCGGTCCTACTGAGCCGTACAGACATCATGGGTTGATCAGATCTACAGGTTCTGTGTTCACAGACCATTTGACTGTTTCACACTGTCAGAGATCTTCCTGTGTTCCTCGGTAGGTGGCGTCTCCCCGACCGGCATGTGATGTGTGTACAGCTGTTGTTCCTCCGGGCGCTTCTCTTCTCTCTTCTCACAGACGCGTTCGTGTTCACAGGCAAACAGAAGCACATCCGCCTCACGCCCATCACGCAGCTCGAGGGCGACAACGTCGAGAGCGTCAAGATCGCAGAGACCAAGGGCTGCACCACCTTCTGTACAGGTGAGTCACGCCTTTCTCTGCTCTGGTCTGCGGAGCATCCTTTTCCTCGCCTTTGTCAATTCAAGTGTGACCCCCCCCCCAAACCCGCCCCCCCCCCTTGAAGAACAAGAACAAACACAGTTGAGAAGAGTCAAACGAGCGACAAACGGCGAGATTTGGGCAGGCGACAATGCTTGTGTGAAAGAGCTGGAGTTGAGCTTTGTTGTGCGCGCAGGTCCCGTGCGCTCGGGCGCGAGCACGTGTCTGTGCGTGGCTGTGAAGCGCTCCATCCTCGTGTACGAGATCAACCGGACGCGGCAGCGCCACCGTCGCGTCAAGGAGATCGCGTGTCCCGGCGTCGTGCAGGTGCTCGACATGCTCGACGAGCGCCTCGTCGTCGGATACCCGTCCAGCTTCGCCGTCTACAGCGTGCAGGGCGACGCCGCGCCCATCGGTAAGTGGCGCGAATCTTTTTGGACCGTCCGCTCTTGGTTTTGAACTCGTACAGGCCACAGAAGATTGTGTGCCTTTCGTTTGAACCTCACGTTTCGAGAGTCAGCCTCAGTGGACAAACCAACAGAGATACCAGTCTCAGTCTCAAGTTACCGACGCATACTCGGTGCGGCTGTGTGATCTGTAGTGCGTGACGCGGCCCCGTCTCGTTGCAGCGCTGGTGAGCAGCGACGACAGCACGCTGAGCTTCCTGCTCGAGAACCCGGTGGATGCGCTGCTCGCCGTCGAGATCAGCAACAAGGAGTTCCTACTCGTCTTCAGCAGTGAGTGCGCGCGTCCGCCACACGTGTCAAGTTTTATCCCGGGCTCCCAGAAGCGTGTACTGGGACCGCACGAGCGAGGATAACCACTGCAATCTTTTCGAACTGTGAGGTTGGCCCTGTTGCGTCCATTGTGTGGAAGGTGCAATATACGCGCAGTGATTGGTGAATGTATGTTGCAGCGCTCGGCGTGTACGTGGATACGAACGGACGACGATCACGGGTCCACGAACTGATGTGGCCGGCGACGCCCACAGCAGCAAGTGAGTTCTACGTCTGATTGGACAGGTGGCGTTCTCACCACCAAACAATTCAAGCATAAACAGAGCCAACGAAAGAGTGAATTCCTTGACTTTCTGGCTCTCTGTGCTTTTGCATTTGAATCAAATGACAGTGACGCGCGGCGTGTGCGTGTGTATGGTTGTGTGGTTGTGTCGACTTGGTCTGTGTACACGGCTCCTTGTTTGCAGCTTACGTGAGCCCGTACCTGACGATCTGGGCCGAGAACGTGGCGTTCGTGTACGACACGACGACGGCTGAGTGGCTGCAGACGTTGCCGCTCAAGCGCGTGCGGCCGCTGTGTCGGGACGGCAGCGTCGGACTCAGCTTCGTCTCCGACGTCCACAGACTCGTGTACTTCCGCAACGTCTACCACGGTCAGTGTCGCTCCACACGACTCGTGCCGATTCGACCCGCTGATCTTTCTGTCACTATTTCACGAACAATAGTGAGCTGCGCAGGTGGCTTGTGCTCCAGATAGTGGAGAATGTGGGCAGTGTCTGTGGGAGTTTGCGTGTGTGTGAAGGGGGCTTTACAAATTTCGTGCTTATTCTGGTCTCTGTTCATTGTGCAGAAGACGACAAGATCGCGCTGCCGGAGCTGCTGTCGAAGAGCCGGAGTCTGAACCGCGGAAAGCGTCGCTTCTCCTTCAAGACGCAGCAGGAGTCGCAGGCGCAGCGCGTGTAAGTGCAGCAGCACGAATAGCTCGTGCGAATCCGCACTGAGTGCTGGTGGAGAGGGTGGGGGGACTTTCAAAAGGGAGGATGTGATCTGGATAAGAAAGGGATGGTAGTGAATCGCAGACCTCAACTTGAAACGGAACGGGCAGTTTTCGGTCGTTGAGCAGCTGTTGTCGTGTTGCAGGGCGGAGCTGCGCAAGTCGAAGGCGATCTCGGGACCGATGAACTTCAGCCACGTGGCGCACATGGGGCCCGGAGAGCCCGTCGCCACCGTGCTCACCGACACCGCAACCAAGTCAGTTTCTCCCTGACATAATGAGATTATCTTGGTGCAACGTTTCTGAGAAGGGCTGTGAAGCTTGAAGCAGTTGGTACAATCTTATTTATGTTGGCAGGGGCGCGGCGGAGGTGCGCAGGTCTCGCGTCATCTCGCACCCGACGAACTTCGCGCACGTCGCACACATCGGACCCGAGCAGACGAAGCCGACGCTCGTCGACCTCTCCACCGTAAGTACAACTATTGCAGTACGTTCACACTGTGCCATGTGCAGCGCCCAGTGAAAGACAATCAAGCAACCCCATTTTCAAACGGAATGTCAGCAGAACAATCCCACGCGAAGTAAAAGACAACGTGCACGCCCAGTTTGGAGCGGAATGTAAGCAGAACAATCCCACTCGCACCCCTTCTATTGACGCTCCATTTTGTGAATAAAAGTACACACCTCTGGTGTGACCCGGCCTAGAGGTCACTTGATCGTCACTGTGTCGTAGAGTTTCAAACTTTCTTGGCTGATAACCCGCCACATTCTCGGCGCGTGTTGCAGGCACAGGCGCAGTCGGGCGTGTCTCCGGCGGCGGCGGACAGCGACTCGCTGACGCGCAGCGGCGGGAGCCTGTCCCGCGGCGTCTATCAGCCGTTCGCGCCCGGGGCGACGCGAGGCGTCGACGTCATCCGCCGCCCCGTCTCCACCAACGAACACATTAATGGTAAAGTCTCACCTTTTTGTGACACTTTTGACAACGTGCGTGCGCAGTGAACGCAGCGTGTGCCAAGATGTGGCAAGAAGCAATGCCGTCGTCGACGAAGAAACCTGGACAGTGAGGCAGTCTCAGGGTTCACGTGTTGAAAGTGTTGACGAGTGGCTGCAGAAACGTTCACAGAGCAAGAAGTTCTTCCCAAAAGAACAGCGGGCGCTGGAAATCATGTTCTTCACAGGAACTTTGCCTTGGTGGTTTACTGTGGTGTCTGTTCGAGCGTCCTCGTCCGCAACTGTAGAGTTCGCCAAACGTACAAGCTTTCACCTGCTGGTGCTTGTTCTCTGTCGTCTGTTCGTCTGTTCATTCAAAGGGTAGAAGACCCATTTTTCTCTTGCCTTTGACGTGATGGAAATTTTTACACCTGTCCTGTCACTGTCGTGACTTGACGTATTATTTTGTCGTTTCGTCGCCAGACCCTCTGAGAAGCTCGAAAATCTGGAAGCAGGTTCGGCAGATCAAGCGCACTCTGTCCTCCATTGCCATCCCGCTCCTCAAAGACTCGCCCGGCGAAGAAGGTCACAGTCGTTTTCTCCCGCGTTCTCCCGAGGTCCCGGTGTTCGTGCAAGCCAAGCGTTTCTGTGATACTGATGACTTCAATTCCATGTTGCACCTTGGTGTCTGAAAAATTGTTCATTGCCCTGTTGGCTTCGCTGCGGAAAGCTTCGGTTGGATGCAGTTGGGCTGTTTTGTAATCTTGACCAGGTTTTGCCCCACATTGTAATGGTTGATGGGTTTTTGAGAACCAAGTTGAGGTTTCTAATCCCTTGCCTTCCCAGTTCCCACCCCACCTTGTTATATCCGCCGTTACTGGTTCCTGCCAAACGCTGAGGGAATGGCAAAAAATTCCGCGCCCCTTTCTTCGGACCGCACATTTCGAGCGCATGAGGCATTGTTGCTGACAGCACAAGAGATTTGGGTGCAGTTTTCCGAGTTATGGTGATAATGACCCCCATCCACACCCAGGATTTGTGCATGTTTGCGTGTTTGTGTCACACAACGGAAAGAAGCTGTTCATAGGTCCTCGAGAGACAAAACTCAATGTTGTTTGAAAAAGTTTTTTGAGTATCAACAAACATTTCTTTGACGCAGCGACGTGTTTTCGACGTAGTCATTAGGAATCTTCATGTGAGCACAAGATGTCGCACTGGTTCTTTTCCTTGTTGTTTCTGTTTCGTTTCCTCTTCACTTTTTACCGTTCACCATAAGTTTATTGTTTTGAGTTGCACTGTTCTGGTGTTGGTCTGTGTTGTGCACGCGTTGAGTGTGTCGCCGTGTTGTCTCGTCTGCAGGCAGCTCGGCGCTGAGAGCGTCGCATGTGTCGCACGTGTCGAGCAGCAGCGTCGCGACGCAGCGCTCCGCGTCCATGGAGGAGCGCTACACGCCGGCGAGACAGGTAGGTCCCACCGCGGCGCCCCGCCCGCCCGCCCGCCTCCCGCTGTCCGTCCGTCTGCCGCACTCTCAGTGTCACTTGTTCTGTTCTCGATTGATTTATTCTTTGTGGTGGGTTTTGTTGATTTTAAGTGTTCGTCTTTCGGAGCATCTTGTCATAATTGTTGCAGCACTGGAGCAGCTGAGACAAGTGTACAGGTCATGTGACGCTCTTCTCGATTGTCTGCATCACTGTTGTTTTTTTTGCAGGTTATGATGGAGGACAGTCCCCCCCTGTCAATCAACTCGAGCACCAGCAGTAGCAACACGAGTGGCCACAGCAACAGCGGCGGCGGCGTCGGAGGCGCGGCGTCCCAGCCTCAGCAGCAACAGCACGGGGCGCCGCCCCCGCACAACTTCCGAGAGAGCATCCATGTGCAGATCCAGCCTCCACACTCGGACAGTCACTGCTAGCGCTGCCGGCGCTGTTCACGTCTGTGTTCTGCACTGTTGTCTAATTCACCGCTTCTCTGTCTGGCGAGCACTTCCAAGTTGCCTCGCCTTTCCCTTCACACACAGTTTCGTGTACGGACAGTGTGTGTGACTCATAAACACGGAGAAGACGAGGCCAAGTGCGTTGGGTCTGATGGCGATCTTCTGGAGGTCGTTTCACCCTCAGCGGAAGGACATATTTCAGTTCCGGCTGAGGTGCCCTGTTTTCGCACAGCGCGAGAAGTGCCGCCCCTCCAGCTGTTGGTTCAAGGTCAATTCGACGACGGTGATTGTGTTCCTCCAGAAGGCTGTGTTCTGCCCGTTGTTCCTCAGTTAGTGAAGCCATTCATGAAGTTTTTTTGTTTTTGTTTTTCTCACAATGTCTTGTTCTCAGTAAAACGGAAATGTGGCTGCAACGCGACAGGGCAGCTGCTGCCGGCGGTTTCCACAAGTTTTGTATCGCTGCCCACCTGATCGCAATCTTTTGAAACGTGTTGCATCCTTCGCGATCTTGAGTTTCTCTTCGCTTTGCATCAGGTTTCTGAAAGCACAACTGGAGGTTGTGCAGACGTGTTTCTGGTTATCAATCTGTTCTGAGATTTTTGAGAATCGTGATGTCTCCGCCTCGACTTGCTCTGTCTGATGATTGTCCCAGGTGATGTGTCGTTTTGCTGCTTCCAGTAAGTGTATCCTATTTATGACTGAATTATGAAAAATCAGCAACAGGGTTGAATCGTGCAACATTTGCCAGTGAGCACTTCAATGCAATGGACGGGTGCAGGCGCTGCAGTGCTGGGCTCGTGTGGGTCCCGTCGCCGTCAAATACCAACTTTGAGTCAGCCAATTCAGACGCATTCATCTCGTGTTACATCTTCGGTTGTGTGTTTCTTGGACGCCGCTGACTAGACAGTGGATTTCCATGAAGTGGAAGTTCTTCGATTTGGTCAGCTGAATAGAGGTAAATGACGAGAGTTCAGGTTGAATTTCCCATCGTGATGCCGGTTGAGGCAGACTGGAGTGAAAAACTGTCGTGATTGACGCTGCAGAGCTGACACCAGAGATGTAGGCGACGGCTGCGTCGTGTGGAGCTTGCGTCTTTCATTTTGTGTCCGCAGAGCCGTGTAACATAGTGTAAGTAATGTGCGATTCGCTGTACAAATCCGAGTTCGAACCAGTTTCTGCCATTTTCTGTTGTTTCCACCTTGTACATACGGAACTCCCTGTAAAAAAAGCTTGTACATCCTGTGTACATTTTCTCATGTTTGTACATTGTCAGAAACTGTTGTGTAAAGAAGAGAATGAATGGGATGAGTCGGTCCGAGCAGCGGGTGACAGTTGTCCACGGCAATCAGTCTTCAAACGGAACTCAGTGGGCGTGTGTGGCCAATTCAGTTTCTTTTTCTCTGTATTCGTTTGTTGTCGATACGTTTTTTGGAAGCTGGGCTGCTTGACCTCACGTTTTAATTGTGAGTGACTGTTGGAAGTGGAGTGAGGCGCGGGTGGTGCATGAGCGGGATCTCATGTCGCCTCCTGTGCGCTCGCGCTGTGCTGCCCGGTCGCCCAAAACTGGTGGCGAATCGCAAATATCGCGGTAGTGAAATGTTGACTGATAAAAATGGAAATTCATTTCTGAGTTACAGGGAAAGACATTGTCAAATAACATTATTCAGGGTGGGCATGTGTGAAACTGTCCCGTTGGTCGCCTGGACGTCTGAGTGCGTTTGACGAAAGTCGGCGCACGGCGTGTCCGTCTTCAGCCTCGCAAGTCCCCTATTGGTTGCTTCCAGTCAAAGCGCCCAGATTCCAATTTCATGCGTTGGCGTTGCGAGACGCCAAACTGTGCAGCTCCGGGAGCGCCTTTTCCTGCTAAAGTCCCGCCATTCTTCGGGGACAAGTTTCCTCCCACCAGTTTAGTCATGTCGTGCAGCAATCCCACACAGACTGTGAGCGTTTGGGGGTTCGCGTTGCGTCGAGCTCGACCTTGGCCTGGTTGCAATAGTTTGGGTGTAAAATGCCAGACCTGTCGCTGCGTTTATCGTGTCGGAAGAAGTTGAGCTTTTTTGCTTCGCCCAGAAATCCCGGCATCAGGTCGGTGGTTTGGTGCTTGTAGGCTGAACGAATTCGGGCTGCGTGAGATTTGTAATGATATGTCAAAATGGAATAACACAAAATGAAAATTGAGACTTGATTGGTGTCCAATTTTTATTGTGGAATGTATTAAATCGCGCAGGACATGTGTCTGTTGCGTGACGCGCCGCAACGTCGTGTGACATCATCGCATCAAAAAGTTGGAAACCGTGACTACTGAGACTGATAGATTTCAACCATGGGCGGGAACAACATATTTGATTCAGAGCAGCATCAGGTGGCTGTTCTGTAATTGCGACAGCAGAAGCGTGCCGAGATCGTGCGAGCGATCCACGCGCCGCTTCTGATTTGATTCATTGAGAAAATGCTTGACGGCCGAGCAAACGTGAATCTCGAAGCACGCTTGCAATTTCCGACGTGCTCTGAGTCTTCCCTGTGAAAGCCTGAGGTGGGTCAATGTGGACTGTGCAGATCTGCTCTGCAAACACGATGCTCTGGTCAGTGATGTGTCCCTGGACGTACATTCCAAATGTTCTGGCCAGTGCAGCACTGATCCGCAGACACCTGTGCCAGACTCAGAGGCGGCTGGACACTGGCGTCGCTGCACCGTCACCGCCGCCGCCGCCGAGGCGTTCGTGGAAGAGTTGGAGGATACGCGCCCAGGCGTCCTCGTTGGCGCGATGGTGAAACTGCGGCTCGCCTCCGTACTCCATGTTGATCTCTGCAGTGCATACAGCGAGCGTTGAGGGTCAGAAATTATTGTGCCAAAGCGGCAGAAAAATCAACAAATCAACTGCGATCTACCGTTAATTCGGACTTGAACAAGTTTGTCCTCGCCAGGTGAAAAGGTCAAAAAAAACTTGCGTAAGCTTCGGTTGTTTTTGTTCACGATTCCAAGCTCAGGTTGCAAGGTTTGGCAATTCTCACGACACGAATAGTTCAGGGAAAGGTTACGATGTCATTTCCTCCACCCACAGACCGCTTCAGCAGCGGAAGGACGCTGTGATTCAGCGCCGCAGGCTCAGCTGCAGCCCGAGCTGAGATTCTTTGACGTGGACCTAGTCTCACAAATTCCCACGCCATGCCACAGTTCCGGCTTCGTGGCCCTGTGCTTCAACTCAGCTGCGCGTATCACCCCTGAGCCTGATTTCAAAGTTGAAGAATTCCCCTTGTTCAAGCACTGGCTCCGCAGCTGGCACATTCAGTGGCACATGTCAACTGTGGAGCCAAATATGGATGGTGACGACACTGCAAAGAGTTCCAAAATGTCACAAAATGCAAACAAGGCATTCTGATCCCCCTTACTCACAGGGACGTCACTTCTGAAGTAGTTTTGAGGAGTGGTAGTGTGGATTCTGACACTTTTGTGCAAAACATGGGAGGGTGTGGTAATTTTGAATGTGGGTGAGTTCTGTTTCCAGAGAATTTAAGTTGTAATGTCACGAGATCTGTTTTCCGTGTTTCTTTTCTTTCTTCTTTTTTCTCTCTTTTTTCTGTTTCTCAGCCAGAAAAAGCCGTGTCCAAAATGAATATCAAGAAAGAGGAGCGCGCTTGAAAATCAAAGCAGAGGAAATTGTCTTCAAGCTGAGAGCTAAATGGGGAACACTGGGAAATGCACCTGTCTAAACCGGGCGAAAAAGCAGCTGTCCAATAGAGTTCACTTTCCTCTGGTTGAGGAAACTGCCAGCATCACTTTTCTCGCGTCTTTGGCGTCCTGACTCCAGTGGGGGATTTTTGTCATCTTCGTACCGGAACTCTTACTTTTGTAGTTTCCTCAGATCGGATGATCTGCTCTCAAACTTCGTTGATGTCCCACAAAAATTTGACATGAGAGCAGAACGCAACGCATCGCGTCGCAAACCAAGAAGCCCATTTTAGGCCGCGTGGTTCTGTACAGTTCCACCGGTACTTCGGATGCCTTGTTTGCAGTTCTGCACTGAACGACCGTGCAAACGCAATCACACAAAGCAGGATGTACATGGACGGGTGTGCGCAGCCGTACTCACTGAAGACGCCGTGGTAGTTGACGGGGCAGACCGGGAGGTGCGGCGGCTCAATGAGGTGTCCTGTGCGCGGGTAGATGTGCACCTCAAAGTCGCGGTGGTCGGCGTCGCGGAGGCGCAGCGCCATGAGGGCGGCGGCGCGCGCGTCCACCAGCTCATCGTGCGCGCCCTGCAGCAGCAGCAGCGCCGCGCCCGACGCGCGCTCCAACTGAAACACAGTTCCAACTGAGAGAAGTGCTCAGCAACGCCGCGCAGGCCGCGGTGCAGAGGTGTCGCCACGCAGATTTGGTGACGACACGCAAAGGGCAGTGTTGACACACAAAGATTGGTGTCGCTACTGCATTGTGTTCAATGGGCGAGACATTTCTGTTGCGTCGCCCCGAACAACACTCGCAGTCAGAGCGCTGTCCCAGTGCGAGCAGCACAGAGCTGGTGACCTTTTCATTCTGACACCTGTAGGGCGTTTTGAGTTGTGCCATTGAAGTGAACTCGGGACAATGAGTGGGTGATTGAACAAAAAATATCTCGAGCAGTTTCTGATTCAGAACTTGTCGGCACGAAAGGCTGCCCTCGATCAGTGAATCCTACTTTGATTCCCAAATGATGACTTGTTGCAGTGTTCACACGAGTAGTCAGCCCGTGAGCGATCAGTCTCCTTTCCCTTTCGGTGTGAGTTTTCATATCGATGGTAAACACAAAAGGATCACGATTGCGTTGGATGGGGATCAACAGATATGACCGTGGACACTTTTAGGCTTTATACACTTTCATGTGTTGCCCGTCCTACACAGACGGAGCGGTGGGTGGATCTCGTTCAACTGGAACTCTCAGGTGACACATGAGTACACACACACCATGCAAGCAGAGACGAGATGGATGCGAATGTCATTTTTACTCAAACATTGTTGAGTGAAATGCGAGTCGCATCTGTACGTCCACACAACAGCAGCGTTTCCCTTTGGATTGAAGTGTCAGAGACCTCACCGGTTCCGATTCGTATTTGAGGACTTATTCGTATTTGAGGACGAGACAAGAAGGTGTGACATTTTGCACTAATGCCTTCCGGAAAAAATATCTTAGCGTAACACGACAAAGATGACAAAGAAAATTCCCCGAAGGAGGATTGGATGAAGACCATTGTTGTGCGGCAAGTGAATGTTCGGAAGATCGACGAACTGTGGTGACGCCGAGGCGCGAACGCAAGGTGAAGGGAATTCGGTGGGCGTCGCGACACGTCGAAATACGCCTCCGACAGAAATGTCAAGGTCACTTATGAAACCGAATTTTTCGCAGGGAACAAGACGCTCTCACCGGGATGATGTTCTGCTCAATGTTGTCGCTGAGAAGGAAGGCTCTGCGGAAGGACACTGAATTTTCCTTGAAGTCTCCGTTCTCCATTTGGGGCCTGAAAAGTACAAGAATGTTGTTCAGTGGCAGCTCCTGTCTGTTCGAACAAACCCGTTGGAGTGAGTCTGCAGGGTGTCAGGGCGACCATCAAGGTTCATTCAAAATCATCGCACGGTCGGGCGGCTGCATTCGAACACGATATTGCCTGAATCGTGGCTTCGTCTTGCATTGGATGCAGTAGGAGGGGGATTTGGCACCGAATATTTTCGCACAGATCTTTGTTGCCCTCACTGGTAACTGTCCAAAATGTTCAAAATAGGGATCCTCTCCCGAAATGAATCGTCGGCCTTGGCTGTTTGGGCGATTCGTGACAATTTTACTCTTTCCTGGTGGGTTTCGGGTTTGAGTTTGTGGTGTTAATTTCCACGAAGAATATAAGTTTCAAATGCAAACAAAGACTGACAGAAAAACCCGGAAACTGAAACTGTTCGTGAACTTGTGAGAAGACTTTGAGAAACCCCTTCAAATTGACACGCCGAGCGTCACGGCCGTCAGTGCTTGATTTGCTCTGCAAATAAGTGAACTTGACACTCGTAAACTGTGTCGAAAAGTTATTCCTGTGAAACAAAGTTGAAAATTCGTACAGAACTGCAAACCTTGTTGGCGATTCATTTCAGTTGACCACATCGTGTCCAAAGAAGCGACACAGTGACAAGGTAACGGGAGGGACTCACAGAGACGCGGGCATCGTGCTCCCTCTGTGTTTGTGCACGGCGCCGGAGTAGAAATGGAAGCCGTTGATGCTGACGGCAGCGCGAACCTGCAACGTACGACGGCGTAAGGCGACGATGCCACGGTGGCGTATACATACGTGCTCAGAGGCAGCAGCTTTGCCTGGTACTTGTGCGCGCACGTTGAAAAGAAGTGAAAACCGTTGATACTCGCGACAGCCTTCACCTGAAAAGAAAGCGACAGAAACTTTGCTTCACCTATTGCAGCCAGGGTCGCACTTTCCTCCTTTTTTGATGACCCTTGTTGTTTACGATGCATTGCAAGTAAAATTTGGTGGGCAAGACTGGCGTGAATGTTCAGGATAATGGAGAGTTTGTCTTTTCGTTTTTCTTTGTGTAAAGTGAACCAGTCTTCCACGAAAAAAGAATTGCCAATTTTGCAAACGCATCATCATTAACTCCAGAATTTCATCCAAGTTTTTAGCGAACGAGTGAGCAAAAAATCCTGAGGTCTCGTTCCACCTGAAATGAGAAACTGTCCTTTGGTCTGAATGGAATTCAATTTACCGTTGATGAGGCGTGGATCCAGAAAACAAAGGTGGTTTCTCAACACTTGAGGCCGTGCATTTCTTGCTTGAAAACATCACTGTGCTGCATAAACGAAATGCCGGCAGCTCCACTTGAATCTTTTTGAGGGTCAAGAGATAGATCTGTGGTCCGTAACCTACTCGCAAGACGATTCCTCTGCGAATTTGTGTTCCGCATAAGTTTCAAAAGTTTGAAACAGACACACCAAGAGTTTGTGGCTTGTGGGTGTGTTTCAATTGATGTCATGTTGACATGTGATTTCATTCGAAGTGACATTTTCCAGCTCATGCACAGCTGACCAGTCCGACACCTGAGAATCGTGCTTTGGACACGTGCACGCCCATTTCACGAGCTGTAGACGCACGTGAACGAGCCGCACGTTGAAAACACAGCCCTGCTTCAGTCACGACTCTCATTTTTTCGTGACACACCTTTCTGCATGGGTTTTCAATTATTTGCTCGCAGTCTACACGTGAACGTGTAAAATTTTAATTTAATGTCTGGTGCTCTGTGGTGCTTGTTCGCCTGATGTTACTTTCTTTCCTTCTCTCAAACTTGAAGTTGTTCTGACCCACTCTGCCGAGTACCAACATGAAGCTCAATTGCCTTGGTGGTCAACCGCAGGCATGGTACCCGTTGTGTGTGTGTGTGTGTGTGTGTGTGTGTGTGTGTGTTTGTGTGTTGCCTTTGGAACCACACGCACGCAAACAACGCAAGCATCCGACATTGTGGAAGTATTGAAAAGTGACAAGGAACAAAAAGTGTGCATTCACGACGCAGCAAATGAAACTGGGCAGATTACCGGTATTCTTTTCCCAAAGCTTGACTTTAAACCAGTCTTGAGACATCACGCCATCTTCGGCGATGGCGCACTGAGCCATGCAGTGTGCGCTACGCACCTTGCTGTTGGCGGTGGCCATGTGCAGCGCGATCTCGGCGCCCTTGGAGATGCCGATGGCGCCGACCCCGCCGGGCAGCACCGCCGGGTGCGAAGCCAGGAACTCCACCGCCTCCTGCAAGTGAAACGAGTGTTTGCAACTCAGCGCAAAAGACACCACGCTTTGTCTCCATCCGTATGCAATTTCTTTCTTTTGTTTCAGTCATTTGGGTGGGTCACTGTTCTTTGGACTTCTTAGGACGTACCGACTGTTGGCCGTTGCACTGTACAATGAAGCGCTTCTTGAAAATCTGGGTACCCGGCTGGAACAAAATTGACACTTCGCACGAAAATCTGACTGCTGGCAGCAGTGACTTATGAAAGCCAGAACATCGCGGGCCACGCACGTCGAAATAGTCGAGGTCGAGCGGGCTGAGCTGCTTCGGCAGGTCGTCGTAGTTGAAGTAGGCGAGCGCGAGCGTCGTGAGGCCGCGGGACGCGAGCAGCGCGGCGCGGTACACCGCCAGGCCCCCCGTCGTGCCGTACAGGTCGATGACGCCCGGCCGCGGGGACCCTGCGACACACACATCCGCCATCGATTTGTTCTGATCGCACGGAAATTCACGGCCGGCTGCGAGGACCAAAACGTTTGGTTCTCTAAAGATGGTTCAGAACGGAGGCCCCCATTCTGACTTCACCACCAAGAAGGATATTTCTATGAAATGACTGTCCAAACCAAACAAGACAAAGCAGAAAAGTATTGGACACCACGGCAGATTTTGCTAGCACAAAGAAGGCGTCGTGTTGTTGTGCCAAAAAAGACCACACATTGAAATTAATGTGGCTCCAAAAGTGCTGTCAATGTCCTTTGAAGCAGGACAACGAAAATCCAAATGTGCATCCAAGGATGGCCTGTCCTTTCGCAAACCCAACCTCTTCAGAAATGAAAATAACACAGAAACCATTTCCGCTGATGACTCTTCGGCCCTGGCAACAAACAACAAGAAAAAAGAGAAAGTTGCAAACTGGTTCAAGAAAGTTTTTTACAATTTCGTGTCCACCAAGAAAAGGATCCACTCGTTTTTGCTCAACAATTTTTCACGACCTCGAGTTTTGAAATACATTTGAATCATGTTTCACATCCCCAGGTGCCAGCGCTGTCTGAACTTCGTGACGAAATTAATGAAGTTGGGTCGCTTGTTTCGAAGCGGAAAACAATTTCGAAAAGAAACCTGGGTTCTGCTTTTGCAAAATTAATCGCGACAACCTGAGGCTCAAAATCACACAGCATCTGAACTCGGACACACAGACGCTGCAGTGAGAGATTTCCCAACATGCGCTGCAACTGTGAAGTCCAAAGAAAGCGAGTGCATGTGAAATCTCTCGGGAGTTCGTCTCTGCACCACATGTTTCACGCAGCAGGTTTTGAAGAACTCTTCCTGCTATTCCACCAAAACCGATCACGTTCTCGCAACTTCACGTCTGTCTCCCGTGCAAACACAGACCTTCAGGTATGAAGAGAGTGCCCCGGACCCTGCCGTGTCGGACTGTCTCGGTGCGGACACCGTCAGCCAGGTAGCAGCGCTCCACGAGCTGCGCCGCCAGGCACGCCCCCGCGTCGCCCGCCGCCGCCGCCTCGCCCCCGGCCTTGACTCGGTTCAGCAAGCTGCCCAGGCGCGCGCTCTCCGGCTCGTCGTGACCGTCCAGCAGCATCAAACACACGCGGTGCGGCTCCTCGATGTGCTTTTTGCGCATACGGTACCCAGTCTGGTACCCGCCCTCCGGCACCATGCTCCAAAACAAACCCATCGGCTCCACGCCTGAAAACGGATAATTGGGAACAATGTGGAAACATGACTCTTCTTTCACTCTCGAAGCACAAACTATTTGCAACCTTTCGCCCAGAAAGAACGGAATATGAGAAGTCAAATCTCGGCTCGCTGTCAAATAAATACAGAAATACATTGGACAGTGGGTGGGAAACATTTTGCCGCAATTTTGCAGGTTCACAATCGCTCGTTGAAGGGAGCCTGTTTCAACCAGCTTGCTTGTCCGAATGGCGAAAGATGCATTGTTTTCTGCAAAAGGGAAAACGCTTCAAGAAATTTCCGACGCTATATCCTCACCATGATATGTGCCAGCAGTGGCAGGGTGCTTCGACAGGTCGACGCAGCCTTGGGCGTCGGCGGTGTAGTGCGCGTGACTGGCGAACAGCGGCCCGTCGTCCTTGACTGCGGCGGCGAGGGTGACGCGCTGCCCCGGGACCAGGCCCCGCGCCGTGACGGCCACCGGCGCGTCGAGCAGCGCGCGCCGCGGGGACGCCTCCAGCGTCGCGACGCGTCGGCGACCTGTAGGGGGAGACACCGTGCGCATTGGCGTAAGGGTCACATGCTTCCTCACATCTACTGCCCCAGACGCTTTGTTTTCCCACCCAAGTTCAAACAAACAGCTCCGGCTTCTCTATCAGAACAGAGCATGAGTTCTAATTTTTTTGGCGGCTTGGACACGGCTTCAACGGAGTCATGAAATTTTGGTCTTGGCTTCAACCGTCTGTAGTCAGACCTAAGACTCGTGGAACGATTGCGCTCATCCCTACCTGTGGATGACATGGCTTTGATCACTCTCTTTCCGCACAATTGACACAAGATTCTCATCTTTGACACTGCCTTGAGATATGATGTGAGTACAAAAGATGGGGCACGAAGTGGATCGATTCCAAGTGATACCTGTGAGGGTGAGTTTGTGATGCCTTTCCGCATTGCGCCAACGCATTGCGCCCACGCAAACCCACGGGATAAAAACCATCAGATAATTTTGTGGCGGGAAAAGTGGGCAACCGACTGGTGGAAAGGCACCCAGGTGTCCAGCCGATCTTTGAGGCGGGGTCTGACCCCCCTGACCCCCTCCCAGTTCAACCCCCTTCCCCTGACAGCGTGATCCACTCCAGCTTCACTGTCATGGAAACAGTCATTTGTGTTCGCTGTCAGTTCCACGGACGCATTTGCGATTTGTCAAGCACGAAAAACAACTTTTTGGATACAAATTTGAAACTGCCTGGGTCCTGTTGAACTTTGATGGATCGCCCAGCAGCAGCTTCCCACGCTCAAGCCTCCGCACCGCCTCACATGTGACCTTCGTGACGGCAGACGCTCCCGGGACTCGACTGCGTGTCGATTGAGTTTCACGGTCAGAATCCAGAACCACGTTGAAAGTCACATGGAATTCAACGTGACTTGGTTTTCTTTCGCAGAAAATCACAATTTACCCTGCAACAACAACGTGCTGGACTTATGGCGTCAATCTTGAGAATGTGTTGCAGTTCCGAACATTGAAGAAGATTTCAAAATGGGATGAGCGAGGTTTACAAAATTTTGGATCAACCTGCTGGCTGAAAATCGCAAAGCTGTTTTTGTTGCCTTCTCCTTGGACAGTCGAGGGTTCTCTGACTGCAGTGCGCTACTCCAGTCGGAGGCGTGTTGTGAGAGTCAACATTTGCACAGGATGCGGACTCAAGCATTTCTGCGTATCCCGGAGCCCAGTCGGTCCTGCACACACAGACGCCAACCACGGGCCTGCACTTCCGGCGTGCGTCACATTCGTGTGTGCATCGTGTTGCGCGCGCTGGTGCCCCTGGGAATGGAACAGGTTCTGTTGTGTAACGCACATAGAGCTACTCGGACAGCTGACGACTAGTGCAAGGATTGATATAATCAAACCTTCAGGTTTCATCAAGTGACCTTGACCAAAAGACCCTGGTGATGCAACCAGTAAACTGATCGACCCCATATTTGCTTACCAAAATGCAATTCATGTATATTTCATAACAGCTCAAAAAGAACCATGAAACTCCATGTGAAACTCAAAGTGTCCATGAAACTCAGGGCAGTTGCCCAAGTGAACCTATTGAATGTTTGACTGATCTGTAATGATTGATTATGTGTATTGACCATAATGCATTCTTGATTGATATCTTGGGCTTGACAATAAAGCTAAGGCTGTTGAACAACAGACTGAAGCACTAAGAATCGGTTTGAGTTTGATTTACGAGATCATGTAGATGTATGGTTTGGAACTCGAGAAGAAGGGACTTCACACAACAGTTCAAAGTTTTACCAGCTTCCCGCCTCATTCCCCCAGCAAAGAAGACACTGCCTTTCCATCCTTCGAATCGTCATCTGTTGTCACGAAAATTACTTCCTATTTGTGCTTCACCTGATGAAAGAAAACCCCACCTCAACCAGGAAAGGTCAAGGCTTGTGAGAGGGAGAGCAAAGACCTTTTTGAGGTTGAAAGGTGTCAGGAAATTAATTTTCAGAGTGCAATTTCCAAATGATACACATTCGAAAGACTCGATTTTTCCAACCAGCTGCCAGCGCTCCCAAGGTGAGCAATTCATATCCTGTGCGGTGCTGATTGAAATTAATTTCTCAAATGCTAAACATACACTTTTCGGAAGTTGCGACCTTTTTCAAGCAGCTGCGCGTGTGCGCTCCCGAGGTGAGTTCGTGGGCGGTATTGTGCGTGCTGATTGAACATCTCCCACAGGTTTCCTCTTCACACGAACTGCAGAAGTTCTGAGGAAACACCAGACACTTTGTTGACTGATAAGGTCTCAATTCTTAATTGAGCGTGCGAACTCTTGTCACTTCCGTGAAGGTGCAGACAGGTTCCGTTGAGGGGGCGGGAGCACCATTTTCCCCTCTGTCTTTCTCAATCCAAGATGCCACCACTGCCAGCTTTGGGGTCATTGACACTGATGTTTTTGTCTCCACCGCAGTCGAATCGGTCTTGGCTTTCGGAACAATTCCACAAGGCGCGAAACAGGCGACGGATCAGCTGGGGTGACTTTCAAACCGGAGACGAATGAACCAGGTTCGCCTGCAACTTATGTTCTATTTTGGGGAATGTTCTTCCCGGAGAATGTAATGCACGGATTGTGTTTCAGGAAAAACACTGTGTGTGGCAAGACGTGGGTTTGATCGTGTCTCGTGCGAGTCAGGCGTGCACGTGTTCCTGTCATGTGAGTTTTAATTTCACGTACTGTACCTATTTTCGCACCTGCGGCACACAAATGGGACGGACTGTTTCCTGCTTCACACAGAACTTTTCAAAAGCGTGCAACCAGTTATAGACACACACACAATAGGACTTGGGTTTGATTTTGGTTGCGACCCCTGTTTTCTTTTTGGGGGGGTGCACCTGCAAATTGCACGTGTGGAGAAGAAACTTTTGAACCTGTTCCGTGAAAACAAAGGCCTACATGTTGTCTCAGGCCCGAGTCTACACTTCGGACACATTGGCACACAAAATAGCAAAAGTTGTGAGCAGCATTTACAAAAAAGGACTGGCAAGCATCAAAAAGCCACTCGGAGAAGACAACCACCCTGTAGCAGCTTCTTTGTGTTCATTTGAAACAAGATGGTCCAACGAGAAGCGTACGTGTGTCAGGCCTTGAGAACACCTTCCTGTTGGGGGACCCAAGATCGATGTCAGTGGGTCCAACCTTTCAGGACAATTGAGAATTTTTGCGCCTGTGATGCAAAACAGGGGTTCTTGCGGGGGTCCGGGGGCAGGCTCTGGATCTGTTGGAGTTTTCATTTGCAGAACTTTCAAGCAACACACTGAGTGGTAACATTGTTCCGTGTTCTCTCCTCAGTTCTGGGCTTGCCCCTGAGATCATATACGTGGTCACTGAGCAGGAGAAATGAACGAACGAACCAGACAACTCTGCACAACGTCCAGAATGTGCACTGGAAGAAATGCAGGGCATGTTGTTTTGGTTGAATGTTAGGAACTCATTCCTCGAATAGCAGGAAGTCTGCTTCCAATCTGAGTAACCGACGGGTCCATTCGCACCTGATCAAACTGTAGCCACTCTCTTATCAACGAGCAGCGTCAAAACGGTCCGAATACTGTTCGTGTGCAGCAACGAGTTGCGCTTGCAGAGTTCATGCAGGACACGAGCGAATTCTCCTGCACGATCTGTGGAGAATGCTCGGACAAACTTGAAATTGCAGACCGGCTCTTGTTCAAGATTGAGTCCGTGCACCTTCCATGGAGTCCTGTGTCCAGTGTTCACACAGCACACCCTTGCTGCACTGATACTCCTGATCAGATTTAGGGAGGTTGAGGAAAAGGGCGGGCTATTTTTCTCGCTCAGGTATTCATTCCACTTGTTGCTCCGCTCTAACCCATTCTCTTCACATTCCTCGCCTCTGATAGAACAGACTGTAGAGTCAGGCAGATTTCAACCCAGAAAAACAAGTCAAATTTTCTGCGTTGTGGTCCAAGTGTTTGTTGGAATGAGCACACAAACAAGCTGAACTTGGGAAAATCATCCGTTTATTTGGAAAAGTGCAAAGTTTGCATGTTTCTGGTTTTGGTGAACATGCAGAGGTGGACCTTGGGGCGGATCCCTCCCCTTTAACCTCTGTAAAATTCAAGTTCCCTGTCTATGCGCCTTCCGCCGCCCAAACCGAATCCTGGACTTTCCATTCACGAGCATCTCGTGTTGGACTGCGCGCTATGTTGATGCAGGTGCACCTTGCAGAAACAACAGCGGAATTCCTCCCCGTCCCAGGAGAGCGCTCTTCCTCTGGGATACATGTTCTGCATGTGAAGGGAAAGTTTTGACGACAACTTCACATCAGGCGCAAAGTTGCAGCATTATGATAATGATCACGAGACATGCGTCTCAAAAGACCCACGCATGGTTCCACGGATTTCATTTTGAGAACACAGCAAAAAGCTTCCCTCCAGTCCCTCGAGAAATAATAACCTCCTGCATGAATTTAGTGGCACATGCTCCCCCCCCTCAGGTGTTGGGTGCCTCGACTGAAGCTGAAAAATTCGCTCTGCGTCTCCTGACTGAAACGAATTTCTTTCTTTCCCGAAAAACGAACGGAATGTGGAACACATGAGGGCGGAACAAGCCATCAAATCCGTGCAGTGTTGAAACTGAAGGTGAACTCAGAGAAGAAAGAGGTTGATCCGAGGCTTATTTTTCCGAAACGAAGACGTCGCACTGAAGACGCTCCACGCACGTTCGCTTCGGCGTTGAGAAAGTGTGCTAAGCGCGTGGTGTGTTGCAGAAATAGACGGCAAATCCCACTCCCACACGACGACACCTGCAATCACCCTTCACGTCTGCTTTGCATTCTCATTTTACATGCAGCGAAAATGAAGAGTGTATGGCACACAATCGTGGTGTATCTTGTTTCATTCGTTCACAAGATTAAAACAAGAAGGCTGCGCTCAGACGCTTGGGTTTTCCGAGATGGAAATGCTTCTTTTTGCACTGAAAGGCAGAATGTCGCGGTCAAGTTTGAAAAAGGAGTAAAACGCATTCTTTCTAGCTGACTCCCACAATGCTGCGGCTGTGTGTTTCTAATGGATTTGGCCAATTCCTGACTTGCAATACTACAGCAGTAATTCCAGTCGGACATTGAAGTTGGCCAACTCAAGGTCAGCAACCAAGCAGTGCAGTTTTGAAAACTTGGGTCATGGTTTGAGTCAGCTGTTGAGTGTGTGTGTGTGTGTGTGTGTGTTGGGGGGGGGGGTTAGATGACCAGGGACACGCCCCCGGTCCGCCTGGATCTGTCTCTCAAAACAAATCATGTTTGTTCTTCAGATGAAAGAACGATAGTAAAAGTGTGGTGGAGCGTTGCAGGGATGTGTCGACAATCTCTTGAAACGTGATTTTGTGAATTCGTGCGAGATCGAATCGCCGACTGTGTCGACGCCCGCGATAACAATTAAGGATGCAGATGTAGATCATTGGAGCAGTTGGACAAGAATAAATTGTGACAAGAAAGGCGTGGTTTTGACTGGCGAGTTGGAAGTCGAACACAGAAGGGCATTGTTCAGAGCGTTCCTGTCTCTCGACCTTTTGTGTGAGCATCAGGAGTCGCGAATGCGCCGTGAGGGTAAATATCAAAACTGACCCTGTCCAAGTCGCACGGCTCAAACCTGACCCAAAAGAGTCCAGTGAGGACAACACGCAAGAAAACACCCTGGGCCATTTCAGTTTGGAACCTGCTTTGGCCAGAAACAATGTTTCCAGGCTTTTGGGTCCAACCTGAAATGGCCACGCACTCGTGCCAAGTGTCCAAGTGAAAAAGAAGCAGACCCCTTTTGTCATTCCATATTACGCCTCTGACCAGCAATATTTGGACAAACGTCTTGCATCGATCTCTGTATTTTCTCTTGGAAGTGCAAAACATTGGTATATTCGTACACTGTCAGTTTGCTTTCACAAAATGTTGGGCTGTTGTTTGAACAAGAACGGGTTATTTCAAGCCACGTTTTGCCCACCGAAAAGATCGTGTCGATTTCTTCATTCAGATGCGGTTGGTTTTCATGTCACGTCAGCTGCAGTACCAATCGGATGCCCTGCACACAGACCGAGACTCTTGGACGTTGCTGTCTCACTGCACGTACACGTGTGTCGGCTGCACGCTGCAGGTCGCGGAAAACTGTCGCACGAGTCGTGTCACGCGCACCACCTCGATCGTGATCACATCCTTCACACCTGAAAAACCTATCCAATATTGGAGGAAATTTTCAAAATCAATTCTTTTTTGAGTGCAAAGCAAAAAGAGGCACGCGGCGAAGACACGAACTCGACGAGACGAAACAATTCACGTGGCAGGAAGTGCGTGGCAGGAAGTGTCTTTCACCTGGCTGGCAAGGGGGCAGACACATAAATTTGCCCGTCAGTACCGTGACCACACCTGAACTCTCTTCCTGGAAGCCCCTTGCTTCTTTTTCTCGCTTCTGTTGCCGGGCTGACGAGTTGTATGCAGCTGCCTGTACGAGACCTATGTGGGTGCAACTCTTCAATTGTGGACGAAGGGGGAAGGTTTTATGTTGGCAAGGGGCGGAGATCAAACCCCATCTCTGACCAATTCAGTGGGGCAAGTTTGATTTTGCTCATCCTCAAAATGGTTGTCAAGAGTCTACCCACAGCACGAACACACAACTGCGGCCTGGGTCAAAGATCACACAGAAAGTTACTGTCGCACGACGATGAGACTCCAACGACCTGTTTTGCTCTTTGCGTGCGTCCTGCACGTGTGCGCCCATTTCTATCGGTGCCGTATGCGGCACACGCCAACGCACACAATGCCACCTTTTGGATGAGTTTTTTTTTCTAGTTTGAACTGGGACCGTGAAATTTAGATCTTTTGTTTGTCACGGAAAGGCAAAGGAACGGAGAGGTGTTTTGTAGACAAAGTGATCCTTGTGGACAAAGTGAACAAACCTGGTAAAATTTGGTGTGTGTGGCCACTTCAGAAAAATGAGGTGTCATGTGATCCTCCACACCCACCTTGAAAGTCTGAACGTTTTTGATGCAGTGCGACGACGCATGGACGCAGTGACTTGTCCGTGCGGCCCACAACACCAGCCCAAGTCAGCTCGGACGTTGGCTTCGATCAGGTCGTGAGACGTGTCGAGACAAACTCAGTTCATCCATTGACACACCGGAACTGTTCTGTGCGTCAACTGGAATTTACACTTGCAGTAAATTTGGACCACCAGACATGACAAATTCGCGCCATTTCCAATCTGGATTAAGAGCGCGCTTGTCTGCGAGCCATCATCCAATCAATGGCCCGAGTCTGGAGGCGGTGCGGGGGCGCAGAGGTCCTCGCGGATCCGGACAGGAACGCCTCTCGTTTTGTCGACCCCAGGCTTTCACTCTGGAATCCAGGAAAACTGGACCCGCAAATATTTGCAAAACCGTCGAGGGACAAATTGAAGTCAAAATGTCCCCTCCTGGTTCTGCTGACGAATCAATGTTTCCTTTCCAATTTGAAGACTGCGTCTTTACAATTTGTGTCTGAGTGGTTGCATCATCTGGATGATCGAGTCAGAAACTACGCAGAAGCAGCCAAATTTAGCTGCGTTTGCTATTGGTTGCTGGAGACACACCTCCAGCCGCCTTCGCATTGCCCATATTTGGACATTTTGGCAGACGATCCAGAACTCTAAGATCGATTGGAGTCAAACATAGCACAACACGTGTTTGTTTGAACGCCCTACGCTGGGATGCCAATCTGTTGTATTTGCGACGCGTTGAACCGATGTCTGCAGAGAACTCGTTTCGAAACAGCTTCTGTGTGACGGCGGACAACAAACTGCGAAACATTTGCATGAGTTTGTGTTGGTTGAACCATTTATGTGCGACTTGCCGAAGTCCCTGAAAGTTTCAAAAGACACTCACAGTGAACAAAACGTTTTTGCTTGATTGTGACACCCACCCACAAGCTGGTGGAGAATGACGTGCACTGTCGTTTTGCGAGTCGCTGTTGCCGGCTTGTTTCCAGAAAAAGCATCGGAGCGCGAGTTTTAGACCATGTATGCCTCACCTTGGAACGGACTTGCAACCATCCACCACCAATCAACACACTTGGTGCATGGAATGTAGCTTTTTGGGCTACAGGCTTCAGGTTTAGTATTCCCTGTCTGTCTGTCTGTCTGTCTGTCTGTCTGTCTGTCTGTCTGTCTGTCTGTCCCGGACCGTGCACAGTCTCAGGCAGGGTGTTGATGAGTTGCACCGAAAGCCACAACAATATATTACCGCATGACGAGGCAAGATCCATGCTCTCGAAATCACTTGCAGTGGAAGTGTGTAATTTGCTGAATGTTCGACTTCATGTTGCTTGGACAATGACGCTCACAATCGCTTTTGCACGAATCAACTTCGGACGCGACGCCAACAAAGCGATTTCCTGTCTCAGCCTGGCACGGACACGACTAATTGGTAAATCTCGCCCAACATGATGTGCCAATTGAGCAGATGTGCCCGAGAACATTTTCTTGAGGGGGAGAAAGAGAAAGGCAAGCAGATATGCCTGAGAACATGTTCGTGAGGGGGAGAAAGGCAGGTTTCGAAAACGAGCTGAGATCCACAAATTTTGTGGACATGAATCACAACACAAACTTGAGAAGCGAGACGCGGCGTGACCTGCCATCCCCCACCACCTTGACGCCCGCTGACATCCTGGTGATGAGTTGTGTGATTCACCAGAAGTGGCAGCGCACTTCACAGCCCTTAGAATGTCCATAATGAAACAGAAAAACGTCTCAAGAAAATTTGATGTTTGAAATTTTGTTCAGTGGATAGGTGCGTCATTTCAAGACTTGAATTATTTGTTCAGAGCAGAGCTTCGCAGACTTGATGATGATGATGATCGGGGAGCCTGCTGTGTTAGACGGAGAAACGGGAGTCTCTTGACGAGTTTTGCTCGAGTCCCCCTTGATTGCGTCCCGTGGAGGTATCAGGAGGTTCAAAGAGAAGAGAGCTTTGTGAGAATCTCCCCAGGATCCAACGGGTCCCACAAGGGATCCCACAGGGGACTGTGCAAGCTGCATCGTGTGAAAGCTTGAGGTTTCGTTGAAGTTATCATGCTGCAAAGGGTGGGTTCAGAGTGGTGTACAGAGGTGCAACGGACTCACGTCGGCCTTGAACTGCAAGGTTGTGGATGCCAACCATCGTCTCACATTTTCTTTCCACAGTGTATATTCATTCATTCATTCATTCATTCATTCATTCACATCTTAAAATAGCGGCACACCGCCGAAGATACCGCTGGGCATGAGTAATTCAGGGCGAGGGCTGTTTGTGTGCGGTCCTCCCACGGAAGCACACCACTTGAGTGGGTTCCGCATTTAGATTCCGCTTTTGTCACAAACTACTTCGCGCGTGTGCAAATATTTGGGTGGTGGATCCTGAAATCTGAATACCGGTAGAAATTCCTGCATAAAATTCGTGGTTTGAGAATTTTGTGGGTGTTCCTTCTTCTGCGAGATATTCTGCAATATTTCAAACCAAAGGTGTGCACACACAAGACCAACGCCAGATGCCCTATGTTTCATGCATCCTGTCACATCCTGTAGGAACCGCTTGACACAGAGATTTGATCTTGGCATTGTTGGAAGCATTTTTGAGCCCACAGCCAACAATCCCAGAAACTTTGATGTTGGTGTCACAAATAAGTGAAGCAGTGCTTGGGCAACTTCGGGTGCGATGTCCCCCTTCATTTTGTTTTGGCAGTCTGGTGAAAAAAGCAATTTTTTAGGAATAGCAAAATCAGATTTATTACTATTGTTTCATGAAAAATATTCACAAAGGTTTTGTTTGTATGTATTTTTTTCTGCCAGCTTTGAAACTGTTCAAA
>JAAUXT010125909.1_pt1 | contig 33992 bp, 36 predicted proteins | sample 7278171 | NCBI WGS metagenome assembly JAAUXT01 (sample SAMN14350112, study PRJNA611818) | marine sediment metagenome | isolation source: surface marine sediment (1.8m) | place: French Polynesia: Moorea | collected 2018-08
ACCTCCCCTTCCAGACGGCAGTCGAGTTCCGTCCTCTGCCCGGGCGTTCTGCCCTGTGCTGTGCCTTGCCCTGCCCTGCCCTGCCCCTCCCCACCCCGCCCCACTCCGCCCGCCCCGCCCCGCCCCACCCCACCCTACCAAGCCCCGCCCCGCCCTGCCTCACCTTGTCCGAACTGCTGGACCCCGAGCTTCCGGCACGCCTCCTCCTGCGTGTCGCGGGCGAGCGGCGCGGCGCCGCAGCCGACGCCGATGACGCTGCTCAGGTCGTACCGCGCCACCAGGGGGCTCTTAGCGAGGAAGATCGCCAGAGGCGGCACGATGGCCAGCAGGTTCACCTGGGGAGGAAAATTCTTTCTTTCGTGTTGTTTGAAGATGACGTCTTGGGCCAAACCCTTCACAATCCACATTCTTGCACAATTCACTGGTGAAATGAAATGGCCAGACCCCATACAGAAGGGTGATGGAGGTCTGGCCATGGGCTCAAGTCTCTTCATTTTACTTCACGCATGTGAGATCATTTGGCACCTGTCACTCCGAGCCTTGACTGATTTCACTTGGAGATATGACCCAGGGTCTGGCCATACAGCCCATCATACCCTGAAATGACCAGGCCCAGGGTCTTTAAAATGCTGGGTCTCCTTATTTTATTCCACCGGATTCATTCACCAACACCAATTCTTTCTTTGTTTTTTTTTTAAGCTGACGGGTTGGACCAAGAAAACTGCCGTTCTTGTACAGTGTTGAAGACAGCAAACAGATGACTGAAGCACAGTGCAGTACTTGGCTTGTCATTCACCTTGGCTGACAGCATTGCTTGCCTGTCTCCATGTTGATGATACGGCGAGAACATTGTCCTGCACACGTGACCTGCTCCAACCAATCAGGGAGCGCTTCACGCTGAGGTGAAGGACACGCAAAATTGACCATGATGAGGTGTACTCTTGGATGCGTCCCTGTGATCCTGAATCCTGACATACACTGGAGCGGGGTTCAACATTTCAGCATTGCTGTGAACAAAAAAATACCTCCAGGGAGGTCACATGATTTGCGGGGTCAACATTGCCAGACAAGTGGAAAATGGAACACAAATTAGAACATTCTTGGAAGGTTGATTTGATCAAATTCCTTACTGGTGTATTATCCTTGATCAAAAACAAATCTGGAGACCAAATATGAACACAATTGAGCACCATTTTTGTAGAGAAACTGCTGTACACATACTTTTGGAAGACGATGCCTATTGTGTTCGCGCTCGACCGGTGTCCGGCGCAAATCACCAAAAAACGACTCCCCCTTCAGGTCACCCGAGGATCTAATCACGGATTCACGTCCAGACCCACCTGTTGATCTCAGGTAAGAATTACCCTGGATCTTCCACCGAGGTTCCACACGACCATGATCCGACCTTTTCATGCACCATTGAACCCACCCCCATATCCTCCCCTCCACCTAAACCAGGATCCTAATATACCCCCATGACACCCCAGTTTCAAGTAATAGGTTCCGCCACAATCTTGATCCACCCCAGAGTCCACCGTGGACTACACCCAGACCAGCATGTTGTTCCACCTTGTGCTTTGCGTTGCACCAAGTATATTTTGCGTACCCAGAAGGAAAGAGGGGCACAGAAAAAGTACATTTTGGGGGCGCAGGGAGTAGTTGTTTAATGCCACAAGCAAAAACAAAGACAAGACAATGTCTTTCTGGTGTGGAATATTTTCAGTACTGTCAAAGAAAAGAAACACATCGACTCAAAACACCTGTGGGATAAGTACGCCCAGCGCGCGCATTCGTAGTCACGTTCCTTTGATTGTCAACAGCCAAACAAACAAAACCAAAAAGAGCGAAAAGCTTTTGGCACAAAAGGTAGAGCAAAAGGAAAACAAATAGACCCTGCTGGAAAGACAAACAAAATGGCAGCCAGCAACCTCCCATTAAGTGCAGCTGAATTTCCTTGATTTGGTGTTTGCTCTCACAATTCAGGAATTTTCCACTATGCAAAAAGCTAAGAGTTGCTGCTTTGAGTTTTGGTAGAGCAAGCAGTGGAAGATGGAGGGTTGAAGTGTGTGAGTGTGGTGCCCCCTGGCGCTGAAGGTCAAGATCAAGGTCAAGGTTTGGGTCAAGGTCTGCCCTGAGGCATTGGTTGGCTCTGTGTGTGTGGCACAGAAATCAAACTCATCTGCACAGGAACAGAGTGTGATTTTTTGCTCAAAGTTTTGAGGCCTGTGTAAATGTGAGAGGATAGGATGAGTCCTTGTTCTTAATGTTGTAGCTGTGAACAACATCAACTGATTTGAAACTCAGCTATGAAGTCCAAGTGTTGGACCCTGTGCCTCTTTGTCAGTGAGTATTTTATGTCAATTCTGCACTTATAAAAAATGTCAGTCTGCTGAAACTTCTCAAAAAATCAACAAAATGTTTGTGCCATTCTATTTGCCCTGCAGCCTTGCCTTTTGTGGGCCACTGCTGTGAGCCTGATGAGTTTGAATGCAACTACCCAGCTGATGGCTGTATTCCCAGATACAAAGTCAGAGATGGAAACATTGACTGCATAAGGGATGCATATGATGAAAGCATTGAAGCATTTAAGCAGCTAATTCAGGTGTACCCAGAAGGTGAGACTGTGCTGTCTATATTTAGATCCTCTCAAATCAGCCATGATTGGCAATCAGCCTGGAATAGAGAAAAGACACTTCTGAGAGCTTGTGGTGACTGTTGAGAAAATGTTGGCTGGAAAATCTCCCAAGCTGCATATGACTTTCCTTTTTTGCACAAGAAAGTATCTGAAAAAGGTGTGTTTTCAGGAATCTTTGGACTTCATTTTGCAAGGCTTTTCCTTGCCTGATGATTTCATGGCAGTTAAATGTTGTTTTTCTTTGGTACATGTGGGTGATAAATGGGTATTAACCAATTCAACATTGTCTTATGAGAACAAAAAGGACTTGCCAACCAAAAGGGACCACTGCTGAAGGCTGGGTATCTGATTGGAGTGCCTGCAAACATGTGGGTGTCTGTCTTCCAGGTTCCTTGTTTTGTGACCAAGGAAACACAAGCCTTTCTTCATCTGGCCTCTGTGATGAAAAGTTCAAATGCCATGACAGAGCAGATGAGTCATTCTGCTTCTGCAAGAAATATATCAACATGTGGAGATGCCCTGAAGGCAATGAATGTGTCCAGTACATAATGTTTTGTGATGAAGATTGTGACTGTGAACAATGTTTGGATGAGGATGAGGAGTTTTGTCAATGGATCCCTTCTCAATATAGTCAAAGATGCCCAGATGGTTTTCTTGAACTAGAAGGTGAATTTGACACCACAGAACCAATAACATTGTAAATTTTCTGCTCTCAAGAACTTGGCTGAGTTCATTGAAATAGAACAACTTTTCCTTGTTTCAGGATTTTGTTTCTCATTGGAGGCAGCGTGCCAAGGAGAAATTACAGATGTCTTTCTGGGCAACATTCAAGCCCACTGTGACAACTGGAGATGCCAATGGAGTTGTGATAACAAAGATGACTACCCTGCACAGTACAAGATTTGTGACAACAGGGAGGATTGTATCCAGGAATCAGATGATGAACAGTGCACACAGTGTACTGTAAGCCACTGGAGGCTTCTCAACCACAATCTTATCAAACCTGGAAAGCTTATTTGTTACCACAATGCCCTATGCCAAAATCAAACCTTTCTGTGCAATCAAATGGACTGTCCATTTGGCTACACAATGTGTCTCAACAAAAGGCAATGCATTCTCTCATCCAGCTTTTGTGATGGCTTGAGGTGGTTTGGCTGTTTAGACAGGTCTGATGAAGACCAAAACTTATGCAGCAAATGGGTTTGTCCAGAGGGATATTGGAAATGCAAAGATTACAAATGCATTCATGACTTTTATGTGTGCAATGGCAGGTCCAATTGTGATGATTTGTCAGATGAAGATGAAAGCTTGTGCAGGAATTGGACATGTAATGATGGTTATTGGAAATGTAGTGATGACAAATGTATCAGCATTGATTTTGTGTGTGATGGACACAAAAACTGTGAGGACAGATCAGATGAGATCCAGTGCAATAACAAGACCCACATGTGCTCCAGAGGAAAATGGAAGTGTCTTGAAGCAAACCAGTGCATTCCAAAATATTTTGTCTGTGATGGGCATCAGCACTGCCATGATGATTCAGATGAAGAACATGTATTCTGTGAAAGCTGGACCTGTCCCAAGGAGTGGGTCAAATGTGATGATGGAAAACAATGCATCCGTTCATATCAAGTTTGTGATGGCAGCATTGTTGAACACTGTAAAGATAAATCAGATCAGTTGCACTGTAAGTACAGGACATGTGCAAGTGACAGAATAAAATGTGGAGATCTTCTTCAGTGCATTTCAGTAAGTATGGTGTATTCTGCAGACTTAAAACATTCCCCTTTGTTGTCTGAGTGACCTGATGAAAATAGGCAACCACAATTGCAGAATGATGGTGCCTGTAATGCTCCAAATCCCCTGTGCAAAGATGCTTCTGACCAGATGTGCCAGTATCCTTGTGTTCCAAAAGACTTTCTGGGTAGAAGTCCAATGATGGTAGGTACACTGCTGATTGTTCCTAAAATGTAGTAGTAAGTCAGAAGAATCAATTTTCAGCTGTTGTTGTGCTCCAAGGTGCCAAAGATAATCTCAACATTTGTAGAGGTGCCAAGAGGATTCCAGACAATGTATCCCTGTGTTTTGGATTTGTGATGGAAAGCTGGATTGTCCAAAGGGAAGTGATGAAGCTGATTGCTCATGTGAAACATTTATGATGGTGGAATGTACCACCCTGTGGAACACCACAATGTGCTTTCCTCCAAGTTGGGTTCATGCTGGACATGCTGATTGTGTCAACCAAAGTGTGTTTTCCAGAGATGGATCTGAGCTTGTGAGCAACTCATTTTCAGAGAACCAGGATGACTTTGTGGACCATGACAGCACTTGCTGCACAGGTATATTTGCCAGTCCCAATAGATTGAAAGAAGGCTGTTTGCTCAACATGTCAATTTCACCAAAATAACCTCACAGAGAATGAACATACCATCTACTTCCAGTTCTGATATTGTTTCAGGTACAAATGTGTCTGATGTGTTTGTCTCCCAGGAAGGTGATGGCAGCAGAAATGATATCAACTGCTTGACTCAGCCACAGATTCGCAGGTGCAGGTCTTTGGCTTTTGTAATCAACACAGTAATCCAGGAAGGTTGTACAAGTATTGAATCCATACATATTGAAGATCCTATTTATTTTGCTGCTCAAGATGAAATATTTGTACCAAAGGGAGTTCAAAAAAGGAACATTCACCTGGCTATTTTGTGTGTCCATCATTGTGTGTTTGAGGGTAATATTACCTTTGTCTCAAGAGAAATGTACCCCACCCTTCATGTAAGGTTTGTTGCTGTTCACTTCATTGACAGTAAAGTCACCGTGCAAAATGTTCATGTTGAATTTGTGTCACTTTACTTCACAAATTCAACAGTTCAAGATGCAGAACCAAGAGCTGGAGAAAATGGAGAAGTGTGGTTCTCCAGTTTCAATGTCTCCTTCTTCAGTGTCCATGTGTCTGTCAGCAAAACATTTTCATCCCATATCTTATTCTTCAATGCAATGATTGAAATGACAGAAGTTCACATTTTGGCAGAATATTTATGGTTCAAAATAAACAATTCTCAGCTTTTACAGAGCCATACTGAAATAGATGTGGGTAATTATACATCAGTGGAAATAACAAATTGTACAGTTCAGTGTTCCATGCCAGGTAAACCTGTATTTCTTTTGATTGCATCAAAAAGTTTGAAGTGTCAACTTGTGGAAACTTCTATTCATGACACAAGTGGAGGTATCTCTGTCAAGATGAAACAGTCATTCTTTGTCAGCTCATGGTTACAAATGCATATTGTTGGATGCATTTTTCAAAATATTACAAAGTCCTCCTCAGGTGGAAGCCTCAGTATTCAGTACTTCCCATCAAATGCCAAGGTGTCCATACCAAACCTTGTTCAGATCACCAACACCAGATTTATGGAAAACAAGGTTCTCAGAAGCCAATTGCAGAGTGCATATGGTGGTGCCGTGAGTCTTGTTTCAAACAGTTCTACTGATGGGGCTCAACTTTATGTTGAAATGCACCATGTAGAATTCTCTGACAACAGTGCAAGTGATGGTGGTGGTAGTTTGCTTGTTTCAGGAAACTTCATAAATGTTATTATTGTCAACTGCCAGTTTTCCATCTCCACTAAACCTCAATTCCCATTGCAGCCTTTGTTTATATTTTCTTACTCAACAATTTCAATACTGAATTCATCCTTTTATGCCCCAGTTGTGAGTGAAATCACTCCTCTCAATGACATGCAGGTGTTGTCTTCTGCACAGAGTATCCAAAATTTGACTCTTCATGTCAAATGTCCTGTATGGCACTGGCTTGATGCCCATTCAGATTTTGGAACTTCATCTATTAGTGGTGAAACAACCTTGCAAAGATTCACAATGAGATGTGCCTCCTGTCCCTCGTCATTCTACTTTCACTCAGATGGCAACTTTTCACTGGTGTACAGAACACAAGAAGCTTCTGTTCAATTATTCAACCCTTACTCCAACTCAAACCATCTTGGGTGTATTGAATGTCCCTATGGTGCATCTTGCCCAGGCAATCAATTGAATTCAAAGCCTAATTTTTGGGGCTACAAAATGGGGGCTGCTGTGTTGTTTGTTCAGTGTCCTAGTGGGTACTGTTGTAGAGGGGGAAAAGATAATGTGTGTGTTGGTTACACCAATTGTAATGAAAACCGGGAAGGTAAACTGTGTGGAGCCTGCAAGGAAGACTATTCACTCTCCTTACTTTCCAGCAAGTGTATTCACGCAGGTAAGTGCAATGACAGTTGGATTTGGCCAGTTGCTGTGCTTGGTATAGTCTTTTACATGTTCTGGTACACATTCAAAGACAATATTTTGTCTTTTCCACAATACTTCTATGTGAAGTGCAAGCTCAGAAATCAGGAAAAACCAAACAGGGACAAAAATGTGGATGATGGTTACTTTGGAATTTTGACATACTTTGTTCAGGCCACAGCCATGATGAGAACAGAAGTAGAGAAAAAATCCCCTTGGATTTTGCAAACTTTTTTTGAGGGTGTATCAATGTACATAAACTTATTCCTGACAGTTGAACTAAAATATATTTCACATGATGTCTGTGCCAGTGCAAACATGAATGCCACATCCAAAACAAGGCTCAAGTTTGGGTTTTATTGTGGTATTTTTGCAAGTTGGCTTGCTGTATTTTGTCTTGTTTTCCTTGTCCTGAAATGCCTCCTCAAACTGTCAAATACATATGGTGCATGCAAGTCAAAGATGGTGTGTGGCCTGATTGAAATCATAAAATATACTTATGGGGGATTCACTGATGTTGTGTTTTATTCTCTGACATACACCAGTGTGTTTGGTGAATTAGTATGGTTCTATGATGGCACAATGAAATATTTCAGTGCTTGGCAATGTGAAATGATTGCATTTGCTGTTTTCTACATCATCCCCTTCCCATTTGTTCTGTATCTTGCTCTGAGTCTGCTGAGACAAGGACAAATTTCAAGTTTGGCATTTCTTTCTGGTTTGTTCCTGCCTCTTCCTACTCTTATCTATTGGATAATTTCAAGGTGCAAAATCACCAATGACAAAAAACAAAATGTAGCATTTGCTCCTCACAATGAGAGTGCAGAGTTATTTGAGAGATTTAAGGGTGGTTACAAGGACACTGGGGCTGCCCCATACTGGGAGAGTGTGATGATCTTGAGGAGGCTATTGTTGGGTTCCACTGCCATGATCCCAAATTCTTTCATCAAACTAACTGTCTGCATTTTACTGTGCACAATGTTTCTTATTCATCATGTCATTGTGCAACCTTTTCATCATTCAAAGTCAAACAAGGCTGAGGGATTGTCTTTGTTTCTTCTCTGTCTTGTGGCCCTGATCAATGCCTACAAGGCTATGTTCATCCATATGACTGTTTCTACTCACACACTGGATGAATTCATGAATTTGTTGTCATTGCTTGAGGCTGTGTCTGTTCCAGTGTTGTTGGTTTTTATTGTTGTGATGGAAATTAGGTACAAATACAAAGAGAGAAAAAAGCACACTCAGTAGATTGGTGCCTTCTCAGAAATTTTGTCAGCTGCTGTTTTTGTGGCTTTTGAATGAAAATAAAGAAGATCATGACAATGTTATTCAGCTTTGCTCCAGTTTGTGATTTTATCAGCAGAAACAAACTGTGCTGAGGATCAGATGGACTCAAGGAAACACATGTGTATAGCTTTCCAGAGGCCCAGAGACACACCTACAATATATATGTTAGCACAGGGAGGCAGACTATACCACATTGCAATCATTGCCTGGTTTAGGGAAGGGACCTCACAACCATATGAGTTGGAGGAATTTGTAATGACAGGTACAGATGCACATTGGGATCTTTTGAGCTGTGAATTATAATTTTGGTTCTGCTCGTTGTTCATCAAAGTTGAGTTCCATGATACCTGTGTGCAGAAGGAGCCAGGTGAATCTGTGGGAAACCAAGAGGCTGCAGTTTCTTTGTGTGTTTTCATCATAGACAACGGCTCTGGGCTGTGTGCTCTGGTGGTGGAAGAAGCAAGGGATGCTGTGGCATGATCTGCTGCCACACAGCATGCGTTCGATTTGTCTTTTGAAATACTCCAACACAAAGACACTTGGTGCAACAAAGCAACAAAACAAAGCACACCTGTTTTGTATCCTGATTTGCACACAAATGGGTTGAAATGTTCCAGCAGTTCAGACAAAGTTTGTCTGCACCTTTCTCAACAAAGTGCATCATTCAGCACAAATGTTAGCAACACCACATAGCACTTACTCATCCTGTTCCCTTGGAAACAACACACAGCAAAAGGTCATATTCTGCAATGACAATGATGCAATAAATTCATGCCTCTGTGGACCAGGAAGTGAAATTTGTCCACCAAGATAAATCTGCTTACAAAGTTCTCTCTGATATGTGCTGTAGCAGAACAATGATCCAGAAATTTTTGCCATGAGGCTCAACCATTTGCACTGGATTGTTTTCCTGCTAAACTGTGAGTGATTCAGCAACCTTCTCCAATGTTCTAAGAGCAAACTGAGATGATCTTGATGATTTTGTCAAATTCCAACAACATTGATTCCAGCAAATGCTTCACTGTCTTGAGCAGAGACTGTCACTAATGTGCGGCATTTTTATGCAAATTGCACACATCCTCTGACAAATAAAGATTTTTTGGTGAAATTTCAGCCAGTCTGAGCCACATTTGCATTTTCAAATATCATGCCAGAATGAGTATCACTGCTGATTTCACCCTGACAGCTGAAACCCACAGAAATTCACAGAAAGTAAATACACATATCTCACTTGCAGCTGCATCTGTTGTGGGACACTCCTGTGAGTCTGATCAGTTTGAGTGCAACTATTCAGCTGATGGCTGTATACCAACATACAAAGTGAGAGATGGAAATATAGACTGCATGAGGGATGCTTTTGACGAAACTGAAGAAGCATTCAAACAGCTTATTCAGGTTTATCCAGAAGGTGAGATTTATCATAGAATGTTCATCTGTTGTCTTTCTGTTGATCTTGTGTCTCACAAGAAACTCTTTGCAACAAGCATCACAGACAATGTCAAAGGGCATATTTTCCACAGTCTGCATTTAATGTCCTGTTACTGTGCCATGAACAACCCACTCCAAGATCCCATTTTTGTGGGGTGTTTCTCTTTGCACAGGTTGTCTGTTTTGTGACCAAGGAAACACAAGCCTTTCTTCATTGAGTCTTTGTGATGATGAGTTTAAATGTCATGACAGAGCAGATGAGTCATTCTGCTTTTGCAAGAAATACATCAACATGTGGAGATGCCCTGAAAGCAATGAATGTGTCCAATACAGACTGTTTTGTGATGAAGATTGTGATTGTGAAGATTGCTCAGATGAGGATGTTGAGCTTTGTCAATGGATACCAACTCAATTTAGTCAAAGATGCCCAAATGGTTTTCTTGAACTACAAGGTGAACTGTAAACCAGTGATATTGTCTTTCTAAATTTTTCCAAAAAGCTAATTGGTTGAGGACAGAAGGCACACTCTTCTTGCATCATTTTCAGGATTTTGTTTCTCACTGGAAGCTGCATGTCAAGCAGAAATCACTGATGTTTTTCTGGGCAACATTCAAGCTCACTGTGAGAACTGGAGATGCCAATGGAGTTGTGATGACAAAGATGATGGTCCTGTACAGTACAAGATATGTGATAACAGGGAGGATTGCATTCATGAATCAGATGGTGAAGAGTGCACACAGTGTACTGTTGCCTACTGGAAGTTTCTCAACCACAATCTTATCAAACCTGGCAAATTTATATGTTACCACAAAGCCCAAAGCCAAAATCAATCCTTTGTGTGCAATCAAATGGACTGTCCAATTGGCTACACAATGTGTCTCAACAAAAGGGAATGTGTTCTTTCATTCAACTTTTGTGATGGCTTTATGTGGCTTGGCTGTTCAGATAAATCTGATGAAGACCCAAACTTGTGTAGCAAGTGGGTTTGTCCACAGGGATACTGGAAATGCACAGAAGATTACACATGCATTCATGACTTTTATGTGTGCAATGGAAGGTCTGATTGCAATGATTTGTCAGATGAAGATGACACATTCTGCATGAATTGGAAGTGCATTGATGATTATTGGAAATGTGCTGATCACAAATGTATCAGTCTTGATTATGTCTGTGATGGGCATAGAAATTGTGCAGATGGTTCAGATGAGAATCATTGCAGTAACCATACCCATTCATGTTCCAGGGGAAAATGGAAGTGTACTGGAGCAAACAATTGCATTACAAGATGGTCTGTTTGTGATGGGTTTCAGCACTGCCATGATATTTCAGATGAAGATCCTGTATTCTGTGAAACATGGACCTGTCCTGATGAGTGGATCAAGTGTGATGATGGAAAACAGTGCATTCATTCAGGTCATGTTTGTGATAGAAGCACTATACAACACTGCAAGGACAAATCAGATGAGATGCATTGTGAACACAAGGCATGTCCAAGTGACAAAATTAAATGTGGAGATCTTCTTCAATGCATTCAAGTGAGTATGCTGCTTTCTGTGGAACAGAAACATTGCCTGAGTCTCCATGCGAAAAGTCACATGTCTGAAATATACAACCACAATTGCAGAGTGCTGATGTCTGTAATGCTCCAAACCCCCTGTGTAATGATGCATCTGACCAGATGTGCCAGTATCCTTGTGCTCCTAAAAACTTCCTTGGGAGAAGTCCAATGATGGTAGGTACACTGCTGCTTGTTCCTAAACCATGACAGATGGTGAGAAATTTTTTCATTCAATATCATTCAGGGTCCAAAATACTACAGACAATCTCAACATTTTCAGAGATGCCAAGAAGATTCCAGACAATGTATCCCTGTGTTTTGGGTTTATGATGGAAAATTGGACTGTCCAAAGGGAAGTGATGAGGCAAACTGCTCATGTGAGAGTTATTCTATGGTACAATGTAGTACCCCATGGAACACCACAATGTGCTTTCCTCTAAGTTGGCTTCAAGCTGGTCATGCTGATTGTGAAACTGTTAACCAAAGAGTGGATTTAGGACCTGTGTTTGCGAGCAATGTATTTTCAAAAGGCCATCATCCATACATGGATCACAACAAGACCAACTGCAATGGTACACTTTGCCACTCTCAATGTAATGACAGAAAGCTATTTTGATACCTTGCTTCAAGTTGTCAACTCATAATTTCAATTTAACCAAATGAACCTCACAGAAGGAATGGACTTTCAATTGAACCCATTGAACCTTGCAGAAGCAATAGACTTTCTACTTGCATGATTGATCTTGTTTCAGGTACAACTGTGTCTGATGTGTTTGTCTCCCAGGAACATGATGACAGCAGAAATGACATGGACTGCTTAGCTCAGCCACAAATACACATGTGCAGGTCTTTGGCTTTTGTCATCAACACAGTAATTCAGGAAGGTTGTACCAGTATTGAGTCAATACACATTGAAGACCCTCTTTACTTTGCTGCTCAAGATAAAGTATTTATCCCTGATGGACATCAAAGTGGGAATGTAAACCTAAACATTACATGTGTACACAGCTGTGTGTTTATGGGGAATTTTGCCTTTGTCTCAAGACAATTTTATCCCACTCTTCATGTAAAGCTTGTCAATGTTAATTTTGTTAAGAGCAAAGTCAAGGTACAAAATGTTCATGTTGAATTTGTGTCACTTTACTTCACAAATTCTACATTTCAAGATGTAGAACCAAGAGCTGGAGAAAAGGGAGAAGTCTGGTTCTCCAGTTTTAATGTTTCATTCTTCAGTGTCCATGTGTCTGTGAGCAAAACATTTTCATCCCATATTATGTTCTCCAATGCAGTGGTTGAAATGACAAAAGTTCACATTCTGGAAGAATATTTATAGTTCAAAATAAACAATTCTCAGATTTTACAGAGCTATGTTGAAATAGATGTGGACAATTACACCTCAGTTGAAATAACAAATTGCACAGTCAAATCCTCTATCACAGAAAAAAGCTCATTCCTCCTGATTGCAACAAAGAGTTTGAAGTGTCACCTCTTGAAAACATTTGTTTGTGACACAAGTGGAGGCATCTCTGTCAAAATTAAACAACCATTCTTTGTCAGCTCATGGTTACAAATGCATATTGTTGGATGTATTTTTCAGAATATTACAAAGTCCACTTCAGGTGGAAGCCTTAGTATTCAGTACTTCCCATCAAATGGTAAGTGGTCCACACACAATATCCTTCAAATAATGAACACCACATTTGTTGGAAACAAAGTGATCAGAAAACAACTACAGAATGCATATGGAGGAGCTGTCTCTTTGGTGTCTGATAACTCTTTTGAGGGGGCTATTTTTGCAGTTGAAATGCATCATGTAGTTTTCTCTGACAACTGTGCTGGTGATGGTGGTGGTAGTTTGTATGTTTCAGGAAACTTCATCACAATTGTTTTTATAAACTGCCAATTTTTTGTCTCTGATAATGCTCCCTTCCTGTCAAATCCTTTGTTTGTTTTGTCTTACTCAACAATTTCAATGCTGAATTCATCTTTTGTGACCCCTGATAATCTTGGCATGACCCCTCTCAATGAGCTCCAGCTTTTGTCATCTGCTTTGATGATTGAGAATATTGTAATCAATTTCAAATGCCCAGCATGGCACTGGCTTGATGTTAGTTCAGATTTTGGGACTTCATCAATAACTGGTGAAATTACTTTGCAGAAGTTAACCATGAAATGTGCATCCTGCCCTTCATCATTTTACTTTTACACTGAGGGAAACTTTTTCCTTGCATATCACAAAGCAACAGAAGTTGTGCAAGTGCTAGACTTGCTATCTCTTTCTGAGAATCTTGACTGTGTCAAATGCCCTTATGGAGCAGCTTGTCCAGGATATCAGCTGAATTCCAAACCTAATTTTTGGGGATTTGAATTGGGCAATCAAATACTGTTTGCTCAATGTCCAGTTGGCTTCTGCTGTTCAGGAGAAACAGGTAACCTTTGCACAAGTTACAACTCATGCAACAATCACAGGGAAGGCACCTTGTGTGGAGCCTGTGAGAAGAATTATGAGCTTTCCTTGCTTTCTAACAAATGCCTCCCTGTGAGTATATGTGATGACAGCTGGGTTTGGCCAGCTGCAGTGCTGGGGACAGTGTTTTACATGTTGTGGTATACTTTTAAGGATGATATTATATCTTTCCTACAGTATTTAGTTGGCAGACTAATGTGTGCAAATGAAAGAGAGACACCAATAATTCAGCAACACACAGAGACAGGATACTTTGGCATCTTAATTTACTTTGTTCAAGCCTCAGCCATGATGAGGATACAAATACAGCAAGAATCAGCTTGGTATGCTGTCACAGTACTTCAGTATGCCACAACATACATAAGTTTATTCTTGACAGTTGAATTGAAGTATTTTTCTTTTGATGTTTGCTCTGACATCAAATTGGATGCAACCTTGAAAACTGTGCTGAATTTCTTGTTTTATTGTGGTATATTTGTCAGTTGGCTTCTTGCATTTATTTCAGTAGTTCACATATTCAAGCATGTACCCAGATTCACTTATTCTTGTTCTTCAGCAAAAGGAAAAATGCTTCATGGCCTTGTTGAAATCATAAAATACACTTATGGAGGATTCACTGACATTGTATTTTACTCTCTGGCCTACACAACCATATCAGGTGAGAAGGTTTGGTTTTATGATGGCACTGTGGTATATTTTAGCCATTGGCAATGTGCGATGATAATATTTGCTATTTTTCATACACTACCCTTTCCATTAGTTCTGTTTCTTGGCTTGCACTTCCTCAGAGGAGGACAGATTTCATCCTCACAATTTGTCTTTTGGTTGTTTGTGCCTCTTCCAGCACTTTTATTTTGGATATTCCTGACCAAAAAGCAAAACAATAATGTTGAGGAGAACAAAGAGTTTTCAATGAGTGAAGGCAATGCACAAATGTTTGACACTTTTAAGGGTGCATACAAGGAGACAGGAGTTGCCCCTTTCTGGGAGAGTGTTATGATAATGAGAAGGCTTTTGCTAGGATCTACAGCTCTGATCCCAAACTCTTTTTTGAAACTGACTGTCTGTATTCTGTTGTGCATGCTGTTCTTTGCACATCACACAATTGTCCAACCCTTCCATCATTTGAAATCAAACAAGGCTGAGGGGCTGTCCTTGATACTTCTCTGTCTTGTTGCTCTTATCAATGCGTACAAGGCTATGTCTATTTCTGCTGAAGCACTGGATGAATTCATGAATTTGTTGTCATTGCTGGAGGCTGCGACTGTGCCAGTGTTGTTGCTATTTATCATTGTGTTGGAGACAAGGTACAAATACAAAGAGAGGAAAGCACACATTGGGTAGACCTCTGCAAGCACAATAAAAGTGATTGATATTTTGGAGTTATTGTGTCTTGTTCATTCTGGTAGAAACAAACACAACATGAACAATGAGACCTTTTGCCCTGCTTTCTATTTCTTCAAATGCAAACAGACATTGCTCAAGATGAGACTCAAATGTATGCCGGGATACACATAACCCACACAACCACATTGGTGTGTTCCTGTTCTGACTGGGAAATCTGGTGAAATTACAGACAGTTAGACAGTTACAAGATCAAATTTCCCATACAGCTGGATGTTAGTCGCTCATCCACACAAGTTGGGTCATAGAAACTGTGTTACCATTGGGAGGTCTGGACTCACTGGCTCAGCCACAGCGTTATAGTGTATTGTGCCTGTTTGCTTGTTTGTGTTTGACAAGAAAGTTCACTGCGACTGTCAGAAAACCCATCTGAGTGAGATGAGCAGGACCTTTTAAGAAGCAAGAGCACATGGAGGCGGTACATCTACTGCTCGACCCCAACAGCATGCCTGTCTGGGGGTCACGAAGTGCAGACAAATTGCGGGTCTTTTCACTTTCAAACAAATGTTCAAGCCTGTCCCCTGATGTGGGTCCCAGTGAGGACTAGGTCAGAGTGTCACACAGAGAGGCTTTTGCTGGGATCTACAGCACCTCAGCTGGAACTAGATCCCTTATCCTATTGGGTCCTTGTCAATCACCCTCCCAGCCACATCAGAAGAGTGTGAAATGTGTATGCCTGAAAATTCCAAATTTGCATCAAATTGTTTGTGACACAGAGAGCAGAACAGGCCTTTTCTCAAGGCAAGTACTCATTTACATACTCATTTACATGACAAGCAGCAGGGGATGCAGGTGCAACTAAAACACAGAAAAGTTTCCATTGTGCCTCACATGCACTGTGCAGTCCAGCTTCTGAACAGCCAGACTGAATTTCAAGAGCTTGTTTACTGCAGGCAGCTGAAGAAAGATTTACAAACACAAACTGAAGTTCATTCATACTTTGTTCAAAAGTTGATGCGAAACAGGCAGAGGACATGCTTTTGTCAAGAATGCTGATGCAACCACAGAAAAACAAAGCTTTTATGAATCCAAACTGAGCCCACTAGCAACGATAAGAGATTCCTCATTCAGTCACCATGTACAATGTGTGAGTCTTTGGTGCAGATGTGAAGCTGCTGACATGTTTCTTCTGCCAAGTGGTTCTTTTTTATTGTATTAGCAGCTGATATTGTAGTTGTCCTTGAAAGAAACCAAAATGGCAGCAGATGCAATTTTTAAGCCTTCACTAAAAATTATTTGGGTGGTTGTAGCGCTCAGCTGTAAGTTTATCAGAAGTTTCTCCGTTCACCCCCAGAAATGTGTTTAAAACCCCTCAATGACTGCTCAGTATGAAAACACGAGTAAAGCTGTACCAAAAAGCTTCAGGAATATTTTGACAGGCAGATCATAAAGTAACGCTTTTTAGGAAACAATAGGCTTGTTGTCCATTGTCGGTTGTTGCGAAACACAAGAATCATGCCGTAAGGAAAAGAGTTTGGTCGCTGGACATTTTCTCCTTCACACAACATGATTCTGAGGGGGGACCAGTCCCTCTTAAAGAAGAGAGACACTGGAGGGCTGTCACAGAATGTAAGCCACATATGACAACCTATCCGCACATGCGAGTTTCACTCTGTTTGCAGCTTGTGCTGTTGTGGGCCAATCATGTGAGTCTGATGAGTTTGAGTGCAACTATCCAGCTGATGGCTGTATTGGCAGACACCAAGTGAGAGATGGAAACATAGACTGTTTGAGAGATGGGTTTGATGAAACCATTGAAGGTTTCAGAAAGCTTCTACACATTTATCCTGAAGGTGAGTAGGTACTTCAATAATTTTGTTGATACAGTTTATGCTGTATGGATTTTCATATTTCTGGCCAGAAAAAATGGTTGTCACAACACAATACACAAAGGACACTGAAACAATAAAATTAATTTGGAATGTTATATTTCCCAGAGCGTCAAATGAAGTAGAATTTTGAGAAGCTTGTGCAGTTGTTGGGAAGCCATTCCTGTATAAAAAAATCTTACAATTGATTTTTCATTTTGATGGATCTTTGCTTCACCTTGAGTCAAGGTCAAATTGCACTTGCAGGTTCTTTGTTCTGCGATCAAGGGAAAACAAATCTGTCCCATGCAACCATTTGTGATGATGAGTACAAATGTGAAGATAAGGCAGATGAATCATTCTGTTCATGTGAAAATCACTTGGTTCTGTGGAAGTGCCAAACAAACAATATGTGCGTCATGGCCAGATATGTCTGTGACTCTGAATGTGATTGCCAGGATTGCACCGATGAGGACGAAGAGTTTTGCAAGAAGTACCCTTCAGGATTCAATACAGAATGTCCACCTGGTTTCATTGAGCTGAAAGGCAAGTTTCTCAAAAAGGTCAAGAAGTCCACAAGAAGGTAGATTTGACTCTCAAGCTGAACTGGTTGGGTCTTGCCTTGCAGGGTTTTGTTTGTCACTGGCTGTAGTCTGTCAGAGTGATGTTGAGGATGTTTTCCTGAGGGGTTTTCAAGCTCACTGTGACAACTGGAGATGTCACCACTTGGCCTGTAATGACTCAGAGGAATGCTTTCTGAAATATGAGATTCATGATGAAAGAGGTCATTGCACACATGAACCGGATGATCAACATCACAAGCAATGGACCGTTGGTTACTGGGAGACTTTTGACATGAGCTTGGGAGTAAATCCCAAGAGCTTTATTTGCTATGAGTTCCTTGCAGCCAATAATCACTCCCTTTCTTGCAAAAAGATGGACTGCCCAAATGGGTATTCATTGTGTCCATTAGATATGAAATGTTTGGCATCCTCTTATTTTTGTGATGGAAACAACTTTTTTGGGTGTTCAGGTCAAATGGATGAAGATCCCACACTGTGCAGCACATGGGTCTGTCCTGAGGGACATTGGAAATGTCTGCACAATGGAAAGTGTATCCATGATCATTTGGTTTGTGATGGCCATTCCCAATGTACAGACAGGTCTGATGAAGAAGACAATGTTTGCAAGAACTGGACTTGCAGTGATGGGTATTGGAAATGTGTAGACAACAGGTGTATCAAGATTGGGTTGGTTTGTGATGGAGGTGAAAATTGTCAAGATAGTTCAGATGAGTTTCACTGTTCTAATTACACTTACACATGCTCAGATGGAAAGTGGAATTGTCATAGTGGAACTCAATGTCTGTCCACCAAGTCTGTGTGTGATGGTCATAACCACTGTCAGGATAATTCAGATGAAGATCCATATTTTTGTGATGCTTGGAGTTGTGTTGAAGGGTGGATGAAATGTACAGATCAAAAACAGTGTATCAAAGTTACTCAGGTTTGTGATGGCAGAAGGCATCATTGCAAAGACAGATCAGATGAGTTGCACTGCAAACACTGGACATGTCCAAGTGGACACATGAAGTGTGGAGATCTTCAGCAATGCATTTCAGTGAGTGAATGCTTTGAGATTTTGAGCCCAGTTGCTGGTTGATATATTAAGCAGCTTTTTACAGTCAGCACCAACTAGAAACGACACAAATTATCACAGGGCGTGATACATCTCAGCCAACCCAGAGCAGGTCTCCATGTCAACAAAGAAGCAAAACCTCACAATCAAATGTTGAACCTTTTCAGACCAGAGATATATGCAGTTCCAGCAAATGCAAGGACAAGTCAGACCATATTTGCCTTGACCCTTGTGTCCCAGATTACTTCAAAGGAAAGAGCACCATTATGGTACTTCCTTTACTTTCTGCATGTTACTTGTAGATTTTAGTGCACTTAACCTTCGGTTGGTACTTACATTCATATTGCAGAAATGCCAAGAAGACTCCAGACACTGTATCCCTGTGTTTTGGGTTTGTGATGGAAAATTAGATTGTCCAAAGGGAAGTGATGAGGCAAACTGCTCCTGTGAGAGTTATTCTATGGTACAATGTACCACACCTTGGGAGGTTGACATGTGTTTCCCCCCAAGCTGGGTTTGTGCTGGTTCTGCTGGCTGTCTTAGCAATGGAACAGGAACTTGTGAAGATGGGAGCATGTCTGGAAAATTGTTCATGGAAGGAGATTTGAGCCCAAGAGGAACCACATGCAAAGGTATTATCAGTATATGTAACTAAGTATCACATTTTTCAATACCTATTTGTTTGTCTTTGCTTGATATTTGCAGCCTGTTCAGGAAGAACTCTTTGTTTCTGAGTCTCTGGGAAAAAATCGTGCATGCAGTTCAAGCTTTGTTTTGTCATCTTTCATGCAACAAAAAAGAAGTTTTGTTTGGTTTTCATCAGAGCAACAAATTTTGCTTTTTGCAGATGTAATTATCTCTGAGGTATATGTCTCACAGAACAGTGATGCCAGCACAAACACAGAGCAGTGCTTGACTCAGCCACACATCTACAAGTGCAAGTCATTGGGCTATGTGATCAAAACAATTCTTCAAATGGCATGTGTGTTTGTTGAGTCAATCATTATTGAAGATCAAAGTTACCTGGGGGTGCAAGATGAAGTTGTACTGCCTTTTGGAATACCAACCACAGGCAGACACTTCACTATCACTTGCACTGAGTACTGCATATTGACTGGACACTTTTCATTTGTGTCCCAAAGTTTTCATCCAACTCTTCACATTAGTTTCCATAATGTTCACTTCAATTTCACCACCCTCACTGTACAAAATATTCATTTGGAATTTATTTCACTGAATATTTCAAATAGCACAGTAACAGATGCACAACCAAGGGCTGGGGAAAAAGGAGAAGTTTGGTTGACCAGCTCCAATATTACATACAACTCTGGAAAATTATCTGTTGGTAAAGTGTTTTCATCACATATTTTGTTTTCCAACTGTGTCATGGGAGAGGTAAAGTTCCTCCTCCAAGCAACATACTTGTGGTTCTCTGTGAACAATACAAAGGTTCTTCAGAGCCATTTTGACATGAATGTCAACAATTTCACTTCAGTGAAAATAACAAATTGTTTGGTTCAGTTCTCTACTCCAGAGAAAGTTTTATTCTTTGTTGTATCTACAAGGTCATTAAGATTTCACCTTGCTGATTCTAAATTGTATGGCACCATGGGAGGGATTTTTGTCAATGTCAAACAATCATTTTTCATCAGCTCCTGGTTACATATGACCATGATCAAATGTACATTCCAAAATTTAACAAATATAATAAATTCAGGTGGATGTTTGAACATTGAATACAACCCACCAAACAATGACAGGGACATCCAAAGTTTTGTCCAAATTGTTGATACCACTTTCCGTGACAACAAGTGATCAGAAACCAACTCCAGAATGCCTATGGTGGAGCTGTGAGTATTGTGTCAAACAACACTTCTGATGGAGCTGTCCTACAAATTAAAATACACAAGACCATTTTCAAAGATAACCATGCAACTGATGGTGGTGGTGCCCTCTATGCAACAGGAACACACCAAAGTATAATCATGATCAATTGCCAATTGTTGGTCTCTGGTGCTCCTTTGTTTCCTTTGAAACCTTTGTTTATTTTGTCTTCTTCAAGAATTTCAGTACAAAATTGCACATTTATAGTTCCCCATGTCACTCACACAACAAGTCTAAATGAAATGCAAGTATTATCCTCTTCACAGAGCATCTATGACTTGTTTCTTGAGGTGAGATGTCCATCATGGCATTGGCTTCAGGCAAATTATGATTTTGGAACTTCATCTCTAACAGGGAAAACCACCTTACAAAGATTCACAATGAGATGTGCCTCCTGCCCTTTGTCATTCTACTTTCAATCAGATGGCAAATTTTCACTGCTTTATAAATTTTCACAAGACTTTGTACAAATACTGAATGTACATTCCAATTCAAAAGAACTTGTGTGCCTGGAATGCCCCTATGGTGCAAATTGTCCTGGAAATCAACTGAATGCAAAGCCCAATTTCTGGGGACTTGAAACAGCACACAAAGTGATATTTGTGCAATGTCCCAGTGGGTACTGTTGTGCAAATGAGAAAGACAAACCTTGTGTTGGGTACACAATGTGTGATGGTCACAGGGAGGGTGCATTGTGTGGAGCCTGTGAGAAGGACTATTCACTATCTTTGCTTTCACACAAATGCATTCCTTTGAGTGAATGTCATGACACCTGGGTTTGGCCTGTTGCAATGTTGGGGATTGTGTTTTATATGTTGTGGTACACTTTCAAGGATGATATTTTATCTTTGTCAGAATATATTTCAGTGAAATTGAAATGGACAGCAGCAGAGAAAGATATAAATGTTGATCATGGGTATTTTGGAATCATGATTTACTTTGTTCAAGCCACAGCCATAATGAAAATGCAAATGGAGAGGGAAACATCTTGGCACACAATCAAAATATTTCAGCATGCAACAACATATATCAATTTGTTCTTGACAGTTGAGCTGAAATATTTTTCCTTTGACCTTTGTCCTGATACAAACATGAACACAACACTCAAAACCAGACTGAACTTTTTGTTTTATTGTGGTATTTTTGCAAGTTGGTTTGTTGTGTTCATAATTATGTTTCAAATAACTAAATGTTTCTGCAAGAATACTGATTTGTACAAAGCAAAGATGATATCTGGGCTTGTTGAAATTATAAAATACACTTATGGAGGGTTCACTGATATTGTATTTTACTCACTGGCCTACACAAGCATATCAGGTGAAAAGGTTTGGTTCTATGATGGTACTGTGAAATATTTCAGCGTTTGGCAATGTGAAATGATTGCATTTGCTGTATTTTACATCATACCCTTTCCATTTGTTCTGTACATTGGACTGAACCTGTTGAGACAAGAACAACTCTCATGTTCTGTGTTTCTTTGTGGGTTGTTTCTGCCTCTCCCTGCTCTTTTGTGCTGGATAATCCTTCTATGCAAGCACAAAAACAAAGTTGAAGAAATTCAAACACAGGGCATGAATGAGGACAATATTGAAATGTTTTGCAGATTTCAAGGTGGGTACAAGAACACTGGTCTGGCTCCTTTTTGGGAGTGTGTGATGATTCTCAGAAGGCTTCTTCTCAGCTCTACAGCTATGATCCCAAACTCTGTTGTTCAGCTGACTGTGTGCTTACTCCTCTGTGGTTTGTTCCTCATACATCACATCCTCATTCAACCTTTCCATCATTCAGAGTCAAACAGGGCTGAGGGACTGTCATTGTTTCTTCTCTGTGCTGTAGCACTTGTGAACACTTTCAGAGCTGTATTCTTCTATTTAGGTGTCTCTCTGTATTCACTTGATAATTTTATGGATATCTTGTCCTTGTTGGAGGCAATGTTTGTTCCAGCTCTATTCTTTGTTATCATTCTCATGGAAGCACAGTTCAAACTGAGGAAAGTACAACCTGGTCAGCGTCACAGCAAAAACACGTGAATTTGTCTTTCTAAAGACAGTAATTCTAATCATTACCATTTCAAACACAGCAAATATTTGGTACTGGAACAAAAAATCATAATAAACCCACAGTTTAATCTACTTCTTCATAAGATGAATCAAAATTGCAATCGCTTTCCTATCCTTTTGTTTGATTTGCTGGGTCTAAATTGGAGAACAGAGAAACAGGGCTCCACTTATTGGCTCATCATCAAGTCAGAAAAAGTCACAAAACAACTGAAGCTCCAGGGGAAGCCAAGGCTCTGAATATCAACAACACAAGCTCACAAAGACTGGGCCAAGTAGAGTCAAGCAATTCAAAAACTCCCCTGATGTGAGACATGACCGTATTTGCATCTGAATGATACATATAAGTATGTTTCATCCGCCCACAAAAGAAAGCGGATTGTGAAGTGTAAGAGCCCGGATGTAAGGAAGCAGCTGCGGGTCCGAATGAGTACTCCATGGAGCTATTTTGCTCCACGAGTTGTGGTAGTGTCCACAGGCATAAGTGCACACTTCAGGGTGGATGCCTGCAATACTTGTGGGAACTTCTGGGTGGGGCATAGTCCTATCTCCCAATCATGGTGTTGTACTAAGGAGCCTGAGGCAGCCAGCTTTGCGCATCTAACAACCTTAAACTGCCAAACCAAGGAGCAAATGTGTTGCATTTTAGCATTTGAGCAATTTCCACTTGTTTCAGGACTCTTTTCAACATCAACTGTTTTCATTTTTCAACTGAATATTTCCACAGCATTTTGCCATGCAGAGTTGGCATGAAAATGTCACGGGAGGAGCAGGAGCTTGAAATGTCAAAATACCCAGACTGTGTTTGATGCAGGAGCCCAATTGAGATCCATCAGTCATCAGAGTTTCCATCAGAGTTGATATGTAGAGGTTAGAGGTCAAGATGAAATGGACTGTGGTGTCAGGGTCGATCATGCGTGAGATCATCGTGACCCTGACCGCAAAGGCAGTGCATGCATTATGTCACTTTGGTGTGATAAAAACAAACAGATTCTGAAATTGGCATTGTGTCACGCAGATCCAGAATTCCACTTTTGTCGGGGCATTTGCCTCCCAGAGATGAAATCAGTGAGTACTTCTAGATTTGTGGCTCTTTGCACACAGAGAACCAAGAACCATCAACAATTTTGGCAGAGACATGCACAAAGCATTGAATGGGACCAGCAGTGCAATGTGTTGGGTGGTGGTAAGACTACTGGTGGAATCGTTGGGGGCAGAGGATGACAAGTTCAGATGATACAGATGATGAGCAAAGCAAGGGAGAGAGAAAAGGAGAGCTAGACAGAGAGAGGGAGAGAGAGAGAGGCAGAGAGAGAGGGACAAAGAGACAGAAAGAGAGAGAGTGCCAGAGAGAGGGTGAGAGACACAGAGAGAGACAGAGAGGGAGGGAAAGGGAGAGAGAAAGAGAGAGCCAGCCAGAGAGAGGGAGAGAGAGAGGGGGAGAGGGAGAGAGGGAGAGGGACAGAGAGGGAGGGAGAGGGAGATAGAGAGTGACAGAAATGGAGGGAGGGAGAGAGATGGGAGGAAAGAGTGAGAGAGAGAGAGCCAAGGAGAGATGGAGGGAGGGAGAAAGAGACGGGAGGAAAGAGTGAGAGAGAGAGCCAAGGAGAGATGGAGGGAGGGAGAAAGAGACGGGAGGAGCAAGAGAGTGAGAGAGAGGGAGAAGGAGAGAAGGATGGGAGGAGAGAGAGAGAGTGAGAGACAGACAGACAGACAGAGGGAGAGGGAGAGAGGGTACAGAGAGAGAAACAGTGAGAGAGAGAAACTGGAGTCAAGGACAATGTTGCAGGGACCTACACAAAGGATTAGCAACAACTTTGCAAACGAACAACTCTGCTTCTGCAAGCTTCATCTGCATACTCAAGCAGCAGCACCATTGCAGGGACATGAACACAATGTTGGTGGATCGGACAAAAGCTTGTACAATTGGGTTTGCATATTCAGTTTGTGTCCCCAAGTAGACCAAACCGTGAAGAGACATGCACTGAGTGTTTTGACAGTGGAAGTGGAAATGGAAATCAGCCAATGTTTGTGCCTTCCCACGCAGCACTCCCAGAGTCTCTCAAATCTGATTACCACTTTCCAATGGAATTTGCAGAACAAATCCAAGTGTTCTGTCTTTTGTTGTGCACCCAGAATCTAATTTCTCGCTTGTTTGGTGGATGGGTCCCTGGCTAGCCAGGATCTACCAGCAAGTGCTCACTTCAATTGTATGTGCAGTCAAAGAGCTGAACTGGGCACCAAACCAATCTTAGAACAAGCAGTTCCACTACAAAGACAAGGGATCCCTCTGATGAGCAAAGGAAAGCTCCAAAGTTCAGAGGACAGTCAGGTTTACCTCACACACACAAACACACACACACACAAACAAAGGTTCATGTATTTGGTTCACTGTTGGAATGCACATTCAAAAGTGAATACAATTTGAATTGTTGAAAAATGAAAAACTGACAATCAAATCAAGCTGTTCTATATTTCCAGTGATAAACTTGCCCAAAGATGGAAATGTGTTGAAGCACTGATGTGATTTATGGCGTTCTTCTCTGGGGAAAATAACAAGAAAATGTACCACTCACCCATTCACACTCAACCCTTTTTTGGAGTAATTCTCATGATAATTCTGCACTCAAGCCTGCATTGTATGTTACATTTCCAGAAACTGGCAGCCAGCAAAATACTACAGAAACAAACATGTCACTAGACAATCTGGTGTGAAAATCAGCCATGAACCAAACCTGCTGGTTCTGCATTGTGTTCTGCAGTAAGTATTTCATTCATCCTGATGCCCAGCTACTTGATGTTGTGGCAAGAAACCCATCAGAGAAGCATTCTTTTTTGATCCGCCTTTTATTTGCCAAACAGCCCTGGTTGGTCTGGGCCAATCATGTGAGCCTGATGAGTTTGAGTGCAACTATCCAGCTGATGGCTGCATTCCCAGATACAGAGTGAAAGATGAAAACATTGACTGTTGGAGAGATGGTTTTGATGAAACTGTTGAAGGCTTCAAGCAACTTCTGAACATTTATCCGGAAGGTATACACAACAGATACATTGTGTGCTCCGACCCTAGATGTGGAATATTTCTTTGGGATGTATGGGATGATGATTTGTTTCTTGGCTGATGTGGAAATAAGTTCAGAAATGAATAAAACATTGTTCTTTTCTATTTTGCAGGATCCTTGTTTTGTGACCAAGGAAATACACCTCTGTCAACATCAACTCTTTGTGATGAAGACTACAGATGTGAAGATGGAGCAGATAAATCACTCTGCTCTTGTAGAACATTCAACAACAGGTGGAAATGCTCCAATTATACCCAGTGTGTTCAGAATTCATTTTTTGTGATTCTGAATGTGATTGCATTGATTGTTCAGATGAAAATGAACATTTTTGTCAGAATTTCCCAACTGGATTCACTGGACTTTGTCCCAATAAGTTTGTTGATTTGCATGGTGAGTTCATCAGTTTTTGGAAAAGATTTCAGCATTTATGTCTTGAGCTGAGTCAGTGTTCCTTGGATGGAAATGTCAGTTCAGCCAACTGAGGTTGCATTTCAGGATTTTGTTTGTCACTGGAGGTAATTTGTCAAGGTGACATTTCTGATGTTTTTGTAGGAAGTATTCAAGCACATTGTGAGAACTGGAGATGTGGGTGGAGTTGCACTGACAAGGATGACTGCTCAGTGCAGTATGAGATTTGTGATGAAAGAGAAGAGTGTTTCCAAGATTCAAATGATGAACTGTGTGTACAATGTACAGTTGGGTACTGGAAGGCAAACACTGAACAAACACTCAGACACGGCAGTTATGTTTGTCATTATACCTTCAATTGCCTGAACAAGACTTTTCATTGCAACAAGATGGATTGCCCTGAGGGTTATTCCATGTGCTCCAACAAGAGAGAATGCATACCAAATTCAAAATTTTGCAATGGAGTCACATGGCAAGGCTGCTCTGACAAATCTGATGAAGATCCTGCCTTTTGTGACACATGGCCTTGCGATGAAGGACACTGGAAATGTCTCACAAGTGGAAAATGCATCAGGAATTTTCTTGTGTGCAATAGACGTCGAAACTGTCATGATTACTCAGATGAAGATGAAAGTCTCTGTGTAAACTGGACCTGTGCAGTGAACTTCTGGAAATGTGCTGATGACAGGTGCATCCAAATTGACAAGATTTGTGATGGGCACTCAAACTGTAGGGATGGTTCTGATGAGTGGAATTGCAAAAACATAACCAGGCCATGCTCACCTGGAAACTGGAGGTGTCATGAAGGAACTAGATGTATAACTGAAAGGGCTGTTTGCAATGGAGATCCTCTTTGTGAGGATGGTTCAGATGAGGATCCTGAATTCTGTAAAACCTGGACCTGCATTGAAGCATGGATGAAATGTGATGACCAAACACAGTGTGTGGCAATGTCAAATTTTTGTGATGGTGACAGGTTTCACTGTAGAGACAGGTCAGATGAGCTGCACTGCAGGGAGTGGACATGCCCAACTGGCCAAGTGAAATGTGGTGATCTTAAACAATGCATTACAGTGAGTAATTGTCTTCACTTTTTGATTGCCTGGTATTCACCTCAACAGTACAGTACTCAAAACAAAATGAAAACACAAGGAAATGTATTGTTTCAGAAATATACTGTTTGCAATGAGTGGAATCCTCAATGTAATGATGCATCTGATCAGCTCTGCTATGACCCTTGTGTTCCAGATGAATTTTCTGGGAGAAGTCCCATGAGGGTAACTTTTCAAACTTCTTTTTAATGATGTTTTTTTTTCAAGATAATGGAACAAGTTCTTTCTGACCATTTGCAGAGATGTCAGGAAGACTCCAGATATTGTGTGCCAGTATTTTGGGTGTGTGATGGAAAGTTGGATTGCCCAAAGGGCAGTGACGAAGCTGATTGCTCTTGTGAGAGTTTGGCAATGATTCAATGCACCACATCATGGAATGCCACTGTGTGTTTTCCAACAAGTTGGGTTTGTGCTGGTTCTGTTGACTGCAACATATTTGACAGAGGTGTGTGTGAAATATTTTCTTCCTCTGTGGATGATATCACTGGGCAAATATCAGAGAATGCTGTCAATCAGAGTGGAACCAACTGTGCAGGTCAGAATTTGATTATATGATGTTCAGAAAGTAGTCAGCCTCTGTTGGTCTTCTTTCAACTGAAATTTCCCTATTTTTACAGGTCTACGGAATGTATATATTTCTCAGCACAGTAATGAGAGTGAAAACACAATTTCTTGTTTGACTGAACCACAGCTCAACAAGTGCAAGTCATTGGGTTTTGCTGTTCACACCATTGTGCAAGAAAAAATGATGTGTGTTGATTCAATCTTTGTTGAAGATCATATTTATCATGCTGTTCTTGATGAAATAATTTTACCCTTTGGCAGTCTGTTTGCCAAGAGACATTTGACAATAACTTGCCCTCATGATTGTTTACTCACTGGAAAGATTGCCTTGGTGTCCCAAGTGTTTCATCCCACATTGCATATCACCTTCATCAACACTCATTTTCACTTCAGCACAGTTTTTGTACAAAATATTCACCTGGAATTTATTTCACTGCAGTTCAAAAATTCGTCACTTGAAGATGTAGAACCAAGAGCAGGAGAAAAGGGAGAGGTTTGGCTTTCAAACAAGAATGTTTCATACTTTTCAGGAACTGTCTCTCTCACCAAAGTTTTCTCAACTTACATTTCAATTTCCAACTCAGTTTTGGAGTGGACAGAGGTTCACTTGAAGCCAGTTTATTTGTCTTTGATGATGACAAACTCAATGATTTTTCAAAGCTATATTAATACAGATGTTGGCAATTTGACCATTCTTAAAATAGAACATTGTGTTGTTCAGTTGTCTCTCCCTGACAAAGGTCTTTTTCTTCATGTTGCTTCAAGATGCCTGATGTTTCATCTGACTGAGTTATCAGTTCAAAACACCAGTGGAGGCATCTCTGTGGAAACCAAGCAGTCACCATTTCTGACATCCTGGCTACAAATATCTATTCTGAGATGTGTTTTCCAAACTATAACAAAATCTACATCAGGAGGAAGCTTAAGTGTTCAGTTCTTCCCTCCAAATATCAAATGGTCCATCACAAACTTTGTTCAGATAACCAACACCACTTTTCATGAAAATGAAGTTGTCAGAAAACAACTGCAGAATGCCTTTGGTGGAGCTGTCAGCATTGTCTCTGACAATCCTTCTGATGGGGCTCTACTATTTGTTGATATACAGCATTGTGCTTTCTCAGACAACCAAGCAAGTGATGGTGGAGGTGCACTCTTTGTGTCAGGTGCATTTGTGCATGCTGGTGTCAAATACACTCACTTTTCCCTCTCCTTCTCCCCACATTTCCCATCAAAGCCTTTATTTGTGTTTTCAGACTCTACAATTTCAATATCAAATTCTCTTTTTACAGTCCCAAATGTTTATGACACAACTCCTGTAAATCATCTTGAAGTTTTGTCTTCTGCACATGAAATTGACAATTTAACCTTGAAATTTAAGTGCCCACCTTGGCACTGGCTTCAGGTAAATTCAGATTTTGGTACTTCATCAATAAATGGTAAAAGAACCTTGCAGAGACTATCAATGAAGTGTGCATCCTGCCCTATGTCTTTCTATTTTAAATCAGATGGCAACTTCTTGTTGACATATGAGACAGCACAAACTTCTATCAAAATATCAGACTCACAATCAGACACAGAGGAACTGGGTTGCATTCAATGCCCATATGGTGCAACTTGTCCTGGAAATGCACTAAATTCAAAACCAAATTTCTGGGGATTTGAAATGGTTAATGATTATTCTTTTGTTCAGTGTCCCAGTGGGTACTGTTGCTCAGGAGCTGATAGTAATCCTTGCAGAGGATACAGGTCATGTTCTGCCAATAGACAAGGTGTACTTTGTGGGGCATGTCAGACAAACTATTCACTGTCACTTCTTTCAAATAGCTGCATGCCTAATCATGAATGTGATGACAACTGGTTTTGGCCTGCTGCTTTGCTAGGAATAGTATTTTATATGATTTGGTACACCTTCAAAGATGAGATTATCTCCTTGCCACACCTTCTCATCAAGAAGGCTGGAGACACAAGCAAACTCAAGGAAAAGGGCTCTGAAGAGAGAGTGGATAAAGGATATTTTGGAATCATGATTTACTTTATCCAAGCAACAGTCTTCATGAGAATAGAAATGCAAGGCAATTCCAACAGGTTTGTTGACAAGTTTTTTCAAGAAACCACAATGTATATAAGTGTGTTTTTGACTGTTGAGCTGAAATATTTTTCCCACAATATTTGTCCCAGTGAAAATGTAGATGCAATTCAGAAAACAAGACTAAAATATTTCTTTCTTTGTGGAATATTTAGTTGCTGGCTTTTTGTTTATATTTGTGCTGTCATTATTGGCATGTGTTCCGCAGAACTTTCACAGATCAAAAGGTTCAAAACCACATTGATGAGTGGTCTGGTGGAAATTGTAAAATATACCTATGGAGGATTTACTGACATTGCATTTTACTCTCTGGCCTACACAAGTGTATCAGGAGAACTTGTTTGGTTTCATGATGGCACAGTGAAATATTTTTCCACTTGGCAATGTGAAATGATTGCATTTGCTATTTTCTACATCATCCCGTTCCCATTTATTTTATACTATGGATTGAACTTGTTGCAGAAAATGCAAATTTCAAGTTTCTCCTTCCTTTGCAGTCTATTTATGCCCCTTCCAACATTTCTGTATTGGCTATTTATCAAAAAGACGCCAACTGGGAAATATGGGAACCAAAGTGTCAACAACAAACAGAACAAAATTTTTAATAAGTTCAAGGGTTGTTACAAAGAGTTTGGAATTGCTCCTTTTTGGGAGAGTATCATGATTTTGAGAAGGCTTCTGTTAGGTTCCACTGCATTGATCCCAAACCCTGTAATTCAACTGAGTCTTTGTTTGACATTGTCCATCTTTTTCCTTGTTCATCATGAAAAGGTACAGCCTTTTAAACATCAAACTTCAAACAAAGCAGAAGGCTTTTCATTGGTTCTTCTTTGTGGTGTGGCATTCTTCAATGCATACAAGGCTTTCTTCATTCACATGGGACTTTCTGCACTGAATGATGAAATAACAAACAACTTGACTTTGTTGGAAACAATGTTTGTTCTGATGCTTGTGTTTTACATTGTTGTGATGGAAATGAAGACAAAGTTCAAAATTAGAGATGAAAAACATTTCTGATAGTGTCATTCACAAACCCACAGTTTAATTTTTGACCTGTAACACAGGACATATATTTGTATTTGATCGCGAGACATGGAGACAATAAAATCTTGACTGGTCTGGTCTACAACAATGTTGCTGTTCCACACATGACACAGTTTTGAGGACCTGATCAAAAGAGGACAACAGGATTCAACAAAGTAATTTCTTTGGAAACATTCTGAGTTGGTTATTTTCCTGCACACATTTGGGATGGTTACCTGCAACTTGCAGGGTTGTCCTAACAACCAAGGTGTCTCCACTGGATGCAGCTGTGTTGTCTGCAGTTGCATTTCATAATAACTCTGCATTTGGCTTCCAAAACACCACCCAGCATTTCTGCATCTGTCAGCTTTTACACACTGATGTGATATGCCACCATCACACACAGACAAACATACTGCATCATAAGGATTTGGCCCCACCTTTTCCATTTCAAAAATACCTCCAGGGAGGTTGCGTGATTTGCACCAATTCTTTTGCACTGTGATTTGAACAAAGAGCTTCCTGGCACATCACCCTCCACATGAACCAAATCAACTGACCAAATATGCACAGAATTCACTACCATAAGTACTGTCCACAGAATCTTGTCCAGAATGCCTTATGCGATTTGCGCCTGTTGCAACGGGTAGAACTACCCGTTACAATGCCAGGCGCAAATCACCAAAAACAAAGTGCTGAACCACAACAGATGACACCAGATCAGTCCAAATTGAAATCTTCACAAAGCCTGTGTGCACAAATTAACTCTCTAATTAGGTGCTAATTGGTCAACAGAAAATCATCCCATTCTACTGAGGAGTGCTTGTCAGCTATACCAGTGGTCCAATAAGACAGTTTGCCAGTTCCATCTGTTTCAAAAACATCCACAGCACTCAAATATAATGTTTCCAAGAAAACAAAACAGATGCTGACAAGGTAAATAAAGCAAACAAGCATGCTTGATGGTCTCAACTGAAAAAGATCAAAGACAAAAACAGACAAAGACTTCAGGGAGGAGTGCAAAAGCAACCATCTGCAAACTGAAACCAATTTGATGATGACAGAGCTTTCTGCCTGCACCTTGAAAAGTATCAGTCAGCACATAGAATTTATCCAAATTTGTTTCTTGGTTGTTTATCTCAGTTCTTGTGACTGTGTCATTGCATGTCACCAGAATGAAAAACAAATGAACATGTAAGCAAACAATTTTTCATCAATAACTTTCATGTAGTAAATTAAATTAATTCCAAAGTATGGTGGAGCTACTGGCTGGACACCTGCTCCTGGTGACAATACTTTCATCTGTAGAAACAAAGCCGAATCCTAAGCCTGACAATTATGTTTGCAAACTTTTGAGTCTGTATCTTCCACAACAACTCAATTTGCCTCTTGATGCTCTGAAATACATAACAAGAATAGCCAAGGTGTTCCACAACAAGTCACTGATGAAACTGAAAGTGACCAAATTTCCTTGGGTGAATGACACACTAGTGGATTGTGAAGCTACACCTGCACATTTTTTCCATCTATCTGGACTTCGTTGCTTTGTGGAATATTTCAAGGTGGTTCAGCCAACAGGTCACTTGGTGCAAAGCAGACTGCTGACTCACAGAGCATTTTGTGGTGGATGGCCTTACTGCTCTGAACAATGGCAATTTTTGCTGTTTCCCTTTTCTGGAAATATGACATTCCACAGAATATATTTTTCCAGTGGTTCATTTGACTGTTGCAAAGGTTCTTTGACAGCTCTTGGGTCTCCCAATGTTCAAGACAAACTTATTTTTTGTGGTTATTTTCCAAAGTTTAGCTTTTATCCACACTCACCTGAGGCTTCCCTGCAGAGAATGTCACAGGAGTACACCATTTTTGAATTTCACATGTCATATCAGATAATTGACAGTGATCAACTGAAAAGTAAAAAAGTCACCCCCAATGTCTTTGGTGTGTCTGTGATTGAAGTTACCATGGAACAACAAAAACAATGTACCAATTTTGTCATCAGAATCCAAGCAAAGAAAACAAGAAAGCTGATAATCTTGGCACAAGAAACTTTGTCCCTTGAAGCCTTTGATGGACCTGGAGAACTGTCAAACCAAATCTTCACAGAACATGGGGTCTATGCTTCCTCCACATTCCAATGCTGGGTCAAGTTCACTGTTTTGGGTTCACACACAAAGTATTCAAATGCCACCATTCGGTTTAGAGACAAAACACAAAACAACGAAAGATCTGTCAGTTTAAGTGAAAATGAAACATTGTTCATGCATCTCTCAAATGCAAACTTGATGTCTAGTTTGCTTTGGTTCTGAATCTGAATAGCAATGTTGCAATGAATATCAATGTGACAATTGTTATGCTTCATTATGAAGGGGAGATGGATGCCTTGAACTGTATGTATGGAGGAGTTGCAGGGCCTGAGGAGAATGGAAGCACTCAATCAAACACCCTGGCATTATGTTCACCACAACATACTGGAAGAAGCTTGTATTCCTCAGAGTCAAAGATGAAGATTGTGATTTATCATTACAAACACTACAGCACCTTGAATGTCAGCTTGTTAATTTCAGGAACTCAGTGCACACCAGTAAGAATAAATGACTGTGCATACAACTATTTGTGCAACTGTGTGTCTTATATTGACAGCTCTGTTTTGTTGTGTATTGAAAGAAATACAGACACAATGAAATGTGCAAACTATTTGTCACCTATGAACAGAAATGGACTTTCTATTTCCCACACTTATGACATAGCTGGAATGGGTAGGAGAGGTCTAGGTCATGCTGCACTACAGTTTGAAATGAACTGTGTTGTTTTGCAGTTTTTCAGGTTGCAAAAAGACCTCTACGAGCAAAATGTACTCTCCAGGTTACAAGGAATCGACAAAACAATTGATGGTTGTGGCATGCAAATCCAAACAGTCCTGCATGATCACAATCAGCTTTGGAGGCAAGTGCATTTCAGTGTGAGAGGAATGCTGCAACCCAGACACTCAGAGAATTGTGCTGATAATTTGTTGTCAAGAGGGTCAGAAGAATTTGAGCTCTTTGGTCAGCCTCACAAAATATCTACTTCACTGAGATACTCTTATTCCAAGTACAAAGGAACAAGCTCTTCGAATTATACACTTTGGAAAGACACTCCACCTTTTTGGGCACAGGTCTAAGATTTTCAATTTAGTTTTCTTCAAAAAGAATCAATTGCTGTTCAAAGTTGCTCAGAGGATGCTCAAGAGTATTTTTACATTGATGCTCATGTTCATCCTGAGTATGGTGAGAATCTCATGACATACATCA
>JAAUXT010004551.1_pt1 | contig 33979 bp, 36 predicted proteins | sample 7278171 | NCBI WGS metagenome assembly JAAUXT01 (sample SAMN14350112, study PRJNA611818) | marine sediment metagenome | isolation source: surface marine sediment (1.8m) | place: French Polynesia: Moorea | collected 2018-08
TCCTTGTCGTCTCTGCTAGGGGGTGGCAGGGGGAGAGGGTCTGGTGGGGGAGGGGGGTCTGGGGGAGGGGGAAGGGGTTGGGGGAGGGGGAGGGGGCAGGGGACATTTCATCCACCTTGCCACATACTGCACTACCACATGGTGCTTCGCCCTAAAGGGACTTCGCACAACAAGGGACAGAGATTCGGCGTGTGTCTGTGTTTTGTTGGATGCGATTTGCGCAGTGCCCCTGGACAAGTCTTTGGGGCTACCCCTGGACACAGTTCAGTGTCTGTTCCTTGTGATGCTAAAAGCCCGTTCACAGTGAATGGATGTGCCATGCATTTGCGCTGCATGCCTCTGGTGACTACTTCATTTGTGGGTCTTCGAAAACAATGGCCGTGATCGATTTAGACTTGTGGCTGGCCGGTAGCAAAGTCGCGCGACTTCATCCCTGGGTTGGAGATGGGGCGAAGTGGGTGAAGTCAGCTCGGCTGGCCACAACGCGAAAATGGAACACGCCGAACGATGCGCAACATACCTGGACAATCCTGAGCGTTTGCGCCGCCATTTGCTGCGCCTTGGGGGAGCTGCAGGGCAGCAGGGCAATCAGCCCCTTGTAGACCTGCATCTCGAACTTGGGGTTCCCCTGCGCCAGCATCTGCAGCAGGAACCGCGCGCTCTCTTGAGTCTCTTCCGACTGAGACTTCGCCAGACATTCTGCCACGGCTCGTATGCCTGCAACAGAGCTCAAGGGTTGCAGAACAAAGTTTGGATGTTTGACTCGAGTGTCCTTGTTGTTAGAGATCTGTTCCATGTTGCTCAGTGGACACAATCAAGACGTTGTTTTGCTCTCACTAAATTGCTGTGGCACTGCCCTGTTTCACTGACTCGTACGAGGCTCGTCCAAATGAAAGTGAACATGTCGCTTTCTTGTCGCAATGCGTGGGTCGATTTGAACGCAAAAAAAAGTCAGTACTGTCAATGTTCCAAGCCTTCTTGTCAACATCAGAAGAGGACAATTTGGCAATGTACAGAATTGCAAAAATGCATGAGAACAACGTAGTCGACACGCAATTCGGCGATCTGCCCACAAGTCAATGGCGACTTCGCGTCACCACAGCAAAAGTTCATGTGCGCTGTGCGGATCTCAGTCAGCACAATTCATGATGAACTCGAGTCTGTTGACGAATCCAGGAGTTCACTGTCACTGGGGACAACCAGATTGTCACCCTCGAAGTAATCTCCGCCTGCTGCAACACATTTTCTCCAGCGCTCTGGAAGCCTCTGATGGATGCACTCATGGAACATGCGGCGTGGAATTTTGCTGATCTCTTCCATGAGAGCATCTTGCAGCTGGGCAACATTGGCGAAGGCGCGCCCCCTGATTTGGCCTTTCAGGTAAGGGAAAAACCAGAAATCTGCCGGGGCCAAATCAGGGGAGTAGGGTGGATGTTGCACAACCTTCATGGACGTCTCCACCATCGCTGCGAATGTTGGAACTGCGGTGTGGGCAGGCGCATTGTCGTGCAAAAGGCGATAAGAATTGTCATTCCAGATGGCTGGTTGCTTGCGCCTGATTGCTTCACGCAGTCTGGAAAGAATTCCGGTGTAAACCTTCGATGTGACTGACATTTTTGGGGGCAAAAATTCCAAATGCACAACCCCCTGGTCGTCAAAAAAAACTTCCATCATTGTTTTCTTCGCCTGGCGTGAGCGCAGCGCTTTGCGGGGTCGACGTTCACCAGGCCCCATCCAAAGGCAACTCTGTTGCTTCTGTTCCGGTTCTAAGATGCTGAACCAGGACTCGTCACCTGTGATGAGAGTCCAAAGGAATAATGGGTCTTGACACTCCTTGATGTTCTGCTTTGCCACTGAAACCCACAGAGCTGTTTGGTCAGCAGTGAGGATCCGAGGGATGAACTTTGGAGCCTTCTTTTTCAAGTCCAAGTCCTTCTTCAAAATGTTGTGGACACTCCCTGTCGACATCTGCACCTCAGCTGCAACCTGCCTGTGGCTCTTTTATCCGTATCCACAACTTGTTGCACCACCCTAACATTTGCCAAAGTGTGTGCAGTTGCCTTGCGACCAGGTCGCTGCAAGTCCTCCCCAGATTTGTCCCCTTGTCTCGCTCTGATGTACCAGCGTCTACAGGTTGATCTGGATAAGGCATCGTCACCATAAACTTCCTTCAGAAGGCAGTAGGTGTCTGTTTGAGTACGCCCACGGGTGGCACAGGCAATGATGTGGTGCCTCTGTGCACAGCACAACTTCATGTCGCTGTTATCCACAAGCGGCCACGTCCCACACTGCCCATTCACATCAAGGCGAAACGCTCAATTGACAGAAATGACCCAGATATAATCCATGCTGCAGACACAATGTCAACACCTGAGATCGTCTGCAGTGTCACAAAGTCATCGCAGCATGTCAAACTGTGTCTGTCAAAAACGGTGCAGTCGTCGACGCAAAACTCCCACAAGAAAAAGCGACATCTTCACTTTCATTTGGACGAGCCTCGTATTTCGTTTGACTGAAACAACAGCAGGCTCTTCTGAGTCCCTGCTTGCACTCACCGTAACTTTCGCAGATCAGTTCCTTGTACTTGCGTCCAGCTTTGGCGACACAGGTCAGTAGCTTCAGGGCCTCCACTTTGTCCTCTTCTCTGGCTTGTTTCAAACCCAGAATCTCCAGCACCGTCAGAATGCAGCCAACCTCGAGGAATTCCGTGAGGAACTTGTGCCTGTGTGAGAAGTGAAGTGCGCGATGACACACGAAACCGTGTGTGGCAACTGGTTGAAACACAACAGAAACTTGTCTTTCAGTGATGCAAGCGACACGGGTTGCATTTCGTACCCACTGGATGCGGAGAGAAAGATCTGCAGAGCTCGAAGCTGTTCGTTGAGACATGTGCCAATCATGTAGCTGTCCAGTCAAGGAGTGCAGGGTCAACGAGTGCAAGTGGCATGCAATCAGTCGCACAATATCCGACAAGCAAGAAAACAAATTCGATTGACAATGCAATGGTGAAAGACTTCTTTCACACTGTTGCAGTCGCAGATCTGGATCGGCTGCTGAACCTGAGTCTGAGGAACCATGGCAAAGGATACGTGAGTCGGAGCCAGGCTGTCAGTCTGGTCAGGAAAAGACTTGCTGCTTCGGCGAATTCTGCCTCGATCTCTGGACCTGTCCGATTCTGATTCTGGGCAATAAAATCCTGCAGAATCTGTTTTCGCGTCGCTTTTGAGCCTTTGTCCCACTCCTGCAGCAAGTCCATCACCCGACTGATGGCAGTCTGTTGTTTTGCTGATCCCATGTCCAGAGAAGTTCCGCCCTTTGAGGAAAACTCTTCCAAAACCAAGCACTAAATTGAGGGACGTGGACGCAATTTTATCACAAAGAGTCCATCTCCTCACTGTTCCGGTGAAGCAATCAGTCACCAGCACAAAAATATGGAAAAAACCACAAAAACTGCAGAATGTTTGAAAGGTTTCCAAAGCAACAGTTGACTGGGAACAGAGGACCTTGTCTTGTGCCAGCTGAAAACTCTCCGCGCACCTGTCGAGGCGTGTTGTAACGAGCCTCGCGATTGGCTGCTGAGCCCACAGGAATTTCAACATGGCGGACGACGGGAAAGTGGAGGACGAAGAGCTGGACTACAGAATTACGTTTCCTACACCGAAAGTGAGCGAAGTTTCTGATGACGAAGAGGAAGAAGAAGCAGAGAATGATACAGGACAGCCAGAGCCTGTTGTAATTCTGCTGGGGTGGATGGGTTGTCAGGAAAAACACCTGGCAAAGTACGCTGCCATCTGGGACCAAAGGTGAGACGGTCACTGTCGACGAACACCTGACAAATTTCAGTCTAAGACAAAGAATGGACCCAGACTCTTGATCTAGATTCTACTCCAGTCAATTTCATTCCTGAACGAAAAGATCTGTCCCAATAATTTGTCGAAGTAGATCCAGATCTGTCAATGGCAATGATCAATGACATTGAGAGCAGATGCATGTTCATTCAATGGAAACCAAGGAAGAATCCACCTTGACGAAAAAATTCCTTGTATTGCAGCTGCATCACGATCCAGTACACGTGTCCGACGGAGATGCTGGTCACGAAGTCGCAGCTGCTGACGTCGACGGCCACGAAGCTGCTGGAGCTGGTGACTGACCTGAGTCTCGACCAGAGCCCCATCATCTTCCACGTCTTCAGTAACGGCGGCTGCCTCCTCTACAAACACATCATCGACGTCCTGCACAGCGACCCGCAGTTCGGAGCGCTGTGCGTCGCCGGGACTATTTTCGACAGCGGCCCAACCAAGACGGATTACGCGGCCGGAGCCAGAGCTTTGGTGGCGTCACAGTCCAACGCCGTCATCAAATTCATACTCTCCTGGGCCTTCTTCGTTTTCGTCTGGATCTACTGGGTGTACATCAAGGTGTTGGGGATGTTCGGGAAAGCGCCCGCAGTGCCGCACGCAGACTTCTGGGACTCCATGAAAAACGACCCGTCTCGTTGGCCGCAGATGTTCTTGTTTTCCCACACGGACCAGATTGTCCCCGCGGCGCATGTGCTGGAGATACTGGAGCACCGCGAGTCCCTGGGCGTCGAGGTGCGCGAGAAGTGCTGGGACGACTCGGAGCACGTGATGCACTTCCGCACACACACCGACTCGTATCTCAAGGAGTGCCACTACTTCCTCGGACTGTGCCTCGACAGGCTGCAGCAGTGATGGGCTGTGGAGCGAACCTCCGTTTTGTTGCTGCCATTCCAGTGTGATGCCGTCCCGTCCATTGCTGCTACAGAGGAGAAGACGGAGGCGTGTACGTAGGTGGACCAGGGGGACTGGAACGAACCCAGAGCATGCCTGTGCTACAGTGATGTGACGGAGCAACCAAATCTTGTTGTTTCAATCCTGTGATGGAAGGAAAATTGTTTCACTCGTTCCAATTTGGTGTTGAATTTTTGTGGCCGTTGTGGTTGAACATTTTGGAGCAAGGCCTCTTGCATTCATGCAACCTTTCCGATTGATTTAGTACGCATGAGGGCTGTCCACACAGGTGAGGTGAAACCCAACGTGTGATCTTGTCTTGAGAAGCCGGAAGTTTCTTCAGCCGATGAACAGTTACGAATGCGACAAGCCTGTGTTGCGAGGAAAGACGTCTCAGCAACGACGCGATGTTGTTGAAGACCAAACATAAATCGAGGTTTGAGTATTCTGTGAGGGAGAGGCATCAGGAGATGGTGTGTTTTCTGAGTCAGTACGAAGACGTAACCAACAGAAATTGCGTAGGGCGACACTGAATTCGACGGCACTTTGCGTTCGTGTACCTTCGCACTTGCGTTGCCTTCAGGACGCACAGTCCATTCACAATGTATGGACGCGCGCGATGTGAACCTAGCGTTCGCGTTTGAAAATTTGTTGATCGCACGAAATGCGTAGTGTTGTCAGTTGACATTCGCAATTTTCCAACGGACGCTGCAACACGGTTTGCTCAACATTACTTCATGTTGCATCGTTTGCTTGATTTTTCAGTACCGTGCAGAAAAGAAAAGGGGTTTCACAAGAATATTTTCTGACCGCATATCGTGATCGCATTTGGTGACAGCCACAATATCCTTTCGGAGCTGAAAACTTCCAAGTTGTTGCAGAGACGTAGTTTCATTTGTTCAACACCTTTTGTAGTTTTGTTTACATTCACAATCACGTTCATGAAACGGAAACACAACACAGTTTGGACTTCACGTTGAAAACGCGACGCAGCGCGCATTGATTTGTGCAGGGACGCAGCGTGTGACGCGTCCAGTGTTCAGAGCACTTCGTTGTTGTTTGAATTGTTCGCTTTGACGCCGTGAGAGCGCATGAAACATGCGTTTTCGCTATTCGTGAGTGTAGGTTATTTTGCATTGTGATGATGTGTATCATAATTGACACCAAAAAACAAAGAAGTTTGTTCTTGTCTCTTTACAAGTTCGTTGTTCAGAAGAAGAATGAATGACATCTCCAGAATCTGCCTTGCAAAATGTCTCAAGAATGTCCTGCCGCACTTTGTCGTCTTTTCTGTCATGGAAGGCAGATTCAGAATGTTGAAAAGGTACACGCGGGTCGTACATGTATGATTTTTTGAGTATGAACGTAAACACATAGGAGTTGCGTAAGAAATTCACCCCCGTCCGAACACAAGTCCCCACCCCATGGTGCACTCTGTCGAGACAATTCATTGTCCTGTTGCGACTGTGCAACAAGCATTCCTTCAGTGCATTTGAGTAATCAGGCCTCTTTCACTGGATGCGTGCATGGAGCTTGTTGCGAGTCATTGGAGATCGTGTGACCAGGTTCACGCAACACCCATACACGTGAGCAACAGGACAAGGGACAAAATTGTAACGTGTCCAATGTGAACCCGGCCTCCCCATCATCGCTCAGTCTTCATTGCAGGGTGCAGTCCGACACCGTGAGTACGCACTGCCGTCCTCCGCCACCCTGCACGTGCACCGTCTGCACCGTGTTTGTCGGGATGACGTCAGCAGTCTTTGTGCCACGTGCTGCGCCACGTGGCTGACGTCACTGGCGGAGGCGACGCCGCCGGTCGCGAGCGCCAGCTGGCGGTAGAGTCCTGCAGCCGCAGGTTGCTCCTGCGCGGCCTGAGATTGCGTGAGCACTGAGAAGAGCACGTCCTGCTGCAGGAACTGCTCCTGCACGAGCTGGCGCGTGGTGCTGTCCTGGAAATAAGAAACGGGGTGTGACTCAAGACACATCACGTGGAGATTGTAAGTGCAGAGTCGTTCATTCAGTGAGGCAGCGGCCATTGCCTGTGCAGGGACGCCACGCGTGTGTACGCGTTCTGTGTACAACGTATACAGCAACAGATACCTGGATATCTGTGGGTGTGAAGAGGAGCACAACCCTGGATGCGTCCTCGCGGAACGGGAGCCGTGCTGCCACCTGGAGCGCATCGCGCCCTGCCGGGTCCCCGGCGGCCGTGCCTGGTTCCCGCCCGGAGCGGCAGGCCTGCATCCCGGGAAGACGCCGCAGTTTCTGGCGGAGGTGGGAGATGAAGTGTCGAGCGCTGAAGACGTGGCTGCCAAAAAGAACAGGCAGCTCAAGAGAGTTCCGACGCGCGGAAAGTCATAAAACGGGGGTCTACATTGAACACGAGGGGATGAAAGATTGAGGTCAGTGGATTGGCTCTTGCTCCAGGTGAAGGGGGGGGGGGGTAATTCCTGCCGTCGCCGTATTGGGGTGATTCCTTTTGTTCTTGTTGCCTGGGTCAGGGCAAGCCTTTGGGCCTCTCATACAAGCAAGAACACCTGAGGCAAACGCGCATGCGTGCGTGCGTACCCGTTGAACGTGTGCACGTCAGTCCGCAGAGAGGCGCCCTCTGGTGCCCCAGGCGCGCAGCTCGACGTCATCAGCCCCAGCCTCACGTCCACGTGACCTGACTTGTGCAGAGCGTGGCGCAGGCGGCGCGTCAGGGTCTCCATCTGGTGGGAGGCGTTGGTGGGCGTCGCGTCACTGGGCGTCGGACGGGCGGCGTCACGAGACGACGGCGTCGTCGGGTGAGATTCAGCGAACAGGATCAGGACAACGTCGAGTTTCTTAGCGGAAGCGACGCTCCAGACGCTGTCGACGCGACGCCGGCCGCACGAAGCTGTGACGAAACCGGAAGTTCCCGATTGTATGTTGTGCTTTCTCGCCCCACGTGATAGTCTGCATTTCTCTGGTGCTATCTTTGCAACGCATTGTCTTTGGGTGGAAGTTTTGTGTGTTTGGACGGCGCAACGCCGGATGCTTACCGCAGTGTTTCGGGTGGTCAACGCCGACGACGCCTCGGGCCTGACACAGCGACACGTACGACGCCACGACATCGCAGACGCTGGCGTCCCGTGACGCCGCCGTCCCCGAGTCGCACGACGCAGCCGCGCTGTCCGCCTCACATGCCGTCTGCAACACCGAGGGAAGGTGTGTGTGTGTGTGTGTGTGTGTGTGTGTGTGTGTGTATGTGTGTGTGTGTTTCTGTCTGTTGTGATCCGCGCTTTGCGCATGTGGAAGTGATAGACACTCGTGTCTGTCTGTCTGTCTGTCTGTCTGTCTGTCTCTCTCTCTCTCTCTCTCTCTCTCTCTCTCTTTCTCTGACAGCATCACCCGACCACAGAGCTGTCGTGTTGCATGAAAACAGGCATTTCCTCAAAGTGCTGAACACTGCCAGGCATTGATTTGCACGTTGGCACAAGTGTGACTTCTCCAGCGAAACGGGCCTCACGTACACGGCAATGACGAAACTTGTGTGTACCTTGAAGGGCAGCGGATCGACGGCGCTGAAGCACGAGCGAAGCGGCGTCGCGTTGGGCGAGAAGTAGTGGTGGCAGCGCGGGGAGGGAGCCGCCGGGCGGGCGCAGGGGGCGCGGCCCGGGGCGGCGGGGGCGGGGGCGGCGGGGTACTGGCAGCTTCTCAGCCCGCTCACTTCGTAAGAGTTGATCAACTCGAGGACGTCAGTCGTCACCTGAAAGTCGAGAGGACATGCGCTTGGTTAGCATTGCAGGCACTGGTTGCGAGTACGTGAAAACAGATTCATCTGGTTTGCCCTTGTAACGTGGTCTTGAAAGTCCCAGCATTTGCTGTCACACCATTAGGGGGCGCCAGTCTCACCAAGGCGCGCACGTGACGACTAGCATGGAAACCTGGGTGAAACAACACGTGCCGTGCCCATCTCGCCCCACCTGTCCGCTCCTGGTGCGCAGGTCGTTGCTCGGGTCCCCATCGCTCGTCCCCAGCAGCCCGAGCACCTGTCCCCCGAACGTCGGATCGAGGCGCACGGCGCACTGCGGGCCCCTCCGCGCCGCGGGCGGCGCGGCGCCCCGGCAGCCCCCGGACCCCGCCCCGCAGGCGGCGGCGGCGGTGGCCCGGGCGCGGCAGCGTAGCGAGATGCCGTACGCCGTGTCCACGACGAGTGTCGCGTCTTCGAGTCGCGTCGAGACGGCGCCGCCGTAACTACGCAGCGGGACGTCGCTGTGTGTGGAGACGAGAAAGCACGTCAGTGTCTGGTGTCTGAACTATGATCAGGAAGTTTTGAAAACGCTCTGCGTCATCTGAACCAGAGGGACACCGATCCACTTCGAGTGGTGTATCGTGCCGCTGTTTTCCCTGACAAGGCGGTTTGGGGGATGTGCGCTGCTCCTGTGTGTCCATCCAGGCGGTCGGGTCCTTCCTTGCCGACCAGATTCTCTTGCACTTATGCGCGTGTTGTTATGGTTACCTGTACTCCAGCGAGTTGTTGACCCGAACGCGGTGGGTGGCGTCGATGGTGACGGCGCCGTCAGGCGTCAGCAGCGTCACGGCGTCGGAGGCGCCGAGCAGTGTAAAATTGCGCGCCGCCAGTTCGCGCGTCAACACGTAGGAGCAGTCGGCGCTGCGGTGACCTGAGCGAGACGATGGCGAGTTGACGATGACGCCCTCTAGTGGAACTAAGGGGCCATGGCGGTAAGACACCCGGGCTTGGGCCAATCTCCATGTGTTTTGCACCCTGTTTTGGCCGTGCAGGTACACAAGGGGCAAGAGAAAAGGCCTTTTGAAGTTGAAGTTGGGCCCTGACCCTTCTTTGGTGTTCTTTCCCTCACAAACTGTCAGCCTCGTGGGTCAAAAGCAGTCTGAGACTGACCACAATCCTGATTCCGCTGGAAGTGGCCTGTTGTTGCCAGATCCGTTGAAAATGTTTTCGCATTTCCAAAGTTCTTTCTGCACTGTTGTGCATCACTTCCTCGGGCGAAAATAACAATGAGATTGGTGCAATAAATGCGTCGGCGCAGAAGAAAATAGTTTTCCTGAGGCAAGGGATAGGGAACCAAGCCCTAGAAGGAACGCAAGACGTACTCATCGTGCGACGCAAACTTCTTGACTTACCTGGGAAAGAGTAGCTGCTGCCGTCGAACGTGCGGACGTGATTCTCCCCGAACACGCCGCCGACGGCTGCGTGGCGGCGGGGCGGGCGGGGCGCATGCGCGCGCTCATGCGTGGAGAAGGAGAACCAATCAGAGACGCTGGTGAGGATGGACCTGCGCGCTCGGGGTGAAGCGACGTCCTGCGGCGACAGACCGTCGTGATCGGCGACCGGAAGGGCATCTGGATTGTATAAGCAGCTGGTGAGTGTGTGCGCAGTGTGTGCGTGTGTGTATGTGTGTGTGCAGTGTGTGTTGCTTTGTGTGCATTTTTGGTGTGTCCTGAATGCGTTTTTCACATCAATCTTCTCTTCTTCACAGTGTTCATTCAGGTGTATTTGAAGTCCTTTCAGACATCACAAAACAACAACAAAAATACAGGATCCTCTTCTTCAATCCACAAACTATATATTTCCCCTGATCCACGCCCTTTGCAACTTCGAAGAGCTTGGTTCTCAGTTCTTTTTGCCCATCACTGTGAGAAGCGTTACAAAAACGTACCGTGGCCATTGTTTGGTGATGGTACTTGAGCACTTCAGGGCATGCACAAAGATAAGTCTTGAGTTTTTGTTTGTTTATCCGAGATTAGAGTAGTGAAGAGCACCATCTCTGAACGATTAACCTGACTGGCCGTCGTTCTGATGGATCTCGTCTACATTGGAGTGCAATAAACAATCGCTCAACGACAAAGGCCTTTGCCTCCAGACGATCCAGCATGTTGTGTTTGAGGAGTGCATTGATTTGGTGGGAGGGCTCGACTCCCAAGGGAAGGCGCAAAGGGAGCATTTTAACCTGGAAAGTGTGCAAAAAGCTCTGTCCCCCCCCCCAAATGGAGCAAGGAAATTGTCTTGTTGCTCAGTGGAAGAGGCTGGATGTTCCAGGGCATTGAAATGCGTTTTGGTTTGTGCGACACATCTGCTGAACACGAAGTGGATTCTGCGACATAGATCTGCACCCAGGGTCCTTCACACTGCAGAACCGCTGCACGACGGTGAGACGGTGAGGCTGCAGCTCGAGGGGTTCACTTTGCTGCAGGTCTCAGGAGCCGTGGACCAAACTTGATGCGAACAAACGTCACCCGCGCAAAGCGCCAGACAAAGCAAGCGAAAACAAACCACCACGTGCTCATTGATAGCTTTGGCCTGGGGTCCAGAGCCACTGCCCTGACCCACAGAAATTCCACCAAAGCAAAAGTCAGGGGGCCGAAATCTGCACCCCCCCCCCTGAAGCCGAATTTTGTCCAACGTTGTCAAATGAAAAAGTTGGATTGGAAACCGTCTGAATGCCCAGGAACCATTGTGACAAAGCAACTCACGATCCCTGCAATTGCAATTGGTCAACGCACACCCACATCAGCACAAGGCTTGGCAGTAGAGGAGATCGTGTTGGAACAACGCGAAGTGAATTCGTACCCGTTTTCAAATTGGAAAAAACTTGTCTCACCTGCAGCGAGGCACAGCGCCCCGAGGGTCAGAGCACAGAGGAAAGGAAGGCGTGTCAGCTCCATTGTTATGATGCGTATGATGAGTGTATCCAGCGTCACCACCACAGCCCGCTCCAACACTGAACTTTCCAAGCATTATGAATGGAACTCAGACAGACTGGACTTTTATACCTCTCACCAATGTGACGGGTCTACAGTACAGAGCACGCACGTGTGTGCGGTGTGTGCCTCGGCCCCCACGGCCGACTGAAGTGTTCCCTCACCCTGTACACGTGAACCGCGTATTTGTGTCTGCGGCACCGCGGGCCCTGGACGAATCACCGGGGCCGAGGCTATCAGCCGCGGTGTCTCAGTCTGAGGTCACTCTTCTCTGAACATGAGGTCTGCATCCCTTGTCCTGAATACAGGGGTCAAGGCGGCCCAGCAGTCAGAGATCAAGTTCGGTGTGGTGTTTGTCTGAAATTCTGGATGGTTTTCAGGGGTGGATCTATGATTTGGGTTTGAAAGAGAGAAAAAGATGGAGGATTTGAAACTGTGACGTGGGCGTTGAGCGCAATGTGGGAGACAGAGGAGTGGAGTAAACACACACAACACGTACTCACACACACTCACATCTCACACACACTCACATCTCACACACGCACATATCTCGCACACACACGCACACACACGCACACCTCGTCTAGCGAAAGCCAGCGAACGATGTGACGCGCTTTTCAGGAGGAGATTGTTTTCACGTTTCACTGTGTGTGTGTGTGTGTGTGTGTGTGTGTGTGCGTGTGTACGTGTGTACGTGTGTGCGTGTGTGTATGTTTATGCTTCGCTTCAGAAACCAACTGAGATGATTTTGCATGCGCGCCTGAGTTCGTGTGTGCGTGCGTGTGTGCGCTCTCTCGGATTCTCTTGGGTTCAGCATCTATGCTCCCTGAGTCCACTTCTCACGACCAAACCAAAAACAAATCAAAGTCTGTTCTCGTTCGAGACGTGCTGTTTCAACATTGTTGATGCGATTAGTTTTTGAGTCAATACAGAAACAAATCTGACTTATCAAGGAACCATGCACACCTGGCAAGAAAACACAAACGACTGCTCGTATGCTCACGACTGAAGTCGCGACGCCCGTTGGCCTCAGTGATGCATGAGCGTCAACAATTTTGGGATGCAATGGTTGCATCATGCGTCGTTGTCCATGAAGCGTCCACTGATTTGTGCAGAGAGCACAACTGTCGAGCGGAATCTAGGGGGTACAGCACTGTAGCTGGTGTCGCGAGAATAGCGATAAAGCAGATGGAATCAAGTTCACAGCGCTCAAAAGTGTGTGCCCAAAATCAAGCATCAAAATACAAAACTCACAGACCCACAGAACCCAAAACTGACTCACAGAACCAGAACCGGACTCACAGAACCCAGAACCTGAACCACAGAACCCAGAACCTCATCCACAGAGCCCAAAACCTGACTCACAGAACCTGACTCACAGAACCTGTACCACAGAACCTAAAACCTGACTCACAGAACCCAAAACCTGATCCACAGAACCCAGAACCTGACCCACAGAACCCAGAACCTGACTCACAGAACCAAAAAACATGAAAGCATAGACATGAAAGCAAAATCTGACTGAGACCTGACCGCAAACCAGAACCTGAGCCACATTCTTTCCTGACTCGGAAAGTGTTTCGCAGACCGCGGGAGAACCCGGCCCCGCGCGAGGGGTGAAGTCGTGGTGTCGCGATCGCTTCCGGGTGTGCGCTGCGGGGACCGACACCGTGCGCCGAGCCGTGGCGTGGCGTGGCGTGGCGTGGGCACCGCGTACACTGCGTGTGGCGTGGTGACCGTGTTCACTGCGCATGGCGTGGGGTGGTGACGGCATTCACTGCGCGTGGCAAGTATCCAAAGTCACTGAGCGAGGTCGTGTCAAAACAGAGTGCGGTTCCAGCGCCGTCCCTGCTCCTGTGTGTTGACGAGGCCAGGCTCCCGATGCGGAGAGAAACCAGCTTCGAGCGCACACAGAAGACACGCAATCGGGATCAACACCTCACTTTGACCCGGAGGCCGATCCAGGGGCGTCCCTTCAGCCGTCAAAATTTGAGCCATTAGGAGCAATCTTTTGACTGGAAGTGGGCTCCAAGCTAGGTAACGGACCCCTGGGGTTCCGTCCTCAGGAACTAAACGACTTTTGGTGTCTTCTTTGCATTATTTACGCTTGGGGTCGGCCCCTTGACCTGAACCTGGAAAAGCCCATGTATGTGTCTGCAAACATCGAGGACGGCGTCACTGTCACTGCGTCGCGTCAGGGACGCACGTCTCCGCCTCGTGACGTCGCAGCAGCCAATCTCCGGATGACCCCGCCGCACCGGAACACCCCTCTGTGCGCAGCGCTCTGAGCCCCGTCCTATCGTCTCCGTTACAGGAATCTGCGCAAGGTTTCTAGTGGTGTTGATGCCAATGAGAGCGCTTGATCTGCCCTGGTGCCTGGAGCGTTCAAATGTGGCCTGAAGGTCAGGGGCAGATCCGAATATTAGAGAGTTTAAACACGACGTTTGAAATTGAAAACGTCACCCTCAACGTCAAGATTTTTTTGTGCACCTCAATTTTTCTTCATTTTGGAAGTGCTTCTGCTTTTGCAAAACATTGTTGAATAAAAATGACAAATAATCAGGGTTTCTTGATCAGAATTTGTCTGTGTGAGGAGGTCTCAAGTTGACACTGAAGTTTCCTCTCCAAACGTCACTGTTTAAACTGCCTATTGTCGGAGGGTACAGAATTGAGAGGTGGGGCTGGTGCTCCGTTCCCCATGACCTCACCAAAATTATTCACCCCTGAAAACCCGAGGATCAGGGGCAGATTCTGGGGCAGGGGCTTGCCTTTTTTTGGAACGTGAATTTGGTCCCCTCTGTGAGAAGGCCTCCGTGTCCAGATCCTGACCCCACCTCTGAGGGTTCTCTGTGGTTTGCGAAATCGGGAGATGAAAAGTGAACAGAACAAAGAAGAATCAACAAGGGTTTTCACACAGATGGGGCGGAGTCAAAATATTGACGCAGGTCAGAACTTGAATGCACAATTTCTTTGACACTTTATATTGGACGTCATGTTAAAGTTGACGCCTGCGCATCAAAAAATTGATGCCTGCGTCAAATTACCTGACGCCATCCTGCCTGAATGAAAAGCCCTGATCTGGTCATCACGCACAGCTGAAGCTTGCATCACGAGTACGACTCAAGCAATGCACGCAGAGACGAACACGTGGCCCACGGGTGCCCGCTGTACGAGTACCGTCTGTCCCCGATACACAATGGCCTCAAAAACCTCTGGTGTCAGAAGGAAGCCGACCTCACGTCAGAACAGAGGTCTCTACATGGGAACTAATGGTGCCGCGTCAAAAGTCAGGTCTGACGGCCCTGTCCATGGGCGGGGACATGGACGAGTCTCCGAGAGCTTGCGTTTGCTGGCAGATACATGTGGACATCAGTGTTCAGTCGAGTCAGCGTCCATTTGCTTGTGGAGTTTCACCGTATGTGCATGGAGCACAGCGTGCACTGGCCGCGTGCAGGGGCCTTGGTTCTTGAGCAGACCCAGGGGTCCGGGGGCTGAAGGTACCGGTCCGTCTGACACGCTTGGCCTCCAAACGCTTGCCCCTTGTTTTTGTGTGGTTGGGTACGGACTCTGAACGAACACTTTGGACAATGAAATTTCAGTTCTACCCGTCAGGCCAGGCTGGGCGTTGTCTGGTCTTGCTCATGTTGCAGTTTTATCAGTGCGAACCACAACAAAGTTGCGAGTTAACATGAGCCGTTCCTTGTGGCGAGCAAAACACGAGTCATCGGTGTGTAACGCTCAGATTCCACCAGCGTTACATCTCCCCTGTTGAGAGGTGAGAGCTACGTTTCGTTGGACGCCTACAGGGGTGGGGTACAACCTTTGGCCTGGCCATCTGGATCCGTGCGGATTTGCAGTCTCAGCGTGAAGCTGACTACAAAACGATGATTTTTTCTCTCGTTCGCGTGTCATCGCCAGTCAGAGTCTTTCTTCCCTTGAATCTTTCCTCTCGCCAACAGCTGAGCTGCTGTTGTGGAAAACGGGTTGGAAAGTAGAGCCCATGAGAATGAGACTCAAAAACACACTTCGCTGATCCCAGACAGGGATGCAAAACTCTTGACGTCTTTTTGGGGACCAAAGGTGGGTCATTCACGGCCTTGATACCTTCCAGAGAAAAGCGGGTGAAAAAATTCCTTCTCATCCTTGAACCTTTCGTGGACGAGAACTCTGGAGGGCGGGTTCTCTGTCTCTCCTGGATCCGCCAGTGTGGCGGGACCCTGTTTGCGGTCTGCGGCGACCGTTGCTCGTTCCTTTTTTCACAGAGAGTCAAAGTCTCGAGTCAAAGTCTGAGCAGACGAGCCAAGTTGACGTCATCGTGTAAAATTCCGCGGACGAGTCAGCGTGATGGTGCACTCGTGTATCACTTTGCCGCAGGAAGAGTCCTCCAGGTCTGAGATAGCGCACGGGCCGCCGAAGGTCATTTTGGGACATTTGGCGCTTCCATCGACGCTCCTCCAAATCAGTGGAGAGAAGATTCGAGGATGTATCAAACAATAGTGAGAATAAATTTGCTTGCTCACCATTGAGCCATTTTGACCACAGATGGTTGACACGAGACCACATCCTTGTTGATCTCTTTGTCTTGAATTCGTTCTGAAAAATACAAGACCGTTATTTGTGATTTGTTGTGCGATTCTGCAATGAGTGGACACCAAGAAAAAGAAAAATGTATTGGCACAAATTCCTTTTTCTTGATGATCAATTTCTTCTGACCTTTTGAACTGATATAATTTGGAACAAGTCATTCTTGTTGGTTATTCCTTTCTTATGTTGGTGCAGTTCTTCAATATTTTTCGAGAAGTCTCTTTGGGTTGGGTTGTATTTTTGTTGTTACAATCGATAAAGTGGTGATTTTTTTGTGTGTAGATTTTTATCACATTGTTGTCATTCTCCCACCGTGTGGGAGTTTACGAAGCACTTCTGAAAATTTGGACTTGAGAAACTCTTGGAGGCCTGATTCTGTTGGATGTGATTGGCTTAAATTCCATCTGAGACCAATCACAGAACTTCTTTCCAGGTCTGTTTGATAAAGTTTAAGAAAAGTTCATGAAAGTTCACGACTGCATCAATGACAACTTGAAAATACCTCAGTCACTGTGGCTCAGTGGTTGGGCACTGGTCTCTTGCAGGTCCTGGGTTCAATCCTTCATGGGCCAGAAGTATAATTTTGTTCTGCCTTCAGTTTACCTTATGAACAGATACTTGGTCAGAGTCAGATATAAATATCCATGTGCGGTTGACTGCAGTTGGCTATGCAGTTGACTGTGCGGTTAACAGTAGGAGATGCCAAGAACAAAAGTTTATGACCCCTCTTGTTTTGAATTGATCAGCCTTCAACATATACTGAAGCCCATTCTCAGTTTGAGATGTATCAATATCAACTGTTTTCACTTGAAAATTCAACAACAAAAACACTCTTTCCAAAAATTCTTCCAAATGAATGAGATAAGGAAGAAGTCCCTGAGGCTGGGACATGATGGCTGGTTCCCACAGGTTTGCAACACGGATTTGCAAAAGCTGCAATTTTTGCCAAGGTTTGAAGGTCAAGTCAGACTTTGGAAAAATGACAAGTGTTTGTGCAGAACAAGGGAATCCCAATGCTGTATTTGATATTTTTATGTTGTGTGTGGGGTAGCAGTAATAACCAAGGTCGGGGTGGTTTTGGCCTCGGTGAGGGTGATGGCCTTAATGGTGTGATGACCTTGGTAAGGGGGCAATGGAACAGGGGGAAAATAGCCCAGGTGCAGGTGTAATGGTTCGGGTGAGGGAGGGTTAGTCCAGACTCACACACGAAATAGCTCTACTAGTTTTGAGCGTTCAACGCACCTCGATGGCCGGTCAGCGCGAACATCAATTGTGCAGAGGCCTGTGATTGGTTCTCAGCGACATGTGAAACCAAAGTTCTGACCGACATGTGAAGCCAAGACTTCACCTGTGTATCCGTGTGCTTTGAGAGGACCGAAGTTCTGACTGACACGTGAAGCAATTTTGCGTGGTGACCGATGTCGGGGCCTATGATTGGTTCTCAGCGACATGTGAAACCAACGTTCTGACCGATATGTGAAACCAAGACTTCACCTGTGTACCCGTGTGCTTTGAGAGGACCGAAGTTCTGACTGACACGTGAAGCAATTTTGCGTGGTGACCGATCTTGGTCAACACTCCAACAAATTAGCGGCCTGTGATTGGTTCTCAGCGACATGTGAAACCAAAGTTCTGACCGACATGTGAAGCCAAGACTTCACCTGTGTGGCCGTGTGCTTTGAGAGGACCGAAGTTCTGACTGACACGTGAAGCAATTTTGCGTGGTGACCGATGTCGGTCAACGCTCCAACAAATTAGCGGCCTGTGATTGGTTCTTAGCGACATGTGAAACCAAAGTTCTGACCGATATGTGAAGACAACACTTCACTTGAGTGTCGAGGTCACCGTCAACACTCTTCCAAATCGGTGGTGAGAACACAGAAACATGTTGCACCGGCCTGTGATTGGTTCACAGCGATACGTGAAACCAAGGTCTGACCGACATGTGAAGCCAAGACTTCACCTGTGTATCCGTATGCTTTGAGAGGACCGAAGTTCTGACTGATATGTGAAGCCAAGACGTGTCTGTTCGAGGTCGTGGACGATCACACGTGAACTTTCCTGCCACAAATGAACGTCACAACTAATTTTTCACAGCACATGTCCACGTGCAGAACAACGGTCGATATTCAGGAACAACAAAAACAACAGCTAAATTGTTTTCATCAACAGCAATCTTTGTGAATTTTCATGACACTTGTTTGTGTTGTTTTGGTCTATAGCTTTGAAAATGAGTACGATTCTGACAAAGCTGAATTATCCTTTTCAAGTTTGTGTTGTTCTGTAACAAGGTGAATGAACTTGAGTCAACTTTTCTGTGGTATGGGTGTATTCGTTCAGAACCGTTTTCATTCAGTCACCAAGACTGGTTCTTTGTGGAATGAACGCGATCTCAATCTGTTCCGTTGCAACAGAAGAAAAAGGATGTCCCCGCACCACGTGTGCCATGGCATCACAGGCTGGAAATCAGTTTCACTGATTTTGAAATACACAATGTTCAAATTATCAATTATAAAATTCCCTTTAAAAAGGGTCTCTCTGCCCCATTAAAAATCACTCTTTTCAACAAAAATATTGAAAAATTAAAACAGGCTATTGCTGTTGAGAGAAGAAAATTTTTGCACAGATTTTCCAGGGTGAAATGCCACATCGCACGTCACACGTTTTGACGCAGCGTGTTGCAACGAAACATCCCTGAAGACTCAGGCTCGTCTGCGCAAATAGACTGGATATATATCTTGAAACGCGTTTGCTGAACGCTGTTTGCGGTGTGCCCGCGCCGAACCGAGCTGGCGTCGCAACTGCGTCGCGAACCTAGCTTCCGTTTGGGACACTTTCCCTGGAGTTATACAACAAACTAGTGTGACATCTTCAAACACGAAATCTAAGAGCACAACCATTCATTCTCTGGCCAGTAATTGCTCTCTGGCAGATATTTCATGTTTTCAGATATTTCACTTGTTGTATAAGTCAACTATTTCACTCATCAGTGTTCGCTGTGTGAAGAAAGAACTCATGCTACGTACACACTCATTCATTCTGAAAACAAGATTTGTGCAATATTTGTGACTGAAATTGCTGCCTGTACAATTGCACGTTCTAGAGCACGACAGGGAGAGGCCCTCAGATCAGTGGTCGACGTTCCTGTCATGCGCAATGGAAAGTCACGTGAGATGCGTTGGGTTTGTGGAAGAAAATTCCACGGACCGCGTCTTATCAACGGGAACCAGATGTTTGTAGATCTAACTTGGTCCTGATCAGCAGAGGATTCGGTGCAGAGCGGGAACCAGGTGGGATCAACGTGATCTCAGGGGTCAACGAGTGCACGCGCGCGGGGTCAGACGAGTACGAGCTGCATTACGAGCTGCATTGCGTCGGGTTATTCGTCGTGTCAAGACAGAAAACCGCACACAGCGTACGCATCCTTGATCATCCTGAGTTTTAGGAACAGTTCGTGTACGAGCATTCGTCCACAGTTGGAGTTTGTCGTTTTCGAGATCATCATTTGAATTTTGGGTAACGAAAACACAAAAGCGCGGCAGTGTCGAGAGTTGACAAACGTTTATTGAATCGCGCGCGTCCAGTGTGTCCTTCAGATCGCGCGCGTCTCTTCATTGCCGTCGTTTCTCTGCGTGTGTGTCCGTGCGTCCGTCAGTGTTTCGACGTTGTCGCCGCCACCGCCGCCATTGTCGCAGGCGCGCCTCTCCTCCGTGCGCCGTTGCCATCGCCACCGCTTCAGTCGTTTCCGACATCGCCGCGTCCCCCTTCCTCCGGCCAGTCTCCATTCCTCCCTCGCTCTCTCCCTTCCTCCCTCACTGTCTCCCTTCCTCCCTCGCTCTCTCCCTTCCTCCCTCGCTCTCCTCCATTACTCTCCCCATTCCTCCCTCGCTCTCTCCTTCCTCCCTCGCTGTCTCCCTTCCTCCATCTCTCTCTCTCTCTCTCCCTTCCTCCCTCGCTCTCTCCCTTCCTCCCTCACTCTCTCCCTTCTTCCCTCCATCTCTCCCTTCCTCCCTCGCTCTCTCCCTTGCTCCTTCGCTCTCTCCCTTCCTTCTTCCCTCTCTCCCTTCCTCCCTCTCTCCTCTCTCCCTTCCTCCCTCGCTCTCTCCCTTCCTCTCTCCCTCTTTCCCTTCCTCCCTCTCTCCCGTCCTTCCGGCTCTTCGCCCGCGCAGCGCGCACGGCTCCGCTCGCTGCCGCCGCCGCCGCCGCCGCCGCTCCGCTCTGTCCGGCAGCCACGCCGCCCGCCGCGCCGCGGAGACGCCGCTCCGTCGCGCGTGCGCACAAACAACGCGCGTCACGCAGCTTCAGAAACCGCCCACACCTCACAGCGTAGCAGCTTCGCTTTTCACCATAGAACTGCTCCATCTTTACCTATACATGCATGTAGCTTCAGCGCTACTGCACCAACCAACCCAAATCCATCCATTCTAATTGTCTCTACACTTCCCCCCGCATTGTTTCTCGCAAAAAAATTACGGATTTAGCTGCGGCGGGGCTTTTGTGCACGTGGATTGAGGATGTGACTGCAGGGAAGGACGTCAGCGGCATGTGAATGCGTGGGATCGAGCCGCAGCAGGAAGAAAGGTGCGGGAGATGCACGCGAGAAGGAGGAATCACAGTGAAGGATATGAGACGTGCAACGTGCGAGTGAATGTGAACAGGACGTGCGCCTCGTACTGCAGAAGGGATCCGCCGGGGATGGAGACCGAGGACGAGTGAGAGGGAACCGTGCGTTAGGAAGCGGAGAGACTAGACTCCGTGGGCAGAGACTCAGGCAGCAGATCTACTTCCTGTGTCACTGCATTGTCGCCTGTCGCTCTGTGTGGACAGAGACTTTCATCTCACTGGTGTCGCTCACTCATGTGGCTCGTGGATACGTGGATTTGCGGAGGCTCCGGGTGACGTCGACGTCATTCGCTGAGGAACAGGCGGGTTTAGTTGTGACTGTTGTTGTCATTCTCGTGGCAACAAGGATCCAGTGTGTGAATCCACAGACACTGGTCAAGGTTGGTACACAGTGGACTTGCTGGTCTGGGTCCAATTTTACGTCTCACAAGACACTTGTTGAACATTCCATTCACACGTCTACGTGGGAACGTCCCGTGTACGTCCACGTCCACGCGTGACGCGCGCTACATGATCTGATCACGCATGCGCAAAGCGATTTCCGACGCACCCGTCCACAACAGGTCCCGGTCACACAGTTGCCATGGGAACAGCGTTCTTGTGCAGATGTTTTGTGACATGCGCATCACAGCTCACACAAGTGACAAGGCAACACAAAGCTGGTGTTGATGAAGGTCAGAAACGCTTTTGAAGTGAACGCGTGAAAAAGATGGGTTTATTGCTGGGTGTAATTTGAGAGACTCATTTGCACTCCGTGGCTTGTTCATTGCATCAGGAACTGGGCAACAAGCCTCAAAACATGTACTCACCATTCCCCGTAGTCCTGGCGCGTGTGTTGCACACACGTGTGTGAACATCCAGGAATCTATCAATCTCACACACGTGTGAAGGGTGAACTGATCTCCAACCGGAAGTGCAGTTCCTTCCTTCCTTCCACACGCGCCTGAGGCCCGGATGTAGCGGAGGACCACACCCCTCCAGACTCCGCCACGGACATCACAGCGACTCTCGACACCTGTTGCCCTACGTGGGAAGCTCAGCACCAACTCGACCATGTCTCAGGGATTAGAGCGCTGAGGGAGCTTCCCTCGCACCGGACTCCTCCATCTGTGTAGCGGCCGCTGTGCAGGGATAAACCAGCCCCACCCACCAGGGAGGATTTAGCGCGTGGGTTGTGCATCAGGATCGTGGGGAGCGGTTCAGAATTCACCCACATCACTGTGAACAGCGAGGGAGCGGTCTCACTCTTCGATGAAAGAAGGAAGGGTAGGTATTGGTATGCGTGCTGTGTGCGTGTGTGTGCGTGTGTGTGTCGCAGGTACAGGTGGTGGGCTGTGGCACGTGTGTGTGCGTGTGTGTGTGTGTGTGTGGTGTTTCTTTGTGGCACGTGTCTGTGTCTCATTAAAAGATCTTCTCGCCAGATGCTGACAGTGACGCATAAAGCTCGATGGTTCGATGCGTGTGTGCGTGCATTTTGTCTGGTTCAGGCAGTTTTTGCAGACAAGAAAATGTTGACATGGCACGTTGATGCGATCACTCTGCAGGAAATGTCACACTTCTCAACTTGTGAATTTTGTTGCAAAAAATCCATTTTTGTGACCTGATGTTGCGAAACTTCATTTGTGCGAAATTATGAATTGATTGCAGAACCACACAGGTTGGGGTTGTATTCAACACCTGCGCGTACTCGTACGTCCATGCCCTTGCGTCTTGAATTGCCCGACCTCCCTCTGTGTGTGTGTGTGTGTGTGTGTGTGTGTGTGTGTGTGTGTGCTTTCCGGTGTCCGTGTTGGTGACACTGTCCAACATGATTCGTGCCCTGTCTTTCTTGTACAGATTGGTGAAGTCGGTTTCATGCAGGTTTGTCGCAGTCCTTAGATGAGCGGCGGCTCCAAGTGTCGCTTGAGCTTCACTGTGGTCAACCTTTCACAGATGCCAACGTGCGTCGTTCGCAAGGAACCTTGAGGTACAAGGGCCATGGCCGAGGTGAAGCTGACTCTGGACCCAGCAAATCTCATCCCAATGGGAGAGAGGGGTCCGCGCCCTGGACCCCTGAAGTCCTTGCCCCAAAAGCGATTTTGCATCGTCCGCAACTGTTGACCTCTGATACCATTGCACGCATTTCTACGCCTCGCCTGTTTTGGACTGATACGAGTATTCACGTGTATACAGCAAACCTTGGGTTTCCACCCTGCTTGACGCGCCCCTGGGGCGGTCACCACACACTTGTGACCACGCAGGCCCCAAAGCGAGCCGTGCACCGACTCGTACAGAGGACGTCGGGCTCAGGCCGGCTTGACGGTCGATGGGTCCTGCGTTGTGTCACGTGGCAAACGTTTTGCTCTTGTCAAACCCAGGTAAGGGACCCAAATACGAAACGGAGAGTGTTTGCTCAATGAGGGTTGCCTGTCCTGACCCTGGAAAGCCAGAGTCACATTGCGCGCATGCGCGAGCGAGTAAATTGTACTCAATTTGCATTGCGTCATGTCCAGCGACGTAGCGTCTTGTACAGCGACGCATCGCCCCACTCCACAGCGACGCAGCCTGTGACGCACCCGATGTGAACCTGACCTCAGGCCACAAAAGGACATCTGTGAGTGAGCAAGAGATTTACTGAACGGCCCCCTGTCCTGCGCCGCGTCGATAAGGGCCTCGTCACCTCCCGCGTTCACGCTGCATGCGTCAAGCGTTTAATCCGCACTGCGTCCGTGCGTCAACATAGCGTCCTTTCAAACACGCGGGACGCCACTGTGAATCAGTGTGCAGGGTGAAGACTGTGTGCAGGAGGGTGCGTCCCTTTCTTGTGATACAGGCTTTGTGGTTTCAATGGACGGACTCACAATTGCCTGGAAAAAGGAAGCCGGGTCCCGTGAGGTTTGGAGGACAGTGGTTCGGCAAGGGACGTCTAGTGTGCACAAACGGCTTCAAGTTCAGTGTGTGTGTGTTTGTGTGTGTGTGTGTGTGTGTGTGATGGTGTGCGTCTGTGTTTGTGTGCGCAGTGTGTGGTGTGTACGGGTGTGTGCTGTGTGCGTGAGTGTGTGTGTTTGTGTCTTTCCTGGTGCCGCTGTGTTTGCGTGCAGTCCCTTTCTATGTTGTTGTTGTTGTTATTGTTGTTGTTGTTGTTGTTGTTGTTGTTGTTGTTGTTGTTGTGTGTGTGTGTGTCTCCATTTGTGCGTTTGTGCGTCTGTGTGAGTGTGCGTGTGTGTCCCTGTCCCTGTTGATGTGTGTGTGTGTGAGTGCGTGTGCCTCAATGTGTATGTGAGTGTGTGCGTGTGTGTGAGTGTGTGTGTCCCTGTCCCTGTTGATGTGTGTGTGTGAGTGTGTGTGCCTCAGTGTGTGTGTGTGTGAGTGTGTTTGTCCCTCTCCCTGTTGATGTATGTGTGTGCTAAAGTGCGTGTACCTCCGTGTGTGTGTATGTGTGTGTGTGTGTGTGTGTGTGTGTATGAGCGAGCGTGCGCGTTCGTGCGTGTGTGTGGTTCCCGAGAACGAGACAACGAGTTTGTGACGGAGTCTGGGCCCTGCGGGCCACGCGAGGCATCATAACTCAATGCGGTTAGCCGCGCGGCTCCCAGGCCCTGAATATGCACTGCAATTAGTGGAGGAACAGATCTGCATTCATGGGGGGCTTTTTCTGCCACTGAATACGTTGGGTTTTGTCCTGAAGTTCGTTTCGTAGATCTACTGAATGCGCAGCGCGCTGTGTCTCTGTCTCGCTCTTGGATGCTCCGGGTCTTGCTTCGGGTCTTCCGGGGGTTCCAGGTACCCTGATTCGCCAGACCTTCCGCCGAGTTTGATTTGGTGTGCTTTGCTGCACTCTGTGTGCAGTCGGAACCTCACCTCTCCTGACGTCAGACTTGATGGTCAGACGGGACGACACAGTAAACTCGCGTTTGTTTGTTTGTTTGTTTGTTTGTTTGGACGCGTGTGACCAATTGGGTGCGTGGTCAGAAGAGTTCGTCTCCAGAGCACCCAGCGTCTCCCGTTGGCTTGGACCAAATTCTGCTGGTCAAATTTTGCGTTGCACGCTCTTGTACAGATGCTGGTCAACGCTTCTTCACCCTGTATTGCAGAAGAAACAGGAGTCAATGCTGAGATAATTCCGCTTCGTGTAACCCTGGACGCTGCGTGTTTTTTCACACGAAATTTTACCGTGTGAGGAGTGTTTGATGAGATGAGGACTCGGAATCTTGAAGAGTGAGTTTGAACAGCGACGTTTGGAGAGGAAACTTCAACATCACATCAACTTCAGACCTCCTGACACAGAAAAATTCTGATTTGGAAACCCTGGTTCTTGGTCAGTTTTGTTCCACAATGTTTTTGTAAAGGCAGAAGCACTTGCAAAATGTGGAAAAATCAAGACCTGTACGCAAAAAAAAATTCGATGTTGAGGTTGACGTTTTGAATTTCAAACGTCGTGTTTAAACTCTCTCACGTCCTGAGATTTCTGCGTCTTTGACCCGCACGAGTGTTGCACAGAGAAAGCGACGCGATACGTGTGAGGCGAATTTTCGTCGCACTTACTCGCACGCAGCCCACGTCCCTGTGAGTCATCGCGGTCCCGACGTGTCACGAAACGAGACCGTCGCGTCAGGGGCGGGTCCGGGGGGATCCAGGGGCCGCCCCCCCCTGATCTCCAACCAAAATTATTTTCACCAATGCATTTTTGCACCGTTTGACACAAAAGGATTTTTCTCCATGTTCAAAACCCTGGTCAGACCCGGGTTGGGGTGGGCCACCTCCACCGAATAAACTGCCTTGCTTTTCTTGGTTTCTACGCTGGGTGTGTCTTGAATAGATGCCGCTCTTTACCCTGCGCAGACTGACCGGCGGCTGTGGCTGTTTCTAGATTTCTTTGTCTGTTGCTAGGTATTTAGATGGGCTCGTGCCACGGGGAAAAGACACGTTTTACCCTCAGTTGTAAATGCTGGGTCAATCTCTCAAATGAGAGAGAGAGGAGAGAGAGAGAGAGACAGAGACTGAGAAAGAAGGAAAGAGAGAGAAAGAGAGAGAGACAGAGACAGAGACTGAGAAAGAAAGAGAGATAGAGAGAGAGTGAGAGATAGAGAGGGAGAGCGAGAGAGAGAGAGAGAGAGAGAGAGAGAGAGAGAGACAGAGACAGAGACAGAGACAGAGACAGAGACAGAGAGAGATTGAGATTGAGAGCACCGTTCAGGGGCATCCCTGTCCTCAACTCATAATTATTTTGCGAATCAAGCTCCGCCTTTGTGGCTCGAAGCACCAAAAGCAGGTCGGCTGATGAACAAATCCGGCAGGCGTCGTTCCTGAGCCCCCTGCATCCGCTCCTGCCATTGTGTGCGCACAGATAAGGCCTGGACCTGACTTCCTGTCAGGCTGGTTTGGGGCCAGTTCACAGCGCATGCGTCATGGGTCATGTGGCTGTTCACGTCAATGTCAGCAGTGCCAAGTCGGGTTTGCTCTTCGTGCGTCAAGGGCCAGGTCTCTGCATGCGCAAGTGAAGCAGCCACTGGTTTCAACAGTGGTGCCATGCTGTAGGCATTGTGATGCAGGACCAACCGATTGTCCTTTGCCTTGCACTCAGAGGTACCGATCCCAGTCGCCAGAGGTTAAAATGCATCCTTGGGTGGAAATGACTTGAGAGTCGTTCTGACACTGGCATCTGTGTGAGAGTTTGATTTGTTGAGTGAAAAAAGGCACCTTGGAGATCCAACGGGAGGCTTTCGCACCCAGGGTGATATGGCTTGAGTGAAATAGTAGGAGTCATTTTCACCATGCATTTTCAGCAAGGAAAAGACTTGCGGGAAATGCATTTTCACACACGCTATACTGTTGGGTCTGCAGCATTGACATGCGCATGTAGACTCGCATCCAGTGCGTGCTCGTTGACCTGCATGCGGACGCAACGCCTTGACATCCACAGCTCACACACCACATGACGCACACAGCGAGACGCAGGCTTGCGCCGGGGTCCGAAGTCCGGCGGCTCTCCAGGCCTCGCCTCGCCTCGCGCCGGTTGGATCAGCTGGATCAGGGGGCAGCTGTCAACAGTGCAGGAGCTGTGTGTGTGTGAGAGAGAGGCGGAGCGGGGAGGGGCGCTGTGTGTGCGTATGTGTGTGTGACAGAGAGAGAGAGACAGACAGACAGACAGACAGACAGACAGACAGACAGACAGACAGACTGACTGACTGACTGACTGACTGACTGACAGACAGACAGAGGGGGTGGGATGGGCGGGGTGGGGTGGTGCAGAGTGGAGCGGGGCGGCACTTACTCACAGCACTGTGAGAGGAGAGATGTTTCCTGAGACCCGTTGCACAAAGCAGATGCGTCGTTGTGTCAAGGGTTTGGGGTTTTTTGATTCAGGGTGGTTGGACTCTGATCAGGACCAGGTCATCCCCAAGTCCGACCCTTGTGAACCTGCTCCAGCCCCCTCCAGTGGTCAGGCCCACCCGCTCTCTGAATCTGCTCCGGTGCGATGGGCCAGACCGCACCTGCGCATGCGCGGCTTCTGTAGCACGTGACGTCCCTTCAGCCCTGCTGGAGACGCCTGCTTTTTCACAGCGTGGTCAGTGTATCAGTTGCACAGAGATCTACGTATCTCGCAATCAGTTCCCAGGTCCGAGCTGCGCGTGTCGAGCTGCGCTGGACTCTCAAACTCAACACTGTGCTGGCTGTGAGGAAAATGTTCCTGACGTGTCTTCCCAAGCACAATGCTGTTTCACAGACGAAGACCTCACCAAAGGATGTTCAAGATCCACTGTGTGGATATGGCAGCGGCTCATTTACAAAGAGCTAGAGTCACTCGCAAAGACACAAACGAGTGATGGACGTGACCTGTGTGAAACAGGCCTGTGTCCCGCGTGCAGAGATCTACGTGACGTGAAGTGGACGTGCCTCTCGAGGAGACCAAATGTTCGTCCTGGATATGTTCACCACCTCCATTCACCCGTACTACGAGGACAGCGTGAGTAGGAACACGTGCACTCAACGGTGCCTGCGATTGGTGGGTCTGTGTCTGCAAGTGTGTGTGTGTGTGTGTGTGTGTGTGTAAGTGTGCGTGTTCTCGTGTCTGTGTTATCTTCCGTCTTCTTCTCTCCGTGTTTTCGAGGTGCGTGTGTGCGTGTGTGTATGCGTGTGTGCGTGTGTGTATGCGTGTGTGCGTGTGTGTACGCGTGAGTGCGTGTGTGCGTGTGTGCGTGTGTGCGTGTGTGCGTGTTTTCGTGTCTGTGCAACTTACGTCTCCTTCCCTCCAGGTTTTCCAGGTGTGTGTGTGTGTGTGTGTGTGTGTGTGTGTACACGTGTGTGAGCGTGTGCGTGTGCGTGTGTGTATGCGTGTGTATGCGTGCTGTGAGCGAAGTACCAAAGACGAGAATTCGCGTTTGTTGAGGCACAGGAACCTGTTGCTTTCTACCCCCAAGTTGAGCTTCCAACAGCATCAGACTTGACCTGAACATCTGTGGCGTTTTGAGGCAGTCCGAAGTGGATTCGCACACCTGCGTTCCCTTCTGTGAACCAGGCCTGGACTCTCGTACGTTGACTGTGATGCTGGCGAAAAATGAAGGGCTTCTTCAAAAGCTTCTGAATGTTCTGTGAACTTTGCCGTGCGAACCTGGGTGTCCTGACTGGACGGCTTGCTGCTGTTGGCCTGCATAACTCATTGCTCCCCTGTGTGATCCCAGGGACTTGTCCGGAATGTTTGAGACCTACCCGACCGTCAGGTGAAGTCACCCCCCCAACCAACAAAAACACGCCAGTCTCGCTGAAGTCAGCAAGGCAAACTTCCCGTCAGATGCTTGTTCCTCCTCCTCCCGACAGTTGGTTCTCCAGCTGGATTCACACCAGACGCGCGTGACGCGTCCCAGTCCACTCAGCGATGCAGAACGCAGTGTGAGAGTGGTCGGGCATCAGAGTCAGGGTTCGGGTGGGAGCGACCTGACAGTGGACTCTGTCAGGGTCAGGGAGCACACGCGCGAAGGGGACGGGGGTACGAAGCTGTTCTCCAATGTCTTTTACAGTTGATTTTATTGTTTGGTGTTCGGTCGCATTGGTACCATGTGACCCGAAAGCAAAAGAAGTTCCTGGCAGTGTTCGATTTACAAGTGCAGCTGACCAGTGGCGAAGTGGCGCCACTTCGCCCCTGCCTTGGAAATGGCGTGAAGTGGGCGAACTCAGCTATTTGGACTCACTCGGCCAGCCTGCACGCGTAAATCGAATGCACCCAATCGGAATGTCGCGTCGCTGAAATCGTGCACGTCAAACACTTTTGAGAACAGCCACGTGATCCACGACGCACCCACCCGCAAAACAACGGTTGGAGCGCAGTTCTGGGCGAGCCTGTTCACTGGTGTGCGCGCCTCTTCTGCTGATGGATGCTGATCGGATTCCCTGCCGTCTCCCTCCCCGCAGTCGCGTTTCCATAACGACTCCCTCCGTTGTTTTTTCGCGCGTTGCGCGGCGCGGAGTTAATCAGTGGGAGTAATGGCCTGGAGCGATTCCCTCACTGTGAGATGGAATCAAAACGCAGCTTTTCTCACCAAGAATTCTTCTCGCGTTTCCTCCATCCAGGGGATCCAGGGGAGTAGGGGCCCTGGATCCCCCCAATCTTGATTTTGCGCTTGGGGAGCACCCCAAAGTCATCCCCTGACTTCAAGTCTGGATACAGTCGTCCCCCGTAAATTTGACAGGGTCGTTGCACGGAAAAACCAACTGATTAAGCGGGGCGATGTACTAACCGGGTTCGAATTAACCGGGACCTACTGTACACTGGAACCGTTTCTGCACGTGTTTTGTCCGCCAACCCCAGTTTGCGAAGACAGGGTTCTCACACTGTTCAAAAATGGTTCCTGTTTTTACACAGTGACTTTTTGAGATCTTTGGTCAACAAAGGAGTTGTGTGATTGAACAGAAACCCTTTTTGTAAGGTTAGAACCCACTTCTACCTGATGCGAGCACATATGACCAGTTTTGTGATCGCAGAGCTTGCGCAGACATGTCCACGACCTGTGAATCTGCGTTGATTTTGTGTCGCAGATCTGTCTGGTGAATCCTGCGCCGGAATCCCCAGTTCCTGTACTCAGAGGAAAAGAAGCACGCAGGTTTCCCACAGCTGCCTTTTGTGAGCCTGTTCTGTTGTGGAAGCTGGATCCAGCCCCTCTCGGGACCTGGACTCCCCTTCAGGACACGCCCACTCTGGATCCCAGGCGGATCCAAGATTGGGACATCGGGGCGTTTTGCTGGAACCTCAATGATCCAGGGACGACTGTGTTCCTGGAAACCAGAGTCAATACGGAGGTTCAGCAAATACACCCGCTCCTTTTCCGACGTTCCTCAATTGCCAGATCAATCAGTGACACAGACACCATATGGTCACTTGTCATTGGCTGTCAGAGAAACTAAAATTTGGACATTTGGTGCGGTATCTGGATCACAGATTTGGTGATTGGGGCACCACACGCGTGAAATGTAAGCCATGCTGAACCTGGCCCTGGCATGCGGTGACTCTCTGCACATGTCAAGGAGGCTCTACGTACTGTACCTCGAGCTCCCTTCCTTTCTCCCAGTGAGACGTTCATACGTTGACACCACCAGTCCCAGGGATCTCGCATCAACGGATTCTACAACAGATCAAGACCACAGCCGCGTTCGATTTGGCAACCCCAGCAACCCGGATCGCTGAAATCTTTTTTCCCATTGGCCCTCAAAATTGTCCAGCCAATGAGAAGACAGAATTCAGTAATCCGGTTTGTTCGGGTTGCCAAATGGAACGCGGCCCACGTCTTTGGACAGAGTTCCATATCTATCTCAATGTACGGATGCTGTTTCTTTGCCACAGAATTCGAGACAGAAAACGGCATCCGTGCAATAACTGTGACTCAGGCCTCGACGCAGGCCTCCAATTCTCTTTGGAGGTGTTTGGAACAGCTGAAAGAGGGCAATTGAAATTCAAGTCAGAAGAAGCAGCGCAAACGGACTTCCGACTGGCCGTGAAGGAACCGGGTACACGACGACGTCCGCGTCCGGTCCGGAAGTCTCCAGGGTCCCGCTTGGGTGGGTCAGCAGAGACGTGTGGACCAGGGACTTCAGACGTGGCTCACAGGTGGTGTCACTGGGCAGTCGAGCACAAAGGCCCCACGTCCCCCTCGGCCATGTCCTCGACGAGTCCCGGACCGCCGGCTGCAGCATCCAGCCCGCTGTCCCAGCCGGGCCCAACGCCGCCGCCCAAGCGCGCCCGGTCTCTCGAGCAGGCAACGCCCAGTGACCCCGACGCCCAACCCCATCCCCAGCTTCACTTCTGGAGAATATGGCTTTCAATCGTCACCTCACCAGATGGTGAAAATGCAACCTGGTCCCGCCAGCAGTTGGTGCAAATTCAACAGAAGAGCCACAGAAGAGCCTTTTCCACGTGTACCAGCTGTTGGGTTCTTGGGAAGAGACCGCGTCAGTCCTGAAGGATCTGGCTTGAAGCACTGAAGCAACGCCTGGGGCAAATCTGCAGATTGCGCGTGCAGCGTGAACTCATTTTCCCATCTTTGCCACACGTAGATCCCCGGAACTCACAAAATTCTCCAAGCCTGTTGCTGCCTGCGTGAATGTCATTTGGTCATCCAGTCATCAGGCAGAAAGAGTCCAGATTCGAACTGGTGTCAGTGAGCAAATGATATGAAGACCAACGTGTATGCAGGCGTCTTGGCTGCATGCACCACACACACGCACACACACACGCACACACACACACACACACACACACACACTGGCCTCCATACCAATGAATCTGGAGAGGTTCCCAAAAGCAACCAACAAACCAAAGAATGCCCTTTGAGTACTGGATAACAAATTTATGTCTGTCCTATCGTCGATCTTGTGACCTGTGTCAGCTTCGTGGACCTGATTGGCTGACGATCTGCGGCGGACGCTGGGTCGGGTATGTTCGGGGAGGGGGGAGGTCAAGTCCCAGGGGCCAACTTTGACCTCGAGGTGCAAACCGTGTTTTGATTGGCTCCTGACTGCGCAAAAGTCTGTGTTTACTTTTCGGGCAGAAAGGGGAAAGGAGGATCACGTGACTCACGTGATCTGCGGGGGACGCCGGAGGTTGCGTGCAGCGGGCTCGGGCCCCCGGGGCGGGGAGGCCCTGCCTCGCCGCGATAACGCTGCCCGCTCCCCCGGGGGACACCGCGCCGCTCCCTGCCTCCCGCACTACGGCTGCCCCCGGTTCACACTGCGTCCGTACACACCCATTTCCAGGCCCTGGAAGCGTGTTTCCCCATCAAGACACACTTGTGTGGACCCCATCTCCAGACGCACGTGGACGCCAGACCCCTTGCGCGTGGAGCTTGGCTGTCGGGCATGACGTGTGAACTCTGGGCGCGCACACGTGTGTGGATCTACCCTGGGCATCAGCGTGAGGGCGGACCCTGGGCCTGCATGACCTGCTGACCCGTTGCACACTGATTGATGCGTTGGGATCCACTGCTGGTGATGACGTTTGCTCGTTCAGAGACGCAGTTGTGCGTCAAAAAGATTTGGAAATTGGGCCGGGGCCGAACACTCAGGCGGACAGTGCAGCTGAAAATTTTTCCACAGGTCAATTGCAAATTAATGGGATTATTTTTTTGGGGGGGGCAAGGATTTTTTATGGGGCGGGTTCAGGAACCACCCCACGTGTGGTTTGGTCCTTCTCTTACACTGACAACTAGAAACTGAAGCAAAGGTCTTTGAATTTCGCGCCTTGTTTGGTGCTGCTTTCTGTTCGTTTGTGATATGAGCACAAGTCTCGCTGAGGACGTTGTGGAGCAGACAGAAACAGCTTTGATTGCAGCAGCTTCCCTCGGGTCTCATGGGATTCTGCACCATATGTGGCTTCATTCATTCCACCGAGCGAATTCGTTTATCGTGCTTCGCGTACACTGGGGAACCGTGAACATTCACGCTTGACTTGCATCACGGTGCCCTGGGTACTTGCCCCCTGTGCCTCAAATGTAAAGCGCATGTGCCAACGCATTACGCACACCAAGATTCCCCTACTCTCGCCAACGACAGGTCGTCAAAGTTTCAGACTTGGCACAAATCTTCGAATGCGACAGTTTCGTCTCTCCCAAGGTCCACCATTGTGGACCTGCCGGAGGCAATACGGCGCACAGATCATCTCAGAAAACCGCATTGGCCAAAATGATTGATTTCGCCCACTTCGCCCATTTCCAACCCAAGGGTAAAATCGCGCGACTTCGCCCCGGCCCAGCCGCACGCGCAAATGAAACGCGCCCATTGACTCCCAAAATTTTGCGTCACCAGGTGAACTTTGCGGCAGCAGCGACGCGATCAGCGACGCGACCGTCGCGTCACTGCATTGGGTCAGGATTGGGCTGCTTTTGCGTCGCCCCAAACGCTCCCAGAGCGGTCAGAAGATGCAACAGCAGCCCCAATACCAACCCAATGGGGCAACGCGACAGCGCGTCGCTCTTCAGTGTGTCCGCACCCTGAGGATCGAGGACTCGTCCCTCTGGATCCTCCCCACTAGAGCGCGCACCTCACAGTGTTTGTACTCACAGCAATGACACGAGAGATAAGCGCTGATAACAGACTGTAAATTTCTCACACAAAGCAATTCTTTCGCGCCTCACTTAAGGTTGTTGTTCCATGCCAAAAACGCACAAAAAAGTACTCATGTTTGTGAGGTCACTTTTCAAAGTCATTGCCTCCAAATCCCAAGGTCACTGAGGTCAGAAAAGTCAGCATCGAGAGACGGTTTGGTTGTGTCTACGCCTCACGTTTCTGACGCCTGTGAACACTTCCGAGGATATTTACGTATTCTGCTTTGCCCGCTCCCAGAATCGAGTCCAATTCCAAGTTGGACTGAGGGCACTTCCTTTCTTTATGGGCAAAAGTCTCTCAATGTCACCTTCAATATTTTTCTCTCGTTTTAATGATCCATTTGACCTCGGTGTGTTGGTGAGCTGAATTATGCTGAGTCTTAGCGGTTTGCTTTCAACAGCTGCGACTTGGGGAACATGAGCTGTTTTCCCTGCAGCGCTTTTGAAAATTTTCCTTTTACGCACAATGTCCCTCTGGAATCAATTACAGCAATGCGAGAAAAACCTGAAAATATTTGTGCAATTTGCGCCAAACCTTTGAGCAAAAACGAAAAAAACCCCAGACCCTTCCAGAACCTTCGTCGCAGCGAGCAACATTCTCCAGCGGTCCAGTGTTGGAGAGAGAGAGTTAGAGAGAGTTAGAGAGAGAGAGAGAGAGAGAGAGAGAGAGAGAGTGAGAGAGAGAAGTGAGAGAGAAAAGAGAGAGAGAGAGAGAGAGAGAGAGAGGGAGAGAGAGAGAGAGAGAGA
>JAAUXT010003012.1_pt1 | contig 33966 bp, 38 predicted proteins | sample 7278171 | NCBI WGS metagenome assembly JAAUXT01 (sample SAMN14350112, study PRJNA611818) | marine sediment metagenome | isolation source: surface marine sediment (1.8m) | place: French Polynesia: Moorea | collected 2018-08
ATACTTTTGGAAGAGGCTGCCTATAGGTGATTTGATTTCGCTCACTCCGATTTCGCTTGCTTTTTCCAAAAGCTCACAAATCGGACCAAGCTCCTCAAATCACCTAAAAAGCAGTTGAGCGAAGGCCGCAGAAATGTGAACTAAGTATTTTTCTCGTGACATGACGTGCGTGATCCGGGAAGACCTGCCAATGACTGACCGTTTGGGTCGATGAAACTCCTTTTCAGAATTCTGCAAATTACCCTCACCCTTTTGTTCACACAAGAAAGACATTTGAACTCACAAGTACAAAAGAGTAGTCTGTGTTCGTTCACGAAAAGTGAACTTTCGTTTTGGCTGTTAAATTTCTGCTGAAGTGAGGGGGGTCGCGCACTGCGCGTCGCTCGACGCTGTTCTTGGTTACATACCATGTTACACCACACTCTGACCAGGTTACACTGTACACTCTTGCCCCAGTACAAAACCACAGTCTGATCAGGCAAATACACTTCAATGGCTTTTGGAGCCATTCAGAGTGTAGTGTAACAACATTGCTCCACGTGCTATGCGTGACCAGCCTGAGACAATTCCCAGATACTTCGGGACTGTTCTCAAGTAAACGCAACAAATACATTGTCAATTTTCAAATTCTGTTGTGCTGCGCTGAAGGTTCACGCATGAGCTGCCTGCCTCCATACCCCTCACTACCCACGTGATGCCCCAGTCTGTGAAGTGCGCATGCCAGCACTACTTCCATATCGAGCAAGAGGAGGATGCACTGAGTGTCTTGATGCCAAAGACACATGTGACTCTGCCCTTCGCACATTCTTTCTGGGATTTTCTTCACACACCCGAGCCAGCACAGGCAGTTTTTGGAGAAGAACAATCTGGATTACTTGTCAACGACTTGGTGAGGGTGAGTACCTCTCCCGAATCCTCAAACCACGCGAACAAGACAAGTCAATTGTGTCAAAGCACAGCTCACACGAGTTAGCAAGGGACTGACCGTTGAATACAGAAGTGTGCAAGTAACCGCAGATTGTATATTTCAACGATCTCTTTTATCCGAAAAGACACCAACAACCCGCAGAGAAACAATCTCGTAAAGGAAACATTCTTTCGTTTAAAAATACCTTGCAAAAGGTAGATCTGAAGGCGCACAAAAAATCACGAGGCATGGAAATTGCCCTCACACGGCCCAACTACCCGACTATCATTACAAATAATTTGCATGAGGATTTCAGGTTTAACAATGCGAAGAAAGTCTTGCACGCAACTGCCCTTTGATGCCTTCCATTACAAAATATGTAGGAATTTTTTTGTCAACACTTGTGGAATGATGTTGAAAATTTAGATGTCAAATATTTCATAAACATTGACAAGACTGTTAAATGCCGCTTGTGAGCGACTTCAATGTTGTAAAATGAGACGTGTGTTCTGTTTCGTATAAAGATCTGCAGGTCTTCAACAGGTTGAAAAGGACCCTCATAAGTTTGGTGACATGCTCTGCAAAAGGAGAAGATTACCTTCATTGCCCACAAACGAAGCCAAGTCTTTTCGCACACAAGCTCTTGATGTGCTCATTTGCGTTACAAGTTGCACCGGACACAATGCGACGTTTTGAACATCGTGGAAACTTTATTCTGTGGGGTGGCATACAAAATGAAACAGGCTCATTGATTCAACTTTGATCTGTCGCCGCAAGAATGTCTTTCTGGGGGCAAGTTTGCCGAAGTGGGGAGGAGTCCACCCGCGGACCCAACCTGGATGGGCCAGCTGGTATCGGGTCAAGCGGGCTCAAATGGATTACCATTCTTGGGAGGTTTCTCCTTGTGAGACGAATTACCCAAATTAAACAGGCAGTTTTAATATCTTGAACTGAATGACTTAATGTCGTCCTTCACCACAAGCTGAGCTTTTGTTGGTGTGTTTGTGAAATTTGATCACACCTCGGCTTTCGTTTGAAGTGAATTTGACTTGAGGGATGCGTTCACGTTCACAAAACACAGCTGTTTGTGCAACACAACTTCGACGCAATGGTTCGAGCTCGTGCAAAACAGATCTACAGGAAGAAAGCAAACACTTGCAGATTATCTGTTTGCCTGTTGACACGTATTTCTCTCAAATTCGTGATGAACAAGAAATTTAAATGCCATTTTCAATTGTTCTTGCTCTCAAGGTTTGTACAACACTGCAAATTATGTTGTTCACGAAACCATATGTTATTATATATAAGTGACGGTCGTTGTTTGAAGCGACGCTGACTCCCTTCACTGCATTTGGTTGTGAAGTTTCCCTGTCTGTACAGAAAAACAAACAACAAAAATATAAGTGTTTCTCGTGCAGACAGTATATCACAACCTGTACCCAGGACTGCAATTGATTTGCAGCACTGTTTGTTACCTGGGCGTTCTCAGATCCTCCTCAAAACCCTTCTTTGTCGGAGTATTGCAACAACTTGGGCTGCCGGAGCAAAAAAGTCAACCTCATATCCGTTTCAACAGTTATGAACGGCCATTCAATATTGAACGGGAATGTCAGTTGAGTGAATCCTGTGGAATAGCAAGGAGGGGAAGAAGTTTTGTGGAAGTCGAAGGAGCACTGCCCAGATGACATTTTCCCAAAGCACGATGAAAGGCTTCAACAGATGCGATTTTCAATGCAAGGTCTCGATGTTGGATGAAAAAAGAGTTTTCAAGTGAAAGTCTTCTGAATGAGTGCACCAGAATGCTCAGGTGTGCGCCGCACAAGCGAGACAATAGAAGTCTGTCGGGCGGGTATGGACTGATGGTTGTCGGGTGAAATGTTGTGGCCTCGAGCCCAACTTCCCCAGGCACATCCATCCATGTCTAATTTGAAGCTTTTACATCAAACTCCATCTTTTCTGCCCTCATCTTGGTTTTTGGTTGCCTGGGAACATGGGCCCCCTTTCCGGATGCCTCAGGCATGATTCACGGAACAGAGAAGAGTCCAGAACCGGAAACTGGTTTCCAGGCTCCGGACAGACGCCGTTCTTGAGCGTGTGTCTCGGAACCATTCACGATGTGGCGTGACACGGAATGCGAAGGTGTGATTGGTGACGTTGAGGGTCCACAAACAGGAAGGAACCAAACTCTCCTGGGTTTTGCTCAAGACGCTGAAAATGGATGGCTTTGTCCTTGGTCCATCATGGTCTGTTTCCCATATTATGAGCACGCCAAAACGTAAACAGCTCAGTGAGGTCCAGTCTCTCAGGTACTGAGAACCAGCAATTCACTGGCAAGTCACCGCAAACACGGGAAGTGTTCCCATTGGGTGCTGGGACAGGAAATGTGTGCCCCGCCACTTCGCCCCGTTGCCTCTCAGCCAAACATCCTGGTCCGAGTCAAATCATGTCGTCATATTCAAGAAAGTCTCTTCATGTGCGTCTTTTCTAATCACCTGGTCCTGAGTGTTTGTTTCTGAATGCACTTCTGAATGTCATTTGTCACTGTGTCGAACACAGGGTGACCCAGTAAAATGGCGTGCCATGATAGCTGTGACTTCCGCTCTCGGCACAGTGAACAGTCGTTTCATTCTCAAAACATCTTTTTGTTTCGAACGCATCACGCGCTTTGCGATAAAATCTTCCAACCTTTTTTGCTGTTCATAAGCATGTTGCTCCAACGTTAGTCCTTTTTGGAGAATTGACTTCGAATGACTTTGTTTGTAAAGCATGCGAGGGAATATTCCGAGGGGACAAAATCAGTGTGAGATTACCGACTTGAGATGAAGGGCCGGATGTGTCTCATAATTGTCAGTCTTATCAGCTCTTGAGAGCTTGTGTAATCAGTACCCAGATAACTACAGGTAGACTCAAACAAAGTTTCATTCATGAACTATATTTGGGTCTCCAATACATGTGCAGTGGAGTTTACCTTTTCAGGCGGTTTCACCTGAATTTTTAAAGAACAGGAAAAGGAAGGATGACATGAGGCCACAACCTGCAAACAGATGCTGTGCAGCAGCCAGTGGAGAGGTCTTCACACAAAGTTCGGTTTTTCCTAATTGCAAAGTGAAAGATTCGCAAGGGAGCGAGGTGAGCCCTTCGCACCTAATTCAGCATTTCATCATCTGCGTCAGATTTACATGTCAAACCTGTTTCTGTTGAAGAGTCACAAGTTTGCCAAAAAAGAAAACAAACTCAGGAGCGTCTGAAAGAAACGAAAAAAGGAAATGAAGCCACACAACAGTTTGGGACATTCGTTATCTTTGATGAACTCCTTGTCTTTGTGAGCACACCACCAGTGGAACACACTTTCGAATGCACGGTTTATGCTGTGGGGAAGTCCTAATGCTCGGGTCCACACAGTTGAGTTCATTCTGGTGCCATCTTTGTTTGCCTTACGTGATTTGCCATCCGGCGTTTGAGTCTCTGGCGAACCTAGACATTCAAACCTGAGCTACTGACGTTCAGTTTGCGAATTCAACGCGTATACGAGCGTATATAGATTGGGTACACTCCCGGTTGATGAAACTGCAACAAATGTCGTTCTCTGGGTTTGGAAACATCAGCAGAGAAGCTATCGCGCCCTGCAACAGAAAACACCAGCAAGTCAGACGCCATCATTCGACTCAAGTGGACGTCTCAGAATAAAAGACCTTCACTACAATCCAAATTTCCAAGTTTTTTGAGCGACTTTTCATCCACAACTCTCTCCACATACTTTCCCCGGTCATTCATAACTCGATAGCTGCTGAAAGGTTGGTCTGGGATGTGTTTGTTTTCTGTCGAGCAAACAATGTGGTGTATCCTCCATAAACCAACCTTTGCCGTTTCTTTGTGATGGCATATTTAGAGATATTTTCACAAAAAGCACAGCATGTTTTATGAGTCTCCGGTCTATTGAGGGAAGTGGACACAAAGGAGCAATGTATTTATTTGGTCAACATTTTCTCTCAAGAAGCGATTCATATTTTATCTTGTTCTCAACCCCCACCATTGTCCGGAACACATGAGACAAGAATTGTGATTTTCTCATGGAGAACACATCGTGACCATCAGTTCGGCAGTCAGCGTAAGTCGGGTTTGCACCAAAAAGGCGTCACGTCCGAGTGTCTGCTTTTCCCCATGCAGGGACGCAGCTCCACGCATTTCAGTGTTCTGGAAGATCTGGGTGTGAATTTGAAGGACACTGTGTCTGTTATCCTGAATCACGAGTCGTTTGCTACAAATCTTTGTGTCAACGCAGTGGCTCGATTTACTGCTTACGATAAGAACATTGACTCCCAGGCGACGTCGAGCGCAATTGGAATTTCTAAGTGTATCAAAACGCTGCAGGATGGAGAAAAAACAGCGGTTTGTTGGGTGCGACCTTTTGCGCATCTGGGTTCCCTGTGAGTAACCCGATTCCGATGGAGTTTCCCTTGGACATCAATGGGACACTTGCAGAATGTGTGAGCAACGAGAGAGAACCATCTTACACGATGACTGTGAGTGTGCGAACAACGAAACACGTTTCCTGCCTGAAGAAAGCTTTACGGGTGTATCTTGTTCACGGGTGTGAGATTGTTTCAACGAGACCAGCAGAAACTCAAGCCATTGATTGGGGCGTTTTGTACTGAAGAAGTCATCCACGAAACTCGAGACCAGAGACGGCTTGAGTTTGGAAAACATACGTGTTGCCGGCGGCAGGGGCGGACCCAACATTCAAGGATGGTTGGGGCTGTTCTTGCAACTGAAAATCCGGCTCCTTCAGTTGAAGGTGATCACTCCAATTGGTGTTGCACTGGTTGTGCAAGTCGCAGAACCAGATTGTGAATTTGGTGAGCTGCACACTATGACAGCTACAAGCTGGGGTGAGTGAGATTTTGTGAGGCAACTCATGAATATGGAGAAAAGTGAAATTTTGAAGGATTCTTTTTTTCGTTATGTGGCTGGTATGTTTGCACCAAATTACATTGAGGGGTAGTGAAAGGTTCAAGCTATGCAAGCTCTGACCTCGGTACTCGAGAGAGTCTTGGAACGCCAATTGAGGTGAACTTGCTGTCTGACACTCCCACTGTCTGTCGGATCCAAGGAGGGGCCCGAGCTCCCCCCCCCAATACATTTCAGTGAACATGTTGTCTGACACTCCCACCATCTGTCACACAGCCCCCTCCCTTGAAATTCTTCCCCCCCCCACAAGAGAAAAAGAAAGAAAGAAAAGAAATTGCACCTCAAGAGCAATTTTTGTTTCAAAAGTTAACTTTTCGATGTTGAAGTTGCCACCCCCGCCCCGTCGCTGCCCCCACACGACCCCGGCGCGTTCATCCGAGACGCCACGTGCAGGAGGCGCGAAATTTGAGATGAGACGAACTGTTCGTCGTGTCGTCTGCTTTACGTCTGCTGCATGATCACCAAGAACAAAGAAGTGTGCACAGGAACGTGGAAACAACACGAGCGTCCAGGTACGTATTGAGATCCCTTGGATCAAATGGAGAATGATTATATCAAAGATGACGTTGTGGTTTTGAAAGGGAAGAGTCGAAATAATCCGTGAAAATGGCGAACCTCTGAATCGCAGTTTGGTGCCTTTTGGTTGTTTCTGCGCGTGTTTTGATCCATTTGAGGTGTGGTGTTGCCAGGTTGGCCACAATTTTCAAAAGAGAATGGACCTGTTGAGGGCTTGATTCTTCTTTTGATAAGATATCCAGATCAACCTGAACTGGTGCTTGTTGCAAAAGTGACGGGAGGGTGAGCGTTTTGATGGAGGACATGACAGGCCTAGAGGTTGCGAACACTTGTTTGGGGGTTTCAACCTCGATTCGGGTGGGATGGGCGAATGCGATCCACACGGACAATTTGTCTGTTCAAAGACCTGACTTTAGACTCGGGTCCTTTTCCTCTTTGACCCCTTCACTGGTGCACCGAATGGTCAGGCTCTGCATGGCCTCCACGCTTCAGTGTCCAGGAACATAAGTTCAATCTGACTCGGAGACACACACTTTTTCTTCTGACTTCAACGTGGCTTCCGGGTGATGAGGAACCTCGAAATTTCACCTTGAACCAAAGAGGCATCAGGTCCACGATGTGCCCAGTGAGGGCGAAGTGTTTTTGTTCGGGCCACTTGGCCCACCGGATATGCCTTTGAAACTCCATAGGAAAATGCAATGGACTATGACTTCTGGATTGTGGCTTCTAGTTGGAGAACGTTGGAAAGGCCTTTGTCCAGCAATATGTGGTAGAGCCCTTGTAAACGTACGAGGCAATATCCAAAACTCTTGTCCGTCATGTCCAGCGTCGGTGTGCCACTGAGGTCGGTGCGCAAATGTGGGGCTGTAGTCAGAATGGAACTGACGACCGATTCTGCGAGGATCGCGGTGCAGTTGTCACTTGTTTGCCTTCCAAAATGAAGCTCAAATTGTTGCAACGTTGCTGCATTTGGTTCTCTTTTTCTAAAGGTAAAAACTTTGATGAAACCATGGCCGACATGAGACAAGTCTTCGGAAGGGAATGCATCAGTCAGAGGTCTATCCAGCAGTGGTGGCATGATTTCCAAACTGGAGTAAGGACCCGTGATACTTTGAGTGACAAAAAAAGATCAGGGCATCCAAGAACTGCAAGAAATCCAGAAAACAAGAATGTCATCTTTGACTTGGTGCAGGCAGACCACAGGATAACCATCCCCCAGCTGATGTACCAAAGTGGAATGTCTTACGGATCTGTTCAGAGAACTCTCAAGAAGGACCTCGGCATGACCAGGATTGCTGCCAAATTTGTGCCACGGATGTTAAGTGAAATTGAGATGAACTTGAGGGAGATGATCTCAAGGGACTGGCTGGACAAGGTGGAGAATGACCCTCAAATTATGGACAGAATCATCACAGGAGATGAATCTTGGGTTTGGTGTTTTGAACCGGAAAGCAAGAAACAAAGCACACAGTGGATTCAGCGTGGTGTGGACCAGAGACCCAAAAAGTTCAGGAGATCAAGGTCAATAAAGAAAGTGATGATTGCAGCATTCTTTGATCATGAAGGGATTGTGCATGTTGACTTTCTGGATGGGAAGAAAGTGGATTCAGAAGCCTACATTGACATTCTGATGCGGCTGAGAGACAGCATCCATGCCAGGCGTCCGCAAAAGTGGCTGCAACATGACTGGATACTCCTTGATGACAATGCCTCAGTTCACACCTCAGATGAGACAACAGAATTCCGCCGCCAAGTCAGAATGAGCAGGGGCAGTCATCCACCTTACAGCCCAGATTTGGCCCCTTGTGATTTTTTTTTGTTCCCTCTTTTGAAGTCCAAACTGCATGGGCAGAGATTTCCGGATTTGGACTCACTCAAGGTCGCCATCCAGGATGTGTTTGACAGCATTCCACAGTCAGAATTCGCCCGCTGCTTCGCCAATCTTCAGCACAGATGGTTGAGATGTGTTGATGTAGCAGGACAATACTTTGAGGGTGATGACTGGTGATTGACATTGACTGATGCATCCCCTCACCGCCGTGGTCGCTCACTACGAGGAGATTTGCAATGCTGCCGTCCGCTCAAAACATGTTGTATCACCTTTAGAAATTAGGACGCCTATTGTGAGCTAATTTGTCGAGACGGATGATCATCCTGATATTTGCATGCAAAGGGATGACAGCATTGCAAACCTCCTCGTATGTGCGTAAAAATAGCCTTGTCGCACTTGTATCTGTTGACAAAAAAAAAAGACATGACGGACAAGAGTTTTGGATATTGCCTCGTACAACAAAAGCATTCAGATCCTTTCCTCGAATTTTGCCATGGAATGACATGTACAAAGGTGTGAACCCACATTCACACCTGACCAACTTTCGAAGAAGAGATACCTGGCATTTGTTATTCTTCCAATGATCACTGTCTCAAGTGGTGCACCGCGTCAGTTTCCTTGATCGCATTTTGATGTTTACAGGGAACGAAAAATATTTGCTTTTTGCGAAAGTTTTGGAGCTGAGTCCGGTTCTCAATTGTATTCACCCAGTCCTGATGTGTGAACAAGGGTCTCCTGTGGGAACAAGAAGGAAATGACGGAACTTTCAATGAAGATCGACCTGCTCCATTTCGACAAAGAAATTCTCTGAACAGCGCGACGGAGTTTGGTGGCTCCAGGTGTGTCAGATTGTTCGCTTGTCAAGTGCGGCGAATGATGTTTATTACAAGGTGCTGGAAAAATGTACATGACAAACACAACAAGCTCGACTTTTTGCTGCATACCAGTGACAGTGCCATTTAGGATATAAATGAAAATGTGCGCTCGTGTAAATCAGCAGTGACAAGATGTAATGGCGTTGAATTAAAAATCCTGTTTGAAATTCAAATTTCGGAGCAGAATTAGAAATGGCACACACGAAGTGTTTGTGTTTGGGTCGAAGAATTTCAACCCGCATAATTTCTTCAGAATTCCCCTTGCTGTAATTATTTTTGTCTTCTTGAATAGGTTGACTCGGTACAGCCCGCTACGGGTTGTCAGTTCACACAAAACGTCGCCTTCACATTGATTTCATTCAGATTGAAGACAAATCTTGATCTCTTATCAAAATGGAGGTGATCTTTCTCTTTGACCGTTGATCACGAAACAGCCACGGCGCCAGACTTTGCATGGGCAGTGGACAGTCACTACCAGTCTTCACCCAAAGCCTTTTTCGGGGGAAAATATTTGGAAGAATGTCGTCCTTCGTGCCGTGATAAGGCAGGCAGATAGTGGGGTGAAAAGGTGAATCGACACAGCGAGAAGACGAGAACACTATGGAGTTCTGCGTTGAACAATGATACCAAATTATTGTGCCCTTGAGGGGCATCGCTTTGACAATTGTCTTCATTTGAAAATGGCAGGCTTTCAAATCCGGATGCTCAAACGTCGTTTTCTTACTGACCGTATGACAAGAGTTTTTGAACTTCATTGATTTGTCATCAATGGAGGAGGCCTCCTCAAGTGCTTCAGATGGGTCCTTGCGTAACGTACGCACGTTGCATCCAATTTCGTCGCGGAAGACACTTGATGCGGAAGCGATGATTTGAACTCAAATTATAGTGCCGTTTCTGCAAGAACTTCCATCAATTCAGATTTGGACCAAGTCTTGTCGGATTTATTTTGGAGTTCAAAGGCAAGAAACAAGAAAAGCAACAAACTTGACTGCGTTTGTTTATTTTTTATCTCAGAAGACTTTGGATGGAAGAGAATCACAAGGTCAACGAAAAAGGCATCAATCTCAGTCTGAGGTGCATGTGCATGGAAGACGCCTTTCTCAACACGTGGTTTCAGGCTCTGCATGAGTCCGGCCGAACCACACGGAAACATTCCGTCGTTTGCGTGCACCTTTCTTTTGTCAACTGCATGTGCGTGCAATTCACGCACATTTTAAATGTGCAGTGTGAACAAGTGCAATTCTGTTTACTATCATCTGAAGCAAAGATAAAAGAGCGAAACGCTGTGACCCAGCACACATCGTGTTCTTTTGTAACTGGGTAGTGTTTTCGGTTTGCGGAAATGAACCCTGAAATATGTGAAAACCCTCGGTATTGAGTGTTCATGATTGAGTGTGTGTGTCGATCATAATGACCAGGAAGCTGATTGTTTGAGTTGATCGGCGCACAAAAGAGAACGGTTCCTGCACCAGCACAACACGCAGACGCGCGAGCATCACACCGGGCGGTGAGCCAGGTTGTTCCCCAGCTCGTGCAGTTTCATTCCCCGAGCGTCCACACGTGTACAAAAGTTTTGGAGAACACAGGAGTTCCGTTGCTTCGGCGGGGACCTGAAATTGTTCGTTTTGTTCTTCCAGGTGAAAGTGAACAAGGCAGTGGACGCCGCAGCAGAACCTGAGTTCCTGTTGCCCGTGCACTGTGGACACAGTCAGATGCTCCCTTAGCGCCCCGGCGATGGCGTGGCTCAGCCTGTGCGTGGCGCTGCTGCTGGCGCCGGCGGCGACGTCGGCAGCGGGCAACTCTGCAGGTGAGCAGCAGGACGACGAGTGGACCAGCGTGACGACGACGACCCGCGACAAGCGCAATCTCTTCAAACAGGACTCTCTGGCACAAAGGGAAGGTGAGCACAAGAGCTGCACACTGCAAAATGCACTTTGAACGTCACAAACGAGGTGCCTGTATGGCGTTCACCATTTGGCAGTTGTCGTGTCGTTCAAAGTATGTGTTTTGATGCCAGCGCGGCGTCGATGACACGACATGCAGGACTCGCAACGCCATTTTGCAGTGTCGTGTCTGTGGTTATGCCATACTATCTGTCACACACTTTGTTTCCCAACTTCTTCATGAATTACGTTGTTCAGTTTTGTTCTGGGGTTGTCAGGTTGTTTTACGTTCGCAGAGCAGTGCACCGTAGTACTATTCGCGTCTTCTGCAACAATACGACACACGTCCACCCCCACAAATTCTTTTGTGATCTCTTTGTAGTTTGTTTACTCCTTTATGGAAGTACACCAGTGTGATTTTTTGTCAGACAATCACGCATACCAAGGGTGTAACTGAGCATGAAAGAATTCACAAGCACTTCCCCAAGAATAAGCACACGATTCTTTCCGTTGGGGTTTCGTTTTTTATTCTTCTTCGCTGAGAGGATATTTTGTGGTGTGTCCGTCTCGGTTGTTCTCGTTTTGGCTTGGTGTGCACGGACTTTCTCTTGTAGATCTTCTGCCCTCACATGTGTCTCACCTCGTCGTTCACGGTGAACACTACCACTCTCATACTCGGCTGTTTTTCCTGCTGACCCCGAAGTTCCTGTGCAACCCACACCCCGATGTTCTTGTGAAGGTTTCTGCATGAACCCGACCTGTTCTCAATGCTGAGCAGGTGGTCACGTGTTCGACTGTTGTGCCCGACCAGAACCTGTGGTGAAGCTTTTCCAATTCATAAATTGCAACAGTTCACTTTATTCAATTGATCCCTGCAAAAGTTCAAAGCTGCTGAGCAGTGGATTCGGAGAGCCTGAACGACAGGAGAACATTGTGTCCGCGGCTTGTTCCTCGTGCAGAAACCTTCACAATTAACTGTGACCCGTGACATTCTTTGCTAAAATTCTTTTGTTGCGCATCGTTTTGCTTTTGTCTTCACCTGATCCAATCCACAGTGCTACAGATAGTATGCGTAACTACGGAAGAACTTCTCTTGTGCCAGAGGTAACCCTGTATTGAACACTGAAAATGCTAAATCGTGTCTGTTGCTGTTGACCAAGCTTTTCCTGCAGGCGAACAAAATTTGTTTCGCCTGTTTGGGGTTTGCCAAAAACAGGCCCTGGCTTCTTAAAGATGCGACAGCTGTGTCTCTCCGCCACGTTGCTGAGGAGAGCCCGTGCAGCGCCCCCATCCCTCTGTTTTGCACCCTGTTATACGTACCATACCCTTGTTATGAACGTTTTGTGCTGGGTGTGGCCTCAGATTTTCCCGGGCAAACATCACCTCAAGTGCTTGTGCGCGTTATGTGTACTTTGAACATGGACTATTCGATACTAAATTTGACAATGCTCCCTGTTTCGCCAACGACCGTTTTCTGTCTTGAGATGAATGATACTCTGACGATCCAACAAAACGATGTTCCCGACTTTCCAGAGAAATACCACAAATGCGTGCACAGGGGTATTAAACTGTTGCAAATTTTCTTTTTATTCCTTGCCAAGGACTTTGTAAGTATTCTATTCACTCAACACATCGGCAAGAATCCATTTAAACTCCACCGACTGCTTCACCATTTGGCTAACTTTCAGTGTGTTTGGCTGCGACACCGAAAATTTGGTTGTTCTCTTGAATCCATCTACCCTTGCGTGCTCATGTTTACATTTTTACCCCTTTTGGATCTTCATGTTCAAGTCAGTGGGACACAGTGGTATGTTTCCATTTAGATAGTCATGCACCAAAAATATGCGAACTGCGGGCTCCTCTGGAGCTCAAGATCTGTTCAGTAAAGAATCTTTTTGCTGCATCTTTTTGTCCGAAATAGCTGCATACATCTTGTCCGGGTGAGTGTAAGTACACCCCACGGTGGTCTTTGAGTAAGTCATGCAGAGTGTCTTCAAATAGGAACATGTCGCACCTGTGATGTTCGTGTTGACTCAGACCCACTGGCCCATCCACGGAGGCTTTGAAAGATTCAGGTATGACGTCCGAGGTCTCAGATACAGTTTGATACAGTTGGAAGGCCAACATGATTTTCTTGTGTTTTCATCAAAAACATGGGCACTCAGTTCCACCTGCATGGCGTGCGTGGCTGATCTTGGTTCTCTGAGACCCGAGTGAGTTCACTGTCGCAGCCTCAGGCTGGGTGTGCGACTGCAGAAGGCACCTCACACAGGCGCTGGTTTCGAAGATTCAACAAGATTCTGTGCTGAAAACTCTCCCTGGTAGATCTATTGATTTGATTGATAGCAGTCAGAAGATTTTGAATGTTAACGAAATGTTTTTACAGAGCCAATAATTGTTCCTCCGTACGAATACTGCATTCCGTCCTGTCCCTTCACATTTCACCGAAAAAGGTTTTGTCGTGTCGTTTCTATGGTTGGAATTCTGCACATGTTTAGCTTTGAGTTTAGAGCAGGATGGCCGGGATAATGGAGCATTGTGAGTGACTCTTGTCACCCGAGACACGACACACATGGAACTGGACGACACGGACGACCTCCCTGTCATCGGGGGAATTCTCCTGCTCGTCAACTCCGCATGGGCCAGGAAGTGAGCCCTTTCAACACCACACCCCCGCCAAAAAGTTGGCTGTTCAACTGTACACGGACAACACTTTGGGCATTGCAGTTGGCCATTTGAGGCTTCAAAGTGAGTCTCGATGATGGTTGTGTATTGGCCATCTGGGACCGACTTGAGTTCCAATGATCGGGGCTCGACTTTCACTCGGAACTTGTCGAATGCCCCGACATTGTGTCGTCAGCGTCCACAAAGCCTGGTCACTTTGTCTCTCCAAAGAGAATGGTACACTGGCCAGGGCAGTGCACAAAACACATTCTTGATCAACGTATGCATACCTTAGATTACTGCGGGGTAAATAATAGGGTATGGGGGACAGTTGGGTCATACCCTGGGGGCAGTGAGTGATTCAGTCTACCCTACATGGCGTTGGGTGATGGTATTTCCCACCAGGTACCAGGCCACACTTAGCTCTGCTGTTCACTGGATGTTCATTTCAGTGACGTTTTGTCTGTGTGCGTTTGAGATCAGGATATAATTACCATCAAGGGGTGTTGTCAGTTTGCTTTACAGAAGAAATGAGTAAAATGTCCTTTTTCCCTTGTACTTTGAACTGATTTATGGCAATTTTTAACACTGAAGAAACAGTCTGTTTGTTTGAATGTTTTCTTTTGTTTGGACCCACTCGCCGTTAGAAGACACCACCAACTGCTAAATGCCATGTATATTATTTTTCAACCCGGAGGGCTCCACATGTGATTTTGTTTGGAGACGAGGAATTTCCCACAGATCACCAGGTTGTGATCGGTTGCGCAGCACGGCAACTCTCCCGAGCTTTCTTTCAGTCAGTGTCTGGACGGGAGCTGGACTCCAATTTTGAAAGAAATTCATTCACATCGAACCAACATTTGGTTGAAACGACCATTAACATGTGGGTGTAAAGTGCTCGTCAGAAACTTGCCGTGTGTGGTTGGGAAAAGTGGAAGGTTCACGGCATGCAGGACGTGGTGTCTTCTGTTGAACATGCGGTGAGAGAAGCAAAGTACAAAGTCAGCCAAGGTACGAGCCTGCTCAGTTTGGAAATCGGCTGAAGATGGGTAAAACACTCAGGTGACACAACGTCATGTCACATCCGTTGGTATCCAAAACCTCTCCATTGTACTTGCACAATCTCTTCCATCTGTGAGGAAGTTCAATCAATCGCGGTTTTCACTCTCGAGACACTTGTTCTGGTCCTCCGTGATTTCCCGCCGAAAGTACGTGGTCCCTTTTGAGTGCTGGGTCCGTCGTGCAGGCAACTCACAAAGAGATGCGTCGCATCAGACACGTGCACTGTTGTGGAGATGAACATTTTTCTGTGTTTGGCACCTTTCTCTTCATTCAAAAACATTGCAAGAGCACCAACCAAAAGCAGCAGCTCGCAAACCTTGAGGCATTTGTCGCAGTTCGCCTTGCAGAACAGAAGCAACGAATGAAATGAATCTTGTTTGCAAATCAAAATTTGACAACTACAACTCTGGTTATCTGCTGCGTGGGAAACGAAGGAGCCACTCAGCCAGGAGGTCAGGGCGGCGCGACACTCCTTTCGAAACACGTCCATGTGACATCCTGGTGTCACTCCTGGACTCAAGTCCTCCTCACAAAACCCGAAGTACACTGTTCCGAACTGGAGATCAGTTGACAAAAGAACAAGGAGGGAAAAGTTGGAGAAGCAAACGGCATTACATTTTAATGAGACGACGTGTGGGTGAGGTCCACGACAAGCGGAGTGTCACTCAGTCCAAGTGGACACAAGTGACGAAGGATGTTGGTTCACATCCATCTGTCAGAAGTGGAGAGAAACAATCGGGAGAGGTTTCGGCGATGTTGTGTGTTGATGCTGTTTGATCGGTCCACATCACTTATGGGTGAACAAAACAATCCGAGAGTGGAGAACATGATGGAATGCCAGTACTTGAGAGCGGTCAAGCTCGTTAACGACACAGAAAACACGGGAGTTGAGACCTGAAGTGCAACTAAACAAAACAGTTTGACCAGTCCCTTTGGAGATGAATCTGAAAGTGTTGAGTGTTACCAAACTGAAAGACGGACGTGGTCGTTGACAGTTCTGTGTGCACCCAGTGCGATGCATTGATCGTAACTCCTGAATGAGCCAATGCAATTTTATTCAACAAAATCAAGTCCAAGCGCGAAGATGTGTGTGTGTGTGTGTGTGTGTGTGTGTGTGTGTGTATGTGTGTGTGTGTAGCATCACGCACCGCCAATAGTTGTCTCTTCTCCTTTGTGTTGACAATGGTGTGGACATTTCCCCACTGCAAGTTACATCTTTTGTTGCTTCCCCTGCTGGCGGAGGAATGTTAAGAACCTCGTTTTTTACCCTCAGCTTATTTCCTTTTGGTTAAGAAATGGGCGTTTGAACTGCGGAGGGGTTGGCTGGTGCGGCGCTGCAGCGCTGTCAGTCTCATTCTTGGTGGATTCCTGTTGAGATACTCAGTTGCACTTCTCGCTGTAATCTTTGCGTTGAAAATGGACGATTTTGTCTCGTGTCAATCACAGGTGTCGAATTTGGGGTCTCTGGATAACCGTTACACTGTGCAAATTTTCAAAAGCACACTTGAACGTACTGGCTTTCTTTGAAGTGAGAGTGGCATAAATCATATTGACTATGGTTCAACTGATAAATTAGAGGACGGAGTCGGCATTATTTTGGTTGCATGAGCAAAGACGACAAAGTCCAGTGGCGAAACTGAAAGACAGCAAAAATACAATTGACACTGTGACAGCAGTACATTCCGCAAACAAAGCGCAGTCGGGTTATCACAGATGATGGGCTTGACCACTTCAAATTTGCCACGCTGCACCTGTACTCTTGAGGCTTTGAAAAAGTAACTTTCAATGTGTAACGACGGCAAAATGGGATACGCACACGGGACACTCGTTTGCTCGAAGCCAAGCTGGTTGATGGTTGGTTCTTTATCAAGATACTTTGCGACAGTGACATCAAGTTGTGATAAGTTGCGGTGCTACAATGCAGAGAAACCGAACATTGATGCGAATGATGAGATTTTGTGGCGTCGTGTGGAAGTTGCGCACTTCAGAACCGCCTATCCAAATGCGATGTTTTGCATACGATGGCCAAGTTGAATGGTGTGGAAGGTGTCCTGTTCTTTCCCTTTTCCATCTGTGTTTGTACGTGGCCACGCTGTTCACTTTGTTGAACTTTATCAGATTTCAGGAGTGATGAATGGTAACGCGCTCCTCTGGCCCTGCGATCCCACGAAAAGTCGCAACAGCACGAGCAACCTGATCGAAATCGGGTGAGCATATGCTTGAAGCACTTCAACCCTCACCCCAACCCTTCCAGGATGTCCATGAGAAATAAGGAAATCTACCTTTCACAAACTGATTTTACATGCAAACTGGTACATTTTGCACTCCTCGCCTCCTTTCACGCCAGGTTGAAGATTGGTGCAATCTAGTAAATAACGACGAGAGTAAATTTATTTGAGCATATTTTGTGCAGCACACCTGTGGTCAAATTCGTTCCAACACAGGTCCCATTAAAACACTAAATGGCAATGCACCTTTTGAACCTCGAGGAGAGGGGAACAAGGGTTGCAAAAAGAGGGCCATCATTTATCAAGATTGCATACCCAAATGACAAAACGAGATTTGGGGATTTCTTCTCTGCTCAGAATCCCCGATAGCGATTCAGATAGGGAGTCGGCTTGATTGCAAAAGGGAGGTTTTCGGTTCCGATAAGCAAAGAGCGACGCACTGAATAATGCTCATGAATATACGTGTAAAAGGCATTTCTGAATCTTCAGTGAGTGTCACCAAAAGAAAAAACAGTGAGTGTCACCAAAAGAAAAAAGTTTCCTTCTGCACAGTGGCCGGCAGGATCTCCGTTGTTTGACCTGGCCACGAGCGCTTTCAGACACTGGCCACCGGATGAGTTTATTCGCAAGCAAATAATCAGGCGTGATTCTCCACTCCCGAACTGTATCAAACGGGTGGTGTGTTTGTCGAAGTTTGGCGCCATCGTTTCGCTCGTTATGAAGATAACTGACCCAATACATTCCTGCATGCAATGCTCCGAGAGACCCTCATGGGGCGATTTCAGAGCCAACGCTCCGTCTCACGGAGCCCATGTTTTCGTTCTTCTGCTTGGAATGTCCCCATTTTGTTTGTGGAAAAAGTAATAAAACACAAGTTTTTTGAAGGAATGTGCCACCGTGTTTCATGACAAGTGGCAATTACAAGAACACAATGCCCGGAATAGTCTCCCACAGAACACTGCAATTTCTTTGCCTGACATCCAGCGAATCAAAACCGCGTTTCAAAATGTTCTCAAAGTTGCGCGTTGGTTTTGTCTTTTCCTCGAGTCGCCAAAAACGTGGCAAATAAAAAGAGGGGAAATCTGTTGGTATCAGATTTGGTTTCCATAAACGATCGCTTGGTCGGCACGCAATGGCGTCGCCCCGAGGCTGCTGCATTGCTGGGGTTTGGAGCCCCTTTCACAGCAGTCTGTTACAATGCATTAACGATTCACTTCTTTCTGAGGCCCGGCGAGCGCCGAGACTGTGAACAACATTCCTGTGTAGCTGATGTATCGCTTTGTGCTCCAGAGCCAATTCAGCCACGTAGAATCTGATACTTTTGTGTTGCAGTCCTCTCCTTTCATATCAGATCTTGTGCTGGAAAATGGGTTCTGACATCCTTTCGTGTCTCTTCCTCTGTTTGTAATTGCGTTTGCCTTGCTTGAAAAAGTAAATACTCCCGAGATTGTTGTTGGACCAAAGTACTCGTAAATTAGACATTTTTTCTTTGGATAGTTTCTTGTGAAATTTGTTCGAGGTATTTCAGTGCTTGGGGGTGAGGTATGCAGAACGATTCCCGAACACGTTGTCAGCGTGTGAAGTGGAATCAGTTTTCACGGTGTACCATGTGGCGCAAAAAAGTTGGTCGAGCGCGGCCGATGGTTGGAACCCACGGACTGACCACGCACAGGACCGATTGTAAGAAATTGCACTGAAAATAAAAGTTGGTGTGATTTCTACTATTCACACAGGGTTGCCCGTTGGGCGGCCTTTGTTACAACATGTGCACTGGCCATACGGGGTTGAGGCGGTTGCGATCAAAATTGTGTGGCCGTCAGGGTAACCACTGCAGGCTCAGTTGTGATCAAGGGTGATCACCACGCTCACCTGTGTTCAAAGATCTGCTGTTCGCGGCGAAGCAGCAAAATGTTTGGAATTTTTTGAAAGCCAAACTGCTCAAGGGCCAAAGTACGAGTACAAGCAGATTCTGTCTGCCAAGAAGACATGATTTGTCATTGGTATGCGGAACAGAATGGTGGAATCTGCTTGAATGTGGAAAACAAGAAAGCAAACAAGCACAAATGAACTGAATGACACTCTTCTCTGGACAGAAATTCACTCTGAGAACATTTTGTGCATCCACAAAAGAACAGCCGACGAACATTTCTCAGGTCCAAACGAATCAATCACCGCTCTGTTTGTGCCTTCTGATCTGCAAAACCGGCCCAACAGACTCGGGAGGCACATGACGAGCAGAGGAACTGTCAGGCGCCCTGCAGGGCGGAGCCAGGTGCTCGGGCGCGTTTTGTTCTGCTGCTGGCGTGAAACAACAGGATCGAGTTTGTCTTCACACACTCAAAAGCCTCGGTACGACAACAGGGAGGTTCAGATGCGTCCCGTGGCGCGTGTCCGATCCCACGCCATCATTTCCATTGAGTCACATGTGAAAGGCCACCGACCACCTGAAACCTCTGTCTGTTGGAGCCAACACGCAAATATGTGAAAGTCAGTCGCTCTTTGCTGGTTCATTGTTTGGACCCTGATTTGGGGTGCCTCGAGCGTGGTTTTCGGGTGGGAGACTGAAAACATTTTGCAAGTTGGTGTGTCCTGCACCGTCACTGCGCATTGTCGGATTTCAGAAGAAGCTGCACGACGGTTGTGGACACGCGGACACAAATCGCGTGTGGTTGTGCTGAATGCAAGAAAAAAAAACAAATTGTGCAGCAGAAACAGCAACATTCACCTCAAAAACTCGGTACGCAAATATTTTCTTGATAACAGAATCTTCAATGTTGAACATTTTTGGCGTTCACTTTTCCCTTTCAATCGACATTTTACAAGGAATAAACTTCAACTGAAGCGCCAGTGTCAATTCAAACAGTCGGTGATCGTTGAAAAGAATGTGCAACCACCATAAACCACTGGTTCAGCGCCTGTCTTGTATTCCATACATCTGAGAAACTCAATTTTCAAACGTTGGCCACCAAATGCATCTAACAGTCACGGTCAGCCAGACCAAGCATGAAGATACGACACCAAAGCGCCTTTCTTCCCTTTCTACTTTTATTCTGTTCGGTTCTCGACCTCTGGGAAAGGTTTCGGGGGTGCATGCGGCATTTCTCAGGTTCTCTTCTCAGAAAATTCGTAATGGCTGAAACAGAATACTGACAAGTTTCTTTGACGTTCAATGTTGTGTGGTCTTCTGGTGACTTTTCTGGCGTCACCCGTTGTGCTGGACCAAGTCAAAAGTAGTCCAAAATGTGTGGATCCACCGGTGATTTGCAACACGACTTGACGCGCGCCCTGCACGTTTGACGCGAGGCGTATGTTCGTTGTACTTGCAGAGGGTCCTCCGCGCTGGGGACGACGCATGACGGACCGACTCCTCTTCGCCGAGCCGTCCGGCGCCAACGTCGAGTTCAAGTGTCCGGCCGAGGGCAACCCACACCCGTCCATAGACTGGCTCAAGAACGGGAAACCTTTCAATTCGAAGGATCGCGAGTATGGAGAGGTAAGAAATGTCGCCCTTTTCACGTTGACCGCTTCAGTGCAACATTTTTTCACGCGCTCGGCGATAATTTTTTTTTTATCGAACGCGTCAGCTGCGACTTGAAACTGGTGTGTGTATTTATTGGTGCGTGCTGGGAGCGTTTCAGTTGGATTCGATGTGACAGATGAACGATCCTTATTCACACAGGCACCTGCAGCGACATACAATTTTCCAATGAAATCATAACTACGATTCACTGAGGATATGTGACAGAAATATTTTGTGAAGAGGTGTGCTTTGTGTGTACAAAGTATCAGGAGTCACAGCACATGTCATTTCCTTATCATTTCTCAAAATCTATTCTGCATAGAAATGATCAAAAGCACCAAAGACAGCCAACTGTTGAAGTGACCCTGGGACAATGATAGCATCTCATTCCTAAAAGATCAGTCATCTTGAAGAAATTCCAAATTATCCTAATATAATTTAGAGGTGAAATCAGGCCTCTCTGTAATTTAGTGTCGAGTCGAGCTGGTGACCTCTGGCACTTGACTATTCGGGTGCAATCATCTTTTGTCCTCTCGCCCTCTCCTTTTGGTCAGTGTCCCCCAGGGCTCGACAGCCAAACAGTAACCCCACAGTGGGGTAATGGTCCTGTGTCTTGTCAAAAGGGTTAAGCAATGCTAAATGGACTGGCATGTCGGGTCATGTTCGATAAGACCGGGCTCTGTGTGAAAGACTAGATGATCCTATGGGTACCTCTTTTCACTGAACCTTTCACTGCCATGACTTTGATGTGAACTTGTCTGAGAAATGACAGGCTTGGTCTTCTGTAGCTGAGCCAAACGACTGACTCCCGCAGTTTGCAATGTTGGGGTGATAGCATGAGGATTTTGTTGGCGCAGTATCGTGTAAACTTTAATGCTGTTGATATTTTCAAAATTCGCTGTTTGAAATGTGAAGTAATTTGCCGAACAAACACTTCTACAAAGCTACTTGTCAGCTTAGAATTTTAAAGGTGCGGTGATGTTTGCCTTGTCATTGCCGTGAAATTTTATCTGCACACCGACCGAGCCAGGGCTGCATGGAGCAGTTCCGGCTCTTTCAAGCCAAAGGCGGAGCGGAGTCCAGAGACGCTCAACAAATCAGTTCGGAAAGATCTCTGTGTTTCGACCTCCGTGACTCCGGAACATTCACGCGCTCAACCTGCTTTTGCTTTGATTCTTGGTCCATAAAAATCGAAGGGCACACATGTCTGGGTCAAGTTACGGTTCTGTCGTCGGGACGATACAGGAGAACAACCGAGGTCTTCACCTTGACATTGGGGTCAAAACAAAGGGGTGTCGTGAAAGTAAATGCAAGAATGGCCTGACATGAGCCAATATGAAACCCTGACAAATTCCCCGCCACCCAAACCTCCAAATCGCTGCCACAATCGAAGAACGCAGTCGTTCAAGTTTCTAAGCTGTGATAAAAATGTGCAGAGAAGACAGGTATTTTGTACAAATAGCTGCCCAGAGGCATCAGACACTCTTCTTGTGGGGCTCTCAATTCACTGGCTCCAAAAGTGCTCTCCAATTTAGTGATCAAAAGATCACAGGAATTTCTTAATGCCGTTGTGAAAATATCCAACAAAGAGTTGCACGAACAAGTTGACAGAATGTGAAACAGGAGAACAGTGTGAAAGCCACGCTGTTTGAATAGATGTTCTCAAGTGTGTCCACACCACAAAATTGAAAGTGCGTGAATTGTCTCGTCGGTGTCCAGGACCAAATACGCAAATACGATAGTCTTTCGACGAACCTTGACACTTTCGTTTAGGCTGCATCATTGTTGGAAAATTACATTTTCTTGAGGAACGCCTTTTTTTGCGAACAACAAAGTGAACAACAAAGTTCCGTTGGTTTGATTCTCGCAGCCATATGTCAGGATTATGTTGCAAAAACAGTATAGGGCCTTACAATTTGAAATTGAACTCCCTCTTTTTTCCGCGTGCTTTTGGTCGCACCGCCCGAAACGCCTTGTGTGTCGGGCGCACACGAAAGCATGCAGCATGCACGTGGGATGTTCGCAGCCTGGATGCCCTGGTATTCTGTGACCACCTGTTCTTCCCTGGGACCGTCTTGTTTGTCTTCCTCTCGAGGCATCTAGAACCGTAATTTGTTGGTAAACCTGGCTGTGCAAGAACTAAAAAGACCTGGATGCTAAATGGCAGTTTGCTCAACGCGGTTCCTCACTTAGATGCTTGGTTGAGGTTGAGCTTATCAGTGTACTCTTGTCGGCGCGGTGGAGAAGTTTATCTGCAAATTTAAACTCAAAAAGTCAGTTGAGCGACGAAGTGCCTGTTTGAAAAATTTTGCAAAGGAGTCGTTAATTCGAGTGCTTGAAGGCCAATTTCCAGGTTGTTGCACTGAAAGTGCTTGCCCTCCTCAAAATTTCGCAACAGCAAAACAGCATTCAGTTAAAATTGAAAAAAAGAATCTGAAGGTGGTCGAAGAAGTTTCATCACCTTTGTGTGCGCTTTCAGTTTGTTTTCAAGTCTGCACTGAGCAAAAAGCTCAACCGTCACGTCCAGAACATTGCTTGACACTCGTCAGGATCCGTATTCGGGCCTGTCGCACACATTGAAAGCGTTTAATTCTGATGATTTATGCAGTGTGTTGAAATTCTGGTGCAAACATGACAGTCTAATGACGGTCGTTGCTGGAAAGTGAAAAGTTTTCCAGCTCAGATTCCAGTGAATGTGCCTGTCCGTAAAAGGTGCACTGCCATTCTTTTTGCACAGAGATAAGAGTCTGTTGGGTAACATGATAATTATTGGGAGCTGAAGACCGCAGGTAAAGACATAGATCAGGTTGCACAGGCTCAGCCAAATTCCTACACAAAGAACGGGTTTTGAGGGAGAGTGTTTTTGATGCGGTGCAAAATGCGCTGTGGGTGGAGGCGGGACGACACGATGCACTTTTTGTGGAACCGAGCAAACCTCCCGCGCTTCTCGAGCACCGACAGCCTACGCTTCTGCATGTGTGAACCAAGCACAAGATTCTGTCAGCAAAATGTGTGGTTCGCACCGAAACTTCATTGTTTCTTCAAATTTAAGTGTCTCCGGCCAGCTCAAAAATATTTGTGAAGGATCGAGCGTTGGAAATTGCGCGGGTCCTGCGCAGAGCAAAACAATCGTTGCAAATATGCGGGGTGTCGTTCTCTTGTGACAGTGACTGATGTCTGTGCGTGAATACGAGGGGTGTTTTTGGCGCGGTGTGGACGGTGGATCCACGTGTCGAGGGTCCTGCGTGGCGCTGACGGTCGTGAACCGCATGGTTTCTTGCAGATGTTGTTCCAGCAATGTGCAACCATAGTGGTGTGCCTGCTGCACGGATCAAGTTATGCAACGCAATTTGGACCTGAGAGACAAAACAATCAGACGCCTGGTCTCTTGGACAGTGCGTCCGGCTGTCCACACCCAGTCCATGACTGGTGTGGCAGTCTTGGTGCGCGGCCTGCCCCGCTTCTGGCTCCACGTGATCTGTGACCCTGGAATTCTTCCGATGACTTTAGCCGCGGAACCGGCGCTGCAATCTGACAGCTCAAGTTTACCTAGGGACCGAGTTACATACACTTTACGTGATTTGAAATTGGCGGGAACCATGTGTGTTTGGTTAGGTTTGCCTGGTATTTGCTCAGGAAAAAAGGAGACTTCTTTCAGTCTCTTTTGTCGCCGCAGAAATACGATCTTGATATCGTCTAGTAATCCTGAAGAAGTACAAATCTGTGATTTATAGCAGAAATGTAGAGGTGCTCAAATATTTGTCAGATGACTTACAATTGCAAAAGCCAGTGACAGAGACATTTCAGATGCACAGCATGTAAAGGTTATTTGTTTACCCAAACTGGTGACATGGGTGTACAATGGCGAGTTCTGTAGTTTTTCATTGCCTTCTCTTGTCCCAGTGTGGAGACGGGTCCTACATCATTCTCGAGTGAAGTGAGGTACTTCAGCTCTGACAGCGGGTCAAAGTCCTTTTCAGGAAAAAAATCTGCCAGTTTTTCTCATGATTTCTCGGCAACTGCTTCTGGAGTGTTTGGGTTTGTAGCCACTTCCAAATTTGTCCCACCAGCAAAGAAACAAGCCGATCATGACTGAGACAATGACGCGACCATATCTACAATTCACAACTGCACCAGTTGGCACGATTTCGTTCGTTCTTTTGGATTATTCCCAACGTATCGACTCTGCAGCAGCGTTTACCCAAGCACGAAACGAACTATGGTGCCAAGTGACAATTTCTCTCTCCTGTTCTCCAGATTTCTAAACACCGGTGGACCCTGAAACTGGACACGGTGGTGGACGACGACCAGGGCAACTACACGTGCGTCATCTCCAACAAGTACGGGCAGCTGCGCTGGACCTTCTTCCTCGACGTCGTGTCGCGAGGCCCGATGGCGCCGCCGCTCATCACGCATGCGCCGCGCAACACGACCATCACGCGCGGCGAAAACGCGACGCTCGAGTGCCGCATCATGTCGGACGCTCAGCCGCACGTGCAGTGGATCAAGCACTACCGCGTCAACGACTCGTACTTCAGGGAGAACGGAGACCCCTACTTCCACGTCGTCAAGGTGAGCCTGTGTCCCGCCCAGCAGCGTCCCGCTCAGCAGCTCAATGCTCCGTCTTGCGACAGTGTGTGGCTTTCTGCGAAGAATACGAGTCCCGCAACCAGTTTCTGGGTCCATCCTGAGTTGTTTCTGGAACACTGGAACAAGCCAAGTCTCTTGGTGTTTTCAGAGCAGCGGCGTGTATGAGCCGAGACCAGAGTATCTCTACCTGCACAACGTCACCAACGAGACGGCCGGCTGGTACACCTGCGTCGCCGGGAACATCTACGGCAAGGCGCACAAGTCAGCCTGGGTCACCGTCGTGCCACGTGAGTTTCGTTCCTGGAATGTATCGTTCTCTGCAACATCGCTCTGCTCGAAAATGTTGGCACAAACTGTGCTCAGACGACCACAAGAGGAGCGTCAGACCGGCTTTACATAACAGTCTTGAGGGAGAGCGTCAGTGCGACGTTGCAGACGAAAAGCAAGAGCTGTTCAAAATCAGCTTCACATCAGTTGGAGATAAATCGCCTTCAGAAGAAAGAGGGTACAACAATCCGGTGTGCGTCTTGCCTTTGCAGCGACGGAGGAGCCGGTCAGTTTCCACATGCACAACAAACCGCAGCAGTCGCCTCTGAAGAACAAGGTGGTGATCGGACTCATGTGCGGCCTCTTCCTCGTGGTGGTCGCCGTCGTGGTGGTCGCTATCTGGGGCTGCCAGCGCCGCGGCCGCAAGCCGCAGCAGGTCATCATGATGCAGCAGAACTCGCTCTACTCGCGCGTCTCGGACGAGGCGCGCATCGCCGTGCCTTTCGACCCCAGATGGGAGTTCCCCAGAGACCAGTGAGTGGTGTCCCTTCCCTTGTTGCCGTCAACCAAAGCTTCTCAGTATACGGCTCATAAGTTAACGCTTTCGGGCTGCGAAGTGAGTTCATTGACAGGTCTTCAGAAGACGTTCAACACTTTTCCTGTTCATCAGAATCAAGTGTCGTGTTTCAGACTGAAACTGGAGGAGCAGGTTGGGGAAGGCGCTTTCGGACGCGTCATGCGCGCTACCGCGACGGGAATAGGCAACAAGAACGATCCCCTCACTGTCGCCGTCAAAATGCTGAAAGGTGAGCTCAGGCAAGAATCTACCCACTTCAAGATTCACGCCTCGGTCTTGGAGCTGAGGTGATAATTTTTCCCCCTCTTGTCCTTCTCAGAGGATGCCACCGAGCGGGAGCATAACGACCTGGTGCAGGAGCTGAAGATCATGCGCACCATCGGACACAACGTGAACATCATCAACCTTCTCGGCTGCTGCACCCGCGACGGTGAGTGAAATATCGGAGTGCACGCAATGCGTGGAATCTCAGTGTAGTTGTGATCACAAAGGAAAAACTTTCAAAAATGACTTCAGGTTGATAGATTTGCCCTGAGCAAATGAATGATTCCGTTTTTACGAACCAGAAATGGGATTGTACTGCGAAACGTCATAGAAACACAAATTGGACTGGAAATTTGTTGTTCTTGTTCTCTCAGGTGCTTTGTACATCATCGCTGACTTCGCGTGCCACGGGAACATGCGAGACTTCTTGAGAATGCGTCGACTGCCCAACTCCGTCAGTGGATACGAGAAGCCAGTCATACACTGGCAAACTGCTGAAAAACCCCTGACATACAAAAACCTGATCTCATTTGCTTATCAAATTGCCAGAGGAATGGAATATCTTTCTTCCAAAAAGGTACGTTGAAACTCGCAGCAGTTTGCATGAGATGTTGGTGTTTGTTGCACAATGATGCAATTGAATTTGTGTAAACCGCTCTCTTTTCAATATCCCAGAGGGACAAGTGATGATCTCTTATAATGATCTTTATTCCGTCAGTCTACATGGTTGTTGAATTCTTTCACGTACTGCAACAGGTGTAATCCCCACTTGACTTGATGTGCAATTCGCAGATTGTGCATCGGGACTTGGCCGCAAGGAACGTTCTTGTTGCTGAAGATCTGATTCTGAAGATTGCTGATTTCGGCCTGACAAGAAACATAACGGAGCAAGACTATTACAGAAAAACTACAGATGTATGTTGCATTACACTTTTTCCAGTTATGCAGACAGAAATAGATTAAAGATGTAAAGTCCTGTGCGGACTAGCCCAGATGATAAACGAACGGGGCTGTTATAAAACATGCTCCTTACATAGAGAGGAATCTGAGTCAATATTTGCCGTGGTCTTAGTGTTAATTTTCCCATGTCCTAGTCCTACAATATTTCGTGCCCAGCCGAGACTTACAGTGAAACCATTTGACTGTATAGCTCGAGCAAATATGCACAATGAAAGAAATGACAGATAGTCTCTGTTGTCCTCGGAATTGCATTCATGTCCTCACAACTACATACTGACGCTCATTTTTATGATATGAAGCCTCGAAGCTTTGGTGGAATCGCGGAGGTGATGCGTGCCGCACGGCCTGACGCTCTGTGTGGTTTCAGGGTCGGCTGCCGGTGAAGTGGATGGCTCCCGAGGCGCTCTTCGACCGGAAGTATTCCACCAAGAGCGACGTGTGCGTGTCTCCTCCTTCTTTGTCGGACGTTTTTGTTTGTGTCGTGTGACTATTCCAGCTTTGAGAAACAAACGCTGCCTTGACTTGTGCTGTCCGCTGTAAACAAACATTGATCTTCTCTTCAAGGCAAAATGTGACCCACAAAGGAACGCTTTCTCGCAGAAGTCAAGAGTTTTAGTTTTTGCCTGGAATGAATAACATTCAGCAGTGACAAAGCATCTCGCTCGTTGCATTTCAGCTGGTCGTTCGGCGTCGTGATGTGGGAAGTGTTCACGCTGGGCGGCAACCCGTACCCGACGGTGCCCGTGCAGAACCTGTTTCAGCTGCTGCGGGAAGGACACCGCATGGAGCGCCCGCCCTACGCTTCCATAGAAATGTACGCGCTCACCGAAAGACGCGAATCTATCAGCCAGTGCGATGTGCCGCTTTTCTCAGCAGCAAAAGTTAAAGATTGAAAATTGGAACAGAGATTTGGTGTTTTTCTTGCAGCTATTCTCTGATGCTGAACTGCTGGCAGTTCAGTCCGCACAAGAGATGCGTCTTCTCTGAGCTTGTGACCAAACTGGACAAGTTTCTGTCCATGGCAGCAGACCAGGTAAGTCTGCTCATGTTTCGTGAAAGACGCCGCTCAGTGTGCAAAATCTTTTTCTCCAGGATGTCTTCGTGCAACAGGACTCAATTGAAATCTCCATTGAAGACAATGTAGCGCGAAGTCAGATCCAATGAAACCGACCTTGTGGTTTGCAGGAGTACCTTTGCCTGGACACGTCTGAGTGTTACCCGGTGGATCTGCAGCAGCGGGAGGAGGACGACGACGACGAGGACAGCCTGGCGCGCACCCCGCGCCCGTCCGACAGCCAATACTCGTCTCTGTCCTCTCGGGGCTCGTGCCTCAGCTCCGGGCCGCCCGGCTACGCCCCAGGTCACCCCGAACACGTGTTCCAGCGAGCGTACAGCTCCTCCGGACTTCTTTCTGCTCCTGGACTGGAGCCGGATCCTTGTGCCCTGCCCAGCAGCAGAGACGCCTCGAGAGACGCTTCATTTGCCCCGGACCACCACACAGTCCAGATGTTTCCCGGCGCCTCGACCTCGTCCGGACTGCACAGACACAGCGGACTCGGGGAGGAGCAGCAGGAGCCGTTCTTCCACAGGCCTGAGATGTCTGCGCGTTACGGCGCCTTGTCGCGCTCGCGCACTCAAGTGGCGGCGGACGGCACGCTCGAGTCGGTCGAGGAGTTGACGTCCACAGTGTGACGCAGAAAGACGTTGGAAGTGACAAGTGGTACAGACAGGCGGCCTGCTGCTGCTGTGGGAACGAGCAGCTCACGCAGCCGAACATGTGATAAGCTTGCAAAGTGCCTTTCGTGCAAACCTGAACTGCATGCAAAGAGCTTCAGTGCAATGGTGTCCAACACAGCTTCCGAGACGTTCAAGGCGCCAGGATGTACATTCGTTGTTCATATACGCAGTACATTTGTGTTCAAACTTTTCACGATGCTAGTGTTCGTTGATCATTCCTGTGAATTTGCTGGTGCTGTTGTTGTAATGTACTGTGTTTTTCTTTTGTGCTGAGATCCGCTCTTTCATTGCGATAAGAAAGTTTTGATCTGTAAATATTTATGTATCGACGGCTCAAATGCCGCCGATCCGTATTCCCAATCAGAAGTTAAGACAACTTTCTCCGGCTTGTGTGCGTTCGAGCATCTCTGCACAAGCTTCACCTGTTTTCGTTAAAAAGGAATTTGCAGCTTTTCGGTTCTTGTCAAAAGAACCACGGAATCTGAAACCTTCTTTCTGGAAGTCGTGCAGGACAACAAAGTTGATACTGCGCGGCTTTCGGCTGATTCTTCTTGTCATCGAATTTGAAGTTCAGAAAACTTTGCTGCGTTCCTGTTGTTGATTTTCGACCTCGATAAGTTTGTGGTCCCCCTTTTTTGACAAGATTTGAGTGTTGAACTTTCAAGTGCCAATTAGTGTGTACAGTAATTTCTTGTCACTGTGTACTTAATTCATATTTCGCTTTTCGAGTTGTGCCGAGTTCTGTTTTGACTGTTGCTGTTGATATGAAGCCATAATTCGTTACTACTACTGGTGTGTTTGTTCGGCAGTATCACCAGTTCGGTGCACAGTCGTGCGTAAGATGCCGCTTGATTGCTGTGTTGTAAAATTCTTTTTGCTGAGGGAGGACCAATGTCTCGTTCGTGCACTGTTCACGTGACAAATGGCTTCCAAGACACGTGCGCACAAAAGCTCGTCACTTGAAAATTGATCAATATGTACTCCTCAGTATACCAAAGTGTTCACAAGACACAAAGTGTTCTGTTTCCCTGTTCATGCCAAGCGTCTGGATTTCCACATTTCACAGATCCAATCGACTTCAAGATGACGGCTGGTGCAACGAAATGGCAAGACAGCAGGGCTTGCAGCAGGTACTCTTGTCCTCGTACCTTGTCATTTCAATTTTCACCTGAAATGGCCAAGCACTTAAGGCTCTGGGTGTAAAAGGTGAGGAACAGGAGCCTGTGTGGCTAAACCTGCCTGGTCTTTGGCATGGGGCCCCACCCCCGTGCCTCCTGATTTCGAGTCTGGTCATTCATTATACCAGCTGTGCTGCAAGCAGCCATTCGTTCGTTCGAGAAAACACACACGTGTTTCTCGTGCAAGAAAATCAGTATTAGGACTTCAGTTTTCATAGGCGTAAAGAATTGTTGGTTGAGATAGAGTAGATCTTTTCGCACATGTAAGCATAATACGTACGCTGTCAAGAATTCTGTTTGTACATTTCGGAAGTTCAGCTGCATTTGTCCCAATTATTGTGTTCAGGAAGGTTCACCAAGAGTGGTTTAGAGGCTGGGGTCCTCACCTGTCACCACCGGATTTTGCTGGCGTAACGAAATGTACAGACGCCTAAAATTATGCAGGAGACACGGGTGCCTCAACAATTCAATTATCACCTGAAATGGCCAAACAATCATCAAAGCTCCAAGTGGCCTGTGCCAACTGATATCAAATGTGTGAGTTGAAATGAGGTTTGGGGCAAAGAGCCTGTGGTCGTATGTACACTTGCCTGAACTTCGGCACAGCATTGGGGCCCTTGGCCCGTGCCTCCTGGTTTCGCTGTCTGTCCATTTCGTCACACCGGGAACCGCTGTCGGAAGAAACCAACGCTTTTCAACAATTTGATACTCTTCACCACTCGTTCAAGTCTATTTACTCGGCGTAAGACTCATTTTCTGGCAGACGCATCATCCACACTTGCACAAAACAACGAACTGTTTATATATTCGCACACGCTGGTTTGCACGAATGTCGTCGCTGGCGTACTCGTACAACCCACAGATGGTGTCCTGAACCCCGTTTTGCACTCGCCCCACCCCAGGTGCCTTGGGACCCACAAGATTCATCCGACTTTCGGTGTCTTTCCCCCGTCCCAGTCGAACATTTTCAGTGCCTCCCCTCCTTGAGGTTCTGACCTCATGTCCCTTCGGTCTTCGCGGGGAGAAAACATTTCAGTGCCTTGTCTGGACCACCGCCACCAGAGTGACAACCCCACCCGACAATTACCTGTGCACGGTCGTGGACGTGGCGTGTGTCCACACCGGTTTTGTTGTATTTTCTCCGTTTTCGTCAAAACAACGTTGATATTGTACATAAATGTGCCCACAACTGATTAAAAATCCAATCCAAGCATTTTGTGTGCCGTGGTCTCTGACTTTGCGTGTTATAATCGTTACACGAAGAAGTTTTCACGCGAATACTCGCAGAATTTTAGTAACTCTCAGCTTGAAAATTTTGACACGAGAAAAGCCAGACTCCACACTCAAAGGTATCCCTGTGTACCTCGCCTTGGTGCCCCAGACTCTTCATCACCGTCACTCAACCATCACACCTCATGCAGATTTTGTCCGAGACAGTGGGCAGAGGTGTCCAGGGCCTCGGACAGAGATGTCTGGCGTCAGTGTGGGTGAGTATGAGACCCTCCTCACAGGACCACCACGCCATCCTGTCAGGACCACCACACCCTCGAACGCCATTCACCCATTCACCATCATCACTTACCCATCATTATCCACCATGCATTGCAATCACAGCACCTTGTGGAGAGTGTGCTGGTGCAGTGGTGTGGTGGTCCTGTGAGGAGTGTGTGGTGTGGTCCTGTAGGGAGGGTATGGTGGTCCAGTGGTGTGGTGGTCCAGTGAGGATGAGTGAATGGACATTTTGGTTCAGGGCAAACACAAAGTGCGTGTTTCGGACGGTCAAGCAGGATCACTTGGTGTACCTGAAGAAACCGGGACACAATATGTCGCTGTGGTGCAAAATTTGAGGCACTAATACATTTTTGTCGGGGAAAAGAGCCCTATTGTGTCTCCTGGATCCGTCAGATGGCTTTTACAATTCTGCGGCAGTCAGCCCGGGGAATCAAATGTGTTTGTGAAAACATTGTCATTGCTCACAAGCAACGATTAACCAGTCGCACAAGGCCCAACAAAATACATAATCAATTCCCGAGTGACCTGACACACCGGTATCTTCCTCGTTGGTTCGTGGATGATCGTTGCTTGATTCTTGAAGTCGCTGCAGGATGACAAAGCAAATCTTGGTGCCTGAGGCACTGCGAATGAAAAGAAGCATGTTCCTCCTGAGCAGTTTGCACGTGGAAGAAATCGAGAATCCTGAATGACGAAGCCATTAAAATCTTTCGTGCAGCTTGATCATGCATGTCCGTTGCCAAATTGAGGCACATGCATCGGACGGCCGGAAGACACATATCTGCACTCCCCCAACCTCCAACCCTAATTTTGGTTCCACAATCGCAACATTTTTCAATTGGTCCTGTTTGAGAAAAGTTATGATCGTGGCTGAATGAATGCGCACCTCTGTGAAGTTCCTGCCAGGTGGTGAAAGTTTTCAAGGTGACATCTGCTCTGATACAATCTTGCCCAAGTTCAACAAATTTGTTGGAAAAGATAACCAGTTGTGCCTTAACAGCCACGTGCAACAGTGATTCCTGTGGTGACATTTGTCAACGTTGTCAATCACACACCATTCCACCAAGTGCAAAACCTTCACCCCCCACGGTCACGTCTGTTCTGAAAACAAAACTTGCCTCTTTGCCTTTCCGGGCCATATTGAGATCACATCCTGGCCACCTGAGGACTGACGTCTGAGACACACCTGAGTGAAACATTCTTGAAGTTTCCTTGCCTCTTTGCTCGTCTGTGAAAACAAGGAGCAAACTCTTCACTTTTGCTTTGTCTGCCATGGGTTTCTGTGTCGTTCAGGGACAGAACGTAAAACCAGTTTCAAAACCAAATGGTGTTATTTTTCTGCGACCATGCCACTGGTATGCCTTTCTGGTGTCTCACATCTCCCCACACACCGACTTTGACTTGCGAGTATTTCGACATCGTGAGTTTTGCTTTTCCACCTCGTTCTGCTATTTTTTCTTGTGAAAATGTCTGAACCCTGTGCCACTCAAAAAGACTGCATGCATGATTGATGGTCGCGAGCAGCTGCTCAAAACCAGCAGCATGCTTCATGTGTGTGTCCACCCAGAATTCACATCCCCCATCCCCATCCCTCCCCACCCCACGTCTCACGCGCAGGGTGACCTTCCCAAAACTGAACTTGGTCCAAACCAAGGTTGGTGGGACCTCCTCATATTTTGAGGTTGGTCCTGGTCCCACCACCTTGCTCTCAAGTCATACCCACCTGAACTTGAGGTATGTACGAATAAATTTGGGGGCAGGACCCACCTCAAATTCTGAGCTAAACCGATGATTGAGCCGCAAAGCCCCTTTGCTCCCGAAAAATGAAATTGTCCTGTTGAAGATGCTTTTGTTGGAATTACAATTTCTCCAATGTCTGGTTGTTTGGAGAACCCAGACAAATTCATGTGAATAATTTCCAGAGAACCACCAAAAAATGAAACAAGAAAAACTTGAACACATTTTCAAAATCAGTCTGAAACTTACCAGAAAGGTGAATATGCTGATTTTTTTAAAAATTCAGATTGCACAACAGTCTGGAAAACCGTTAAATTATATTTTTCATTCAATATGCCGACAATGAAATTCATATAAACAGGAAACATTGTTATTTTGCCTTCAAATCAACAAGAAAACAGTCTGTGTGAAAATCATAAAGTGTGGCCAAATTAAACAAAGATGTTAAATTTTACACATTTATGGTGGAAGTGTCTGTTGCTGAGCTCCGTCTTCAGAGATTTGCACTAGCTGTGGATTTTGTACAAACACACAGAATCATCTTGTCTTTGTATCTTTCGAGGTGCATCCGTACGGCTCATTGCTGGACAGACTGTGTGGAGTGACCCGGGTTGGCTAAATGTGGAAAACCACTCACCTATTGTTGAGATAGATGTACTTGCAGTACGAGGCGGATGACTAAAATTTGGA